>Ga0210019_1000124_pt1 | contig 102588 bp, 97 predicted proteins | sample CryGeyCG2114_020_2_FD_183969 | JGI IMG/M metagenome (GOLD analysis project Ga0210019, IMG submission 183969) | Groundwater microbial communities from aquifer - Crystal Geyser CG11_big_fil_rev_8/21/14_0.20 (SPAdes) (version 2) | ecosystem: Environmental > Aquatic > Deep subsurface > Groundwater ...
GAGCTGACCAAGAACGTGCCAGGGGCTGCTGAAGTACTTCCCGATGAGGTTGTTGATCATCAGCTTCAGCGCGTCTGCACCGAAGCCCATGAACCGGGAGCAACCTCCGATCTCTCGGAGGTGCCACGGGTGTCCCGTGGCCTTCACAACCGCCAGCGCAGCGCGGTTGTACTCGTCGAGGGTGACCCAGGTACCCCGCAGGGACCCGAGGGCCGAAGCGACACCCTGCGGCGTCATCTTGGCCAGGTCTGCGGCAGCCGGAAGCTTGGCCGCCAGTCCGTTGATGGCTGGCGCAATGGCCGCCAAGACCGAACTGGGGTTGACGCCAAGCTTCACACAGCCGCCGACAAGCAGGCTGAGGTTGCGGTGGGCCTCGACATCCCGCCACACCTGGTCGACGACCTGGAGGGAGCCCGTCGGGGCAATGCTAGAAGTGGCCATGTCGGCCTCCGTGGTGGTGGGAGCGGATAATTGCCGCTGGTGGGGAAGGAGCCTTCAAGCAGAGCCTGAAGACGATAGAGGTGAGATCTAAAATGTATGAGAACGAGAAGAATCTGCACCGAAATGCACCTCTTCTTGCCGGCTAGAAGTACCATTCTATTACTAAAATGTCAACCCCTTGTGTTGACTAAAAGTGGAAAAAATGATACAATACATAAACGAAATCGAGAAAATAGAAATCAAAAAACAATTTGAATAATGAACTCAATCTGGGACAAAACCTGGTTCCAAATGATCTTTGCCATATGGGTAAAAGCAGCGTTTGTCTTACAAGCGATTTGTCTATTACCCTTAATGTTCTTGGCAGAAAAGTTTATTGAACCTGACCAAAGAGAGCGATTTTGGCGCTTGGTTTCTCACCATAATTCAGTTCGCTTGTTGAAATTATCGAGAATCAAGTTAGACCTGAGAACACATGTCCCAAATTATGAACATCCCGTTATTTTTGTTTCCAACCACCCCTCTTGGATGGATGGGTTTTTGGTGCTAGCTATCGTTGGACCTGAACTGAATTCACTAGTAGCTCCATTTAAGAGCTTTCCGTGGCCGATTGGATTATGGATGAAGCGATCTGGCGCCATTGATGTCCAGCGCGATAATGTTGACGAAGAGAAGCATACTGAAGCTAATGAAAAAGAGGCGGCTCTCCGTAAACTGATTGATGCGGTAAATGAGCAGCATCATAATGTTTTAGTTTTTCCAGAAGGACACTACGAACGCACCAAGCAGCTGCACTATTTACACACTGGGGCCGCTAGAGTTTCTATACGATCAAAAACTCCAATTATGCCGATGAGCCTGATTGGTTTAGAAAAAATAGCCATGGACCCTTTGCACCAAAGACCTGGCACTGTAACCGTTCGGTTTGATGGCTTGATTGAACCAGCTGAGGTCACAAAGGATTTTTCATTCCGGGAGGCAGTTGAAAAACAACAAGAAGAAGTTAAACAAGCAATGATTACCCTACTTCCAGTTAGATACTTGCCAGAATACATGGAAGAATACCATCCCGATAATATTGGTGTCTTTGTGGACGTTGATAATACTCTATACAAGGGGTATTCCCAACAGGATTTCTTGAAACACCTAATGGCCAAAGGGTTAGTACCCCGTCGCGTAGTCTTTCAGGTTTTCCTCTGGTTGATGCTGGAGAAGTTCCATCTCTTACCCCATGGCTCGTTAATGAAACGGGCGCTCTCGATTATGAAGGGTCACACAACTAAGCAAGTGGAAGAGGAAGCAGCTAAGTTTTTTAACGAACACATTCTGGAACACCTCCAAAAACACATGATTCCAGTTTTGAAGGACCACAAGGAGCAGGGCCATATGATAATATTGGTAACTGAAATTATTGAGCCGCTCGCTAAACAATTCAAAAACTATTTTGATGCACTTTCAGTCATTGACACACAGCTAGTTCATGAAAAAGGCATTTACACAGGCGAAGTAGCGCGCTTAAACTATGGCCAAACCAAAGCTGATTTAGTTACCGAGTTTGCTGAGCAATTTGGTGTCGACCTAACAAAGAGTTATGGCTACGCTGATTCTATCTCAGACAGACCTATGCTCGAGCTGATTAAACATAAGACGGCTGTTCATCCTGATCCAGAGTTAAAAAAAGTGGCCCTCGATGAAGGGTGGGACATTTTGGTTTAATAACTGCAACACCAATTACAACTACTGATCTTGACGCGCTTGGTTGATAGGTGTAAATTCTCTTCATGCACATGTATTGTGGTAAACAATTCGTTTCATCCTCCTCCTCTTCGCCTACCCCGTAGAGGAACTAAACGTGTGCAGAAACAGCGACGTCTCCCTCTCGGGGAGGCGTCTTTGTTTTTGTTCACCCAACCAGCTGCCTGAATTTGGCAGAAAAACCAGGAGTGAACCGTGAAAGAAGAAGCCATCCTCGTGGGAGCGCGCATGATCCGTGAAACTGTCATCAGGCCCATGGAACTGACCGACTGGGAGTTTCGCCGGCCTGATGGTGAGGCAGTCATCTACGCAGCCGACGGCACGATTCTGGTCTTCGACCTGGAGCGTCTCCTGCTGCACTTCGTTCGACATGAGATCTACAGCGCTCGCATGATTACCAGGATTCGCCGCAGTGGCCCCTGGGTCACGGTGCGAGTAAAGCTGGACGCCATTCAACAGTGTGACATCGCAGCTGTCGGTGAGACTCGACTGACGGAAGAAGCCCGTGAGCGTCTCCTGCTGCTGACAGCAAGAGTTCCGGAGATCGTCGAGCGCATCCGGACGCTTCGTCCAGCTGGCCTGCCCTCCAATGTTTCTTGGATTGGTCGGGCTTGAGAATAATTTTGAGTGAGTTGCCAAATTGGTGACTCACTCTCTTTTTTTAAAAAAAATATCAAATTTTACATGACATCGTATCCGGAGATGACCTTGGCAATAACAGCGTGAGCCTGATAGACAGGGCTACTTTCGCCATACTTACTTGCCAAACGAGCTTGCTCCTCTTCGCGACCACGAGCTAGAGCTATCTCACAAATTCCATTAAGCCTCTCAACCGCTACCGGGCTATCCAACGACCGCATTCGCAGAGTAAAAGCGTAATCACTGTTATCATAGTCTACAAAATCTCCGCCCATTTCATCTTTGAGAATAGCGTCATGACTTAGCTGTTCATCGAATGCGAATAATTTTTCTGCTTCTCTCAATATTGCCTCATGTCTATTATCACCAGTGTTCGCCTCGCCCGCCAAAACCACATCATCAATATACCTAAAGATGTCTTCTGCTTTAATGGCTCCGTGCATTTCGAGAAGCCGATACCCAAATAAAGCCGTGGCGGCTCTGATACCATGCTCAACTTTGCGGCCAATACGGTCTAAATCGCTATAAGGAAGTTGATAGCCAACCTTTCTATCTGCTGTGTAAATTGTACCGCCTTCTTGCAGGACTTGAATTACGCTTCCTTCACCATCTACTTTAAAATGAGAAGGGGGACGGACATAGGCCTCTGTTTGACCAGATTCAAAAGCTCTACGCAGGCCATCTACTCTGCTTTGAAATTCATGCCTGGCTTGCAAGGACTCGTTCAAACTAGCTCGGGATAGATGCATGCGCGTACTTTGATCTAGCAGCGCTGGATCTTCTCTACGGAGAACCGCTGTAGCCTCAGTCATATCTAAGGGAGTCACATGAGGCTCCCTGGCAGCTGGGGCAACGCCTGACTCTGCCGTCTGTTGACGCCTTCTCTGTAGTGATAGATGGTCCTGACCTGGTTTCATAAAATTACAATTCTTCAATATCATTTTTTAAGTCGGCAAGCCTCTGCTCGTCTACATGCCGACGCAAGGTCTCAAGCTCACTCTCACCATCTTTTTGTATTTGCAACAATTCCTCCTGAAAAGCTGCATACAAATCTTCCGGCGATGAACCTTGCTTAGCAGCTTGATTTATTTTTGAAAATTGATCCTGGCTCATACAAGCTACAGTTTTAGAGATTGTAATTGATTTATATACAATAGCATTTTATTGCATTTTTGTCAATATAATTAGGGTTTTTTGGAACTAACACTTGATGATTCCGTGGGGTTTGGTATACTGTTTCCCGCTGCCCAATTTGTGGGCGTAATCTACGCGGGTATCGTATAATGGCTATTATATTGCCTTGCCAAGGCAGAGATACGAGTTCGATTCTCGTTACCCGCTCCATAATAAATGACCGCCCTGTGGCGGTCATTTTGTATCTGGCAGTAAATTTAAGTAAGCTTGTTTGATTGATGCTTATCCAATGCAAAACTCAGCCAACTTTAAGTTGACTAATGACCTGTGGGTGGCTATGATTGGCCTGAAATTTATCTTATAAAGACGTCAACATGAAATCACATCGAGCGCTATTTCTAAGCTCCGTTGTGGCCACGGGTCTATTTATGATCAGTGCCTCAGCAGCTCAGGCAACCTATGGCTACGAAAATACAATTAGTGACTGTAGCGCCCACGAGGCCTACACAGAAACTACTGGCTCAACTCTAGAAATCTACGCTGAACCAGTAGCGGCTACACCGACTACAATTACTATGCAATTCGTACCGTCGTTTGATGATTCAAATTGCACAGTTAAGTTACCAATGGGCTACTCTAACTTTGAAGGCGTTACGGTAAACATGACGGAGGACATTCAAACTTCAGTTGGAAGCGAAGAAGTTCAACTTGTCTTGAATGACGACGGTAGCGGTGAGCTACAATACACCTTTACTGGATTGACCCCAGCTACAGAATATCAGTTTCGCGTTGATGGTATTTTTACAACTAGCTCTGACGAAGCATACCCAAGCGTAACCGACAATGAATACTACGCCACCAGCGTTGCTCCAGTAACTGGACTATCTATTGCCACTGACGGCACGGTATCCTGGACAAACCCAGAGGCAGACGACAGCAGTGTCAAGATTGATCTATCCTTCTTTGAGGTAAGCGGAGATACTATGGAGACATCTACTTCGACAACGAAGTACGCTTCGTCCGGTGATTCTTGGGAATACTATGACTTTAGAAATAAGTTTTACAACGGTAACTTCGTTCTAATTGCGACAGCTTCTACCAAGAAGATTTATGATCTAGTTGACCACCGATTATGGGGGACTCCGGTTGTGCTAACCTTCACTACAGAAAAGGGTGAGGTAGTTAAATCTTCTGCTGTAGGCGCTGACGATTCTGATTTAACTGATTGTGTTGGCGGCTCTGAAGGAGATACTTGCTCGGTGGATAGCAATCAGCTTGAACCAACTAAGTCTAAAGTAAAAAAGGCTAGCAAGAAGCTGGTGTCCTGGAACACCGTTAGTGGCGCATCTTACTACAAAGTTTTTGTGAAGAACAAAAAGGGTAAAAAGATTATCACCTACAGCAACGTTGCTAAAACCAAATTATCTTTTACTAAAAAAGATAAAAAGAAATTGAAGAAATCTGGCCTAAAAGCTACAGTCCTATCCTGTAACGCCTTTGGGTGCAGCAAAGCGGCCACAAAGAAACTGAAATAAAGGTACACAAAAATGACCCTCAAGTGAGGGTCATTTTTTATTTGGCCATTAGCAGCTACCTAAACCCCGTATCTGGTCTCACTTGTGGTTTTTGTCCTCTTTTTATCTATTGTCTTCAAGGGACTAAAAAACCTCAAGCTAGATTTCTCGTTTGGTGAGGCTTCAATTGTGGCAGCTATTTTAGCCCTGTTAGTAGGAGTTGCAGTATATGCCGGACTTAGTTTCAAGAGAAAAGACAAAGCCAAGGAGGGGAAGCCAGGTTTGAATGTGTTGAGAACCTTTGGCTACTTGCAAATACTGACGGCAGCCTATGTGGCCTTCGCGCACGGAGCCAATGACGTGGCTAACGGCATTGGTCCCTTGGCAGCTATGGCAAATATATACAAAAATGGATCTTTGGCTGCTAGTGTGGGTGTACCCTTTTGGGTCCTAGTCTTGGGTGGCTCTGGAATTTTTCTGGGACTTGCCATGTATGGCCGTAATGTTATGAAAACTCTAGGTAAAGGTATTACAGAAATTACACCAATGCGAGGCTTTGCTGCAGAATTTGCGGCTGCTACCACGGTTCTATTTGCATCACAGCTAGGTATGCCGATCTCAACCACTCACACTATTGTTGGTTCAATTATCGGAGTAGGACTAGCTAGAAAAGAAAAAGCTGTACTCGACAAAAAACTTCTTAGAAAAACCTTCGCAATCTGGATTTTACAGATTCCTTTCGTGGCCATGTGTGCCGGCGTTATCTTCTATTTTTTGAGAGCATTACTTGGTTAGAGATACATGCGGTAGTCAGCGTCTTCTCGATAAATGATTTGCGATTTAATTAATCGCATTATCAGAAAGGCGATGAGCCCTCCAACCACAGGTGATACTACCCAACTAGCCGCAATTTTTCCTAAAACATTCCAGTGCACAACGCTGAGCCCACCCAAAGCAATACCAACGCCAGCCATAGAGCCCACGATAGCGTGAGTGGTAGAAACTGGAATTCCCCACTTACTAGCTAGAAGTAAAAATAGTCCCGTAGTTAAGAGCGCCGCCAGCATGGCTAGCATGGCGTACCCTGCGTTAGTGGCAAGCACAGCTGGATCAATAATCCCATTACTAATGGTGCCTGTTACTTTGGCGCCCACCAATACAGCTCCCAAAAACTCGAAGATACCACCAATAATGACGGCGCGTTTAAAGGTTAGTGCCTTTGAACCAACAGAGGTTCCCATGGCGTTAGCCGCATCGTTGGCACCGATTGTCCAGCACGCAAAAAAACTAATAATAATTCCGAATACTAAAATCCAGAACATACTCAATTTAACTAATGTATTAAACAGCGCCTGCCTAATACAGTGGACGAAATCCTAATGGTCATACTATAGAGTAATAAATACTCTATCCGGTGCCCATTACGACAAATCACCAATGTATAGATCGAACGTCTGCTCGAACAGGATATGGGCTTTTTAATTTTTCTGCAAGAGATACAGCAGTGTCTAAGCTATAATTACCCACAAAATAAAACGCCCCGACTGGGGCGCTTTATTTATAACTATTCTAACAGTTTTCTAGATTGGCCAAGTGCTAGCCAGTCCCATAACGACTGCGCCGAGTAGAGCGATATTTTTCATAAAAGAGGTCATCTCTACCATCATTTGTTGCTTATCCTCCTTCACTGCCCAAAATTGGTGCATGATAAAGGTGGTTGGCACTAAGAAGATTACCAGAAGGGCGTAACCATAATGAATCTCATAATTGAAGACCACGCTGAGCCCTCCAACTATCAAGAGTAGACCTGTGAGCATAACGCTAAATTTGGCCATTGGTACTTTTTTCATCTGCGCATAGGCGGCCATGTCGTTGATCTTCATGAAGTGATTCATTCCAGATACCAGGAAGAATCCTCCAAACAATACACGTCCGATAACTAACAAAATATCCATAACAATATAAACATTATCTATTAAGCCTTTATTATATCATGCTTTCACCAGCAATGGACTTCTGCTTGAGCAAGGCCTACTTCTTGCCGTGTCTGCTGCACTCAACATTCAGAATGTCTTGAACGATACCAAGGCTAATACCATAAGTGCCATTTAAACCCTCCCAGGTGAGTCGTTTTATACCTAGGTTTACCTCTGATCGATATGGAGTATCACTGACATAGTAGGCCATGCCAAGTCTGATATCAGGATTTACCACAAATGTTGAGTTTTGAGGATGCCGCTCTGGGTAAATCATTTCATAAAGTCTTTCTAGATAGGGGCCGGCCTCCATTTCAACGATAGTCCGTCCAGCAGCAAAGTCAGCTTGTAGACTCTCAACGTTTTGCAAATAGGTACCACGCACCGTTACCGCCTTTTGAGCATCAAGAACTGACTGCTTTTGCATGTATGACTTAAAGGTATCTTTGTTGAAATCGTTGTGAACAAAAATTTCGTTATCAAAGTGATGATCGTAAACGTAGTGGGGAATAGTGATATCACCAATGTTGGCGTTTAAAGCAGCGGCCTTGCCCGTGATATAAACTCCTCTGACCTCTTCAGCGTTTTCGCTCACCTCCTTCAGAATATGATAGGAAGCCATGCCTAAAGGGTAAGCTATGTTAACAATTAGCGCGTTACTCTTGAGCAGTTGCTTCTTTTGGGCAGCTGAGATTTTAAGCCGCGGATCCATGTGTGGATTTTTTATAAAATCCTTGATGGAGAACACCTGACCTTCAATATCAATATTGTGATAGGGGGCAATCCGATAGAGGCCGTACTTCTTCTCAAAATCCTTTAGCTCACGACGATATTGTTCTTTTTTATTCGCAAAGCGTGATAAATAATAGAGGACGTTCTCTGGCGGAACACCTTCGTCTTCAAATGCCTGCCGCTGCTCCTCCAATCTTTGCTTGGCAATTTTCTCAATAAAACTTTTTTTGTACAGAGGAAATCCTGACAGCACATTTATTAGTGAATGTGAGTTAGAAGATACAAAATAAATAGGCTGATCATACACGTTGACCGGAACCTTCTTTCGGCTTGAAGCGATATTGATCCACCACTGCTGAACAGTTCTTGAGTAATCCATCTGAGAACCGGCCAACAGTTGAACCTTCCAGTCTATTGGCTTCTTCACGAGGTCTGCAAACTGAGATAAGTGGTCACCTAAAATTTCCTGTAGCTTGTCAAAATCTTCTCGGTTAACAAAACTGTCCTCGAGCGCAGTGCCGCTATTTGATTTAGCATGCAGTTTTACAAGCTCAATGTAGATAGCGGTTAAGTTTGTCACAATGTCCTCGACATCGGTATTGCTGGCGATGAACAGAGCTAGGTGTTTCTTGCTGGCTTTATATCTACACTTGCGAGCTCTGGCTAGAGCCTCCACGTGGTCCCAGTCCTTTGAGTTAAGATCAATGCCAGCTTTTTCCATGACCCTATCTGACTGCCCAAGAAAAAGGTGTTTGCTTTGAAGAACCTGAAAAGGCAATCTTAGAAGGGAGTATGTCAGCGCGGCGATGTCTACCTCTTTTGTTGAGAGCTTGGAATGAAGCACCGGCTGCAGGAGCATGTGATCGTTAACAAATAGTGACACATTAACTGGCCCGCTGCCATGTAGGCTGGAGTGAATTTTTTGAATGTAGGCGTCTACGTTTTGCATGATTTTTTGGTAGTTTTTTCTGCCAACAGTATACCAGAGCTGGCGAAAGTTTGCGCTAGCTTCAGTTACTCTTGCAAATCTATCTTGCTCTTGATCCCTCGAAAAACCATTAAGAGATTTTTGGCAGTCAACAAAAAAGATATAAGGTTAGCCATCGCGATAAATGCCCCAATGGACAAGAGTGTGCCCCAAGCCGTTGCCCTGGAAATGCGGAGCAGTAATTTAGGGAACAATGCACCTGGATCCTCCTGTAGCTCTTCAGAAAATATCAGGGAAATAAAGTCAGCCGGACCGTAATAGGCAGCCATCACTAACATGATCCCAATACCGAGGCCAACGAGACTCTGGACAGAAACTAGAGCTAGCAAACGGCGGTTCTTGGCTGATTTTGGAACATGAACAAACTGAAGCTTGATTTGAGCAGTTATTATATTTAACACCATTTTGAAGCGCTGAAGCAATCCGTTGAGCAAGCCGTATTTCTTCTCTTTTACTACCTGCTTAAGTCCTTTGATGATAGTGAACCGAAATCCATTACCATAGTATTGTGCAAAAAAGTTTAGACCAACCTCAACACGAAATCTGTGCTTATAATAGTTTGGGAGAGTATTCCAAAGTCGCCTAGTGACAGCTCGTTCACCTCCAGCTAGCGGAACAAAGATAATTATTTTTTGAAGATAGTAAATCTTTCGGTTGCGCATACCAATGAACATATCAACATCACCTCTAACAACAGGATTCGTAATAGTATGAATCATGTCGTGCGTTAAGCCGGTCACATCAGCGTCAGCGAAAAAGATTACTGCGTTACAAGATGCCTGCACGCCAATTTCCATTGCGGCTCCCTTACCTTGATTGGAATGACTTGGTATATAACGAACATCAAAAGCGCCTACAACTTCTGCAGTGTTGTCAGTGGAGCCATCATCTACCACAATAACCTCTGCTATATCTGGACTCGTACACAGAGTTTGTAAAACAGCAGCTATCCGACTAGCCTCGTTATAGGTGGGCACTACTGCTGTTATTTTTTGATGAGTCTCTTTTCTGTCCATACAGTGATGACTCTATACAAAATAATGATAACAACCAGGACCAGTAGCGCATACTCAGTTTTATCAACGACGGAAATTATGTTCGAGACACCACGCCCCGCCAACCAGCCAACCGTCAACATAACGACTAACCATATAATAGTACCGAGCGTATCAAAAAATATAAATTTCCAAGGCCTAATTTTTCTAGCTGACAAATAAACTATGGTGAGGATGCGCGTACCGTAAAGGAATTTAATAAAGAGCAGAGCTAAAAATGGTCGGCTACCGGTGATGCTTTCCAGTTTTTTTAAAAGTCGTTCTGAAGATAATTGTTTTTCACGCCAACGCTTGGTGGCTGAAAAAATTGACTGCCCAAATAAAAACCAGGCCACGTCTGACAAAACCGTACCTAGCATTGCTAACCAAAACACTGTGGTGATTGACCACATTCCCTGACCAGCCAGATAGGCGGCAGACAGGATGATCGTTTCACCAAGAAAAACGGCGCCTAGAAAAATAGCCGGAAACTGATGGTCTATTAATAATGTCAAAATAGTATCGCTCATATTACTTCGTTTGCACGTATTAGTATTTCAGTTTAAACGGCAAAAGTACAGTTCAACAGGCTTTATGACAACGGCTGAATATATGATAGAATGCAAAGCATAGCGCTTTAAAAGTAAAGACAAAAAAGATGACACATCTGTTTCAAAAAACACAACTGCTCTGGTTAATGGCCGCAGCCATGATCGCAGTTCTAGCCCTTGGAGCTACTACTGTGACTGCTGAATCATCAAAAGATACAGACAAAGACGGCATAGTAGACTCGGCAGATGAGATGCCGAATGACCATGACAATGATGGTCTAAATGATAACGAGGATGTCGACGATGACGCCGACGGTTTTCCAGATTGTGTTGAAAAGGGGGAATATCGACTTGATAATGACAACGATGGCGTTGATGATGATAAGGATGATGACGCCGTAGAGGGCTCAGAAAAAGATAATCGCCTAACTGACCTTGAAACCGACGAAGATCGAGACGGCATTCCAGATGCTATTGAAAAAGGAGTATATCGCGGCAATCATGATAATGATAAGTTAAAAGATGGTCCAGACCTGGACGATGATAACGACCGAACTCGTGACTCAGAAGAAGATAAGGCGGAACGTAGAAATCATGATAATGATGCTAAAAAAGATCGTCCCGACATGGACGATGATAACGACAGCTTAAAAGATTGGGCTGAAGGATCTTGCAGTGCGTTGCATGACCATGATAACGACGAGACTGCCGATAAGCATGATGACGATGATGATAATGACGGTGTAGATGATAAGGATGAAGTAGAAGGCCAGGAGTGGGATCACGACAATGACGGTAAGATGGACAAACATGACAAGGATGACGATGATGACGGTGTAAAAGACAAAAAAGAGGAGGACGGCCAGGAGTGGGATCACGACAATGACGGTACCACAGATGAAATTGATGACCATGATGACAGTGAGGATAGCGAGGATAATAACAATAACGAGGTAGAGAACGTTAAAATCCAAGACTCTGCTTTCGACGATCAAACAGTGACAATTTCGGTTGGTGGCTCAATCGCTTGGGAAAATAAAGACGACATGTCCCACACAGTAACTAGCGACGACGACTCATTTGAAAGTAGTGGCACTCTAAGTAAAAATGATACTTACTCGGTGACCTTTACTGAGGCGGGTACATACACATACCATTGCGCCATCCATCCAGGAATGACCGGAACGGTAATTGTCGAATAAGCCCGATTTTAAAAGCCCGCCATACCGGCGGGCTTTTTATTTACCAAATAATATTAGCGTGCAGCTGCAGCCCAGAGAATCCAAACTAAAACAGAGGCCACAATGGCAGCCAGGAGTATAAATAGAAATCTGGTGTGTTGTCCCATATGAAGCGATTATGCCCTTATATCTTTCTAGTATACGTCTCCTACATCCAGCGAGCAATGCCTAACATGATCTCAGGGCCATCTACTGGCCTGCTTTGATTCTCGTGATATACTGCAGGCATGCGACAGCTCCAAACAATTCTAGCGATCCTGGTAGTCATGGTTATACTTGGACTGATTATTGTTTATAACCCCTTTGGTCTGGCTGGCTTTTCTAAGCACGATCAAGCTAGTTATATTATCCTCCAGCCAAATCCAGGGCCAAACTGGGACGCCAAAAAGGTTACTAGTCCGTCAGTACTCTACGACAGTAACGCGGGACTATATAAAATGTGGTACGTCGGAAACGGAGTATTTGAACGCGCTGGTATTGGCTATGCAGAAAGTCCAGACGGAGTAACTTGGTCAGTAAGCAGTGCCTCACCGGTTTTAGAAGGACGGCTGATTGACCCAACATTGAATCAATCTTTGTCTTGGGAAGACGGTGGCTTTAGAGCAGTTTCGGTAATACATGATGGAAATCTATATAAAATGTGGTATGCCGCAGAAGAATATGCTGAGCCAAAGCGGATGCAAATAGGATACGCAGAAAGTACAGATGGTATTAAATGGTCAAAGCACTCTGGCAACCCTGTGGTAACCTTTGATTCCGCAGGAAGTTGGGACACCCACTCTGTCTCGGAACCTTTTGTTATTAAGGAGGGAAATTCCTACAAAATGTGGTACACCGGATATCCTGCTAACACTGATGGATCACGTGCTGGCATCTCTGCCATCGGTTATGCTGAAAGCACAAACGGAAAAGACTGGAGGCGACCACAAGGCGTTCCGGTGTTGCAGTCTAAGAAGAAGGCCTGGGACTCCGTTAGGGTGAGTGGCCCATCTATTATATCGTACAATAACGGAACTGGTTACGAAATGTGGTTTTCTGGCGAAACCAGCCAGGGCAGGTCACAATTAGGACGCGCCTATAGCGCAGACGGAAAGGCTTGGGTTGAAGATGAGCAAAATCCCCTAGTGCAAGATGACCGAGACGACTTCTTTGACCCTTTTGTAGTGGAGGTAAATAAGCAATACTATCTGTGGCTAACGCGACATAATAGCAAAAATGCACTAGAATTTAGTATTGAGTACACTACCTGGCCAATGGATGATCCAGCTGATACTCAATACATACCGTCTCGTATTCCCCATAATTAGAGTTGCATTTTTAGGAATCTTCACGTACCTTACATTGGCTATTATTGGCCGCTAGTGAAATATCACAAGAAGTGGCTAGTGGGCATCGGGCGAGCATGATATTTGTCTATATCATGCCGGAGTGGTGGAATTGGTATACACAGGAGACTTAAAATCTCCCGGTCATTGACCTCGTGGGTTCGAGTCCCACCTCCGGCACCAAGTATGAAAGGCTGAATTATTATAAAACACACGTCTGGTTGACGTGTGTTTTGCTGTCTAGGTTAGTCTATTGCTTTTGAGAATATCTAGTACCTGCTTATGGATTAGGCCATTACTGCAAACTAACCCTTCCTCCAATCCTTCCCATTTTTTTCCAGAGAAATTTGTTACCTTACCCCCAGCCACTTCTATCATTAGGCGTCCAGCTGCTACATCCCACAAACGCAAGGGCGGGGAGATAATTTGAGCCTCCATCCGCCCGCAAGCCACATAAGCTAGCTCAAGTGAGGTGCAACCAAAATGACGCATAGTCTGTGCGCGTTCTTCAAACTTACTCCAAACTTTGAGGAGTTTTTCGCGCGATTTTTTATTACGTTCAAAGTACGCAAAAGCGATGACACTTTTTTGAATGGTACCTATTTTTGATACCTTCATATTACGCTCATTGAGGCGGAAAAAACGTCCGCGCTCGGCGACAAACATTTCCTGAGTATACGGCGCGTAGGTAACTCCAATGATGGGCTCGTCGTTCTTCAATAAGGTTAATGATGTTGAAAAAAATGGATTACCAATAGTGTAGTTGAGAGTTCCGTCTAGCGGGTCGCAAACCCAGGTGTACTCAGAACCATTATTGATGGCCTTGCCTTCTTCGCTAATAAAATTATGGGTCGGAAATTGTTGACGGATTTTGAAACGCACAAATTTATCCACCTCAGTATCACTTTTTGTGACTAATTCATAACGAGACTTTTTTGATGGATTGATCCGATGACGATCATGAAAGTTTCTCATCAAAATAGTACCCGAGCGCATGCTAAGTCCGATGGCAAACTCTTTGAAAGGAGGCAGCTCTGGCCTTGGGTTCGGCATAATTTAAAAATCTATTTCTAGTAAGTCTTCTCCGCGAATGATCTGCCCTTTGTATTCCTTGGCGATTTCAGCGATGCGAAGTTCTCGTTCTGCTGGATCGTCAGGATAGTGTGTGACAACCACCTTTTTAACACCTGACTGGTTAGCAATGGCAGCAATATCCGTGGGCCGCAAATGACCATACTGGTTGGCAAGCAGTTCGTCGGCATTTTTTCCAGAGCACTCAGTAAGCAAAACGTCTGCTCCTTGAGCCAGTTCTAGGAGGTTGGAATTAATCTCGGTGTCTCCAGTGTAGCACAAGACCTTGCCGCCTGCCTCCACCCGATAGCCGTTACAATCAGTGCTATGTTGCATGGATTTGGTGGTCACAGTAAACCCCTGGACAGTAAAGGTGTCATCGTAAATTTCAACAATTTGCGGTAGCTTATCCCAAGTTGTGACTAGCACCGTGCGGTAATGCTCAAAGAATGCTGAAAATCCCCGCGGTCCATAGATAACCAATTCGCTATCAATCTCCTTCCAAGCATTAGTGACTGTCCAAGCTTGGAGAAATTGAAACAGATCTGAGATATGATCTGGATGCACGTGTGATATGCAGACAGCGTGAAGGACCGTCCAGTCTATTCCAGACTTTGCCATATTAACCAAGTTCCCACGACCAAAATCTAACTGCAACATATCGTCACCATTTGTCAGTGTGTAACCAGCAGAACCGAGTGGTCTATATGGGCGAAAATCTCCAGTGCCTAGTAAGGTTAGTTTCATTATTTTTGACGAATAGTTTTTAGAGTTTTGATATCCTTGGCACGCCCCTCCGGCTCTGTCTCTAGGCAAAACGAATAGTTCTTAAGCTTAGGGTGTCCAAGTATATTTTTAGCCGCCTGAAGGCCCATATTGCCGTCGGCGATGTGCTCGTGCCTGTCTTTATTGCTACCGCACTCTGTTTTAGAATCGTTGTACTGAATTACCACTAAGTTATCTAAGCCAATCTTCTTATCAAATTCCTTAACGGCGGCATCAGTGCCTGCCTTTGTGCGCCAATCGTACCCGCTAGCAAAGGAGTGTTGAGTGTCTAAGCAAACACCTAGGTGTTTGGTATATTTTTTATCTACCAACTTCATTAGCTCGCCAACTTCCGTAAAGTTCATACCAATGGTACTGCCCGCGCCAGCCGCATTTTCAATTAATAATTTTGTCTTGCCCTTGTAACCATCTAGAACTTTATTGATTGAGGCGGCTGCTTGCTTGATGCCGTCAGCTTTATTTTCGTAATCCTTAGCCGAACCGGTATGAAACATCATACCAGTAACACCCAGCAGAGCGCAGGCATCTAGACCCTTCCTCAGTAAGCTGATAGAGCCATGTCTGGTCTTGTTGTTAGTTGAGGCTAGATTAATGAGATATGACGCATGAACATAGGTGTCGGTAAAGCCGCCGGCCTCACAGTTAGCTTTGAATTCAGCTATCTGCTCAGTAGTAGGTTGCTTAAATTGAAAAGTGCGCGGGCTACTAACGAAGAACTGAAAGGTCTCACACTTTTCTAGCTTGGCATTAAGTGGGGCGTTTTGTGCTCCGCCAGCCGCTGATACGTGCGCTCCGATTTTTTGCATATATGAAGATAACTTGTTTACCTATGTAGTATAGAATAGCCAACGGGGATTGGAAACAACCAAGGTCAATTCGATCTCATTCTGAAATCTCTAATTGCCATCTTTGGGCCTAAATCTATAAGTAATAGACGTGTTAAAAAAGAGACCCCCTGAACGGGGTCTCTTTTTTAATTTATTGGACAACGCAAATTGGATTTACGTTTTTACCGTGACTATTTTTAACTGCGAAGTGAAGGTGAGGGCCAGTTGAACGGAACGAACCCTTGCCACTCCCGCCGCTTAGACCGATTGAATCGCCAACCTGAACTTTATCGCCCTTTTTTACATCTACTCGCCTGAGCTGGGAATAGATAGTGCGATTACCTCCGCTATGTTTTATAACAATGCGGGCAGGTCTTTCCTGCTCATCTTTTCTTGGGCGGTTAATTTTTACAACAGTTCCGTCTGCTACTGAATGAACAGTGCTGCCAAGTTCGATAGCCAGGTCAACCGCTTGGTGCTTCTGAGAAAAAGGAGCGGACACCGTGTAGGGTTGATCAACTGGCGCTGAGTAGTCACAGTAGCTTGAATCCTTGGCTGCTAGCCCAACCTGAGGCAAACTAACACTAGTCGCAAAGGATAAGCCAATGGCGATCACGCGCACTATTTTTGATAACGACATGTAATCAAGTTATTGATTGATAGCTCGGTTGTGAATGAACGGGTCAGCGCTAACTTGGGAGACAGTCTACTACAGAGAGGGCTTGGGTCAATCCGAAATGTGGACGACGTGATTATGATGTATGAATTGTGTAATAATACTAGAGTTTTTTGATTTTTTATGTTGGGTTATTGTCACCAATAAAAAGAAGCGGCTATCTGCCGCTTCTTTTTATTTTGACCTAGTTTGCCTTATCGCTCTTTTTTTCAACTTTACCAACTGAGTATTCAGCTAGCTTAGCAAATAATTTTTCGTGGATTTTTTGATTTTCCAGTCTGGTACGATGTTGAGGAGACTCAATCTGCTGCACCATCTCTGGAATTTGCCCGTAGAGTTTTTTCATCTCATCAATCTCTGCTTGGATTTCACTGGCCTCAACTTTAATGTCTTCAGCGACAGCTAGCTCCCGTAAGATTAACGCGGCTTGAATGCGTTTCACCGCCTGGGTTTTAAAATCTTCCAACAACTCGTCTTCGGTCTTTTTGATATGAATCAAATAGTCTTCAAACTGTAAACCTTGCTGCTGAGAAATGTCATGCTTAAGTTCGCTAAGCATTTTTTTAGCCTCGTCTTCCACGAGCTGGTCAGGCAATGTTCCGATTGTAGATTTTTCTAGAATTTCATCAATCACAGCTGTTTCGAATTCTTGATTAACCTCTTGTTCAAGTTCTCTGACTAGATTTTCACGTAACTCTTTTTTTAGAGCATCGACGGTTTCAAAGTTTGACTCCTTGGCCCATTCGTCTGTCATCTCAGGCAACTCAATTTCGTAAACCTCATTAAGAGTAACATCAACATCCGCGGCCTTGCCTTGCAGATCTTTCTTGTGGTAGTCAGCTGGGAAGGTTGTCTTGAAATTCTTTGATTCACCTTTTTTCATTCCAGAAATATTTTCTTCGAAGCCTGGAATAAATCTACCCTCTCCTAAAGCTAGCGCTTGGTTTGTACCCTGACCGCCCTCGATTGAAACTTTACCAATCTTTACGTCAAAGTCGATCATAACCTTGTCGCCATCCTTAGCTTCACGATTAACCAGCTTTTCAGTGGCTCGCATTCGCCTAAGGTCCGTAATAGTTTTTTCAAACTTTTTCTCATCAAGAGGCTTGGAACCTTTTTTGGCCTTGAGTTTTTTATAGTCACCCAGGGTAATTTCTGGCATTAAAGGTACCGTCGCGGTGTAGACCAGTGGATTGCCTGGAGCTACTTTGTGCGGTGTAATGTCAGCACGACCAACAACCTGAAGCTTTTGTTCATCTACGGCCTGTGGGTAGGTAGACTCAACAACAGAGTTAAAGGCCTCTTCATAAATTGTGGCCTCGCCAACGTGCTTGGCTAAAACATCATAGGGAACTTTGCCTTTACGAAATCCCTTGATCTCGACCTCTTTACTAATTCGCTTAGCAGCTTCATCAATGTGTGGCTGCAATTCCTCAACAGATACCTCGATGGTTAATTCAACTTGTGAGTTCTCAAGTGGTTTGCTAGTAACTTTCATTTATTCCTTGGAAAATTTTTCAGTATAGAGCTTAACGCTCTCTTCGACAGTTTTTAGTGCCTCTGCCTTATTGCGGAAACCAGTGGTTTCTACCTCTTTCTTCTGTAACATTTTATAGGTCTGGAAGAAATTCTCGATCTCCTTGAGCCGATGCTCGCCGATATCGTCAATTTCTTTAATGTGGTCATAACGAGGATCCTCAGATGGAACCGCGATGATCTTATCGTCTGATTCACCTCCGTCAATCATACCCAAGACACCAATAGGACGAACCTCGAGCAAGAGTCCTGGTACTAGCGGGAAGGTGGACAGCACCATGACGTCTAGTGGATCGTTATCGTGCCAGTAGGTTTGTGGCGCAAATCCATAATCGAATGGATAATACTGTGAGCTGAACAGAACACGGTCTAACTTGATAAGACCGGTCTCCTTGTCTACCTCGTATTTGTTTGCGGATCCACGAGGAATTTCAATGATGGTGTTAAAGGTTTCTGGAACATTATCGCCCAGTGGAACATCGTGCCAAAGATTGGTTGCCATAATATTTGTATTACTCTTCCTATTTTGTATCTTCTGAAGCAGCCTCTTCTACAGCAGGAGTCTCCTCGCTGTCGGCGGCTAACTCTTCACCGGTAACTGTTTCGTCAACCACCTCTACAACTGTTTCGTCAGATGCTTCAGTAGCTATTTCATCAGTCACTTCTTCGCTGTCGTCAGTTTTTTCGACAGGACCATTATCCTCGCCAGACTCATTTACAACATCAATCTTCCAACCAGTTAACTTAGCGGCCAGGCGTACATTTTGACCACCTTTACCAATTGCCAATGAGAGCTGATCTTCGGCGACGAAGGCTTTAGCAACACGCTCCTCTTCATCTAGTTGAACAGAAATTACCTTAGCTGGAGACAGGGCGTTAACAATATAATTCACCGGCTCTTCGTTGTACTCAATGATATCGATCTTCTCACCACCAAGTTCATTCATTACTGTCTGAACACGAGCTCCACGCTGACCAACACAAGAACCAATCGGGTCAATGTTGTCAGCTAAACTTAATACGGCAATTTTGGTTCGGGAACCAGCCTCACGAGCTACTCCTTTTATTTCAATTGAACCGCCACCGATTTCAGGCACCTCGGTCTCAAATAGCTTCTCGACCATTTCAGCGGCAGACCGACTAGCGATGATCTCGGGACCACGCCGACCCTGCTCAACGGATAGTAGTAAAACTTTAAAGCGGGCGCCAATAGAATAATTTTCAGTACGGATACGCTGAGCCGGTGGCATCATGGCGGTAGCCTGACCAAGATCCATGTAAACCATTGGTCCCTCTACGCGATGAACTGTAGCGTTAACGATCTCACCAACTCGGTCCTTATAAACATCATACAAGGTTTGTCGCTCGGCTTCACGCAGCTTCTGAATAATTACCTGCTTGGCCGTCTGGGCGGCAACTCGACCAAAGTCATCGAGCAACGGGAGCTCTGTAATCATTTCATCACCAACTTCAGCGTCCGCTTTCAACTCCTTGGCTTGGGTAATGCCAAGGTCAGTCTTTGGATTGAAACGTTTTTCTTCCTCTTCTTCTCCTTCTCTTGGTTCATCATGTCTTGAACCACGCCGGTCATCACGACCAACTCGTCGTTCCTCTCTAATTTTTTGCTCTTCTGCCTCAGCAGCCGCAACAGCTTCGAGCTCTTCCTCAGAAGGATCCTCGGTCACAGTCTTAACATCAAAAAACTGGGAAGCGCCGTCGTCCGGATTAAACTCGGCTCGGACGTTAAGCATTTTATTTCCAGACTCCTTACGATAGGCGACAGCGAGCGCTGCTTCAATAGAATCAATCACCGCCTCATAAGGGATGTTCTTTTCTTCGCAAAGCTGCTCGATGGCCTGAGCTAAATCACTTTTTGCCATAGATTGAATTACACATTAGACACTAAAAAAGCCAGTATCAACAGATACTAGCATCTACGGCGCAGTATAGCGCGGACACTGCCTATGTCAAGCCCTTTTACAGAGGGCTGCGTCCTGGTAGAGGAGGGCTGGCTTTAGCCTCAGCAGGCTCTGGTAAAATGACTATTGCCCCTTGTTCATCAATATAGGCAGACTGGGCTGTTATAACCTTAAAGCCCCAGGCTGCTTTTACATCATCTGCTAGATCTCTGTCTGGCGAATCAAACAGGCGCTGCATCTTAACCTTAACTTCGTCCATACTACGGAGCTTAATTTGAAACATAGGCTCTGAAAACAAGCGCAGGGTCGCAGCATTGTTTATGAAGTAAATAATTGGATCATGACCGTCATCTGCAAAGGGGTCGTCTATCCAGGAATAAGCGTAGTGCCAGAAGTGCTCCAAGGCAGCCTCAGTTGGTGTAAAGTCAGCGGCTAAATCAGGTCGCAGACGACGCATAGCCAGGGCACCTTCTACCCACTCATCATAGTTAGGTTCAAGCTCACTCCAAGACTGAAAGTCGCTACGTTCGCGCTTGATCAATTCGTCCCAGTCTATCCCTAGACTTCTGGCAGCTTCAGGAAAAAAATCCCGCATAAAAAGAATGTACCGACTACCGGTCGGTAGGCTAGTTTCAGCCTCCCAGGCGACCCACTCCCGTTGTATGGTAGATCTTATTGTTGTAATTAAACTGAGTCCTAAATCTTGGATTTTTTCAATCGGCAATAAACCAAGATTTACCAGATTTGTTAAAACTTCCGTGTTAACTTCCAAAAACCTAGCTGTACGCTCTAGGTGAGCCTCAATTTGTTCAGGAGTGATAGCTGCTAAATAGTCTGCAAGGGTTGGTAAGGAGGCCTGTTCAATTTTAAGATCAGCCGCCATTGGCCGTCTGGGCGTTTCGTTGTGCCGATGATTCCGCATGTTGGTACTATAAAACACTCTAGTTAAAAAAGTAAGTCGTCTGATATTTTCTAAACCTGGCCAGCTAGTCTAGATAACCAAAAACACCGCCCTGAGGCGGTGTTTGGTGATTGGGTAATATGAGTTTCGTAATTACGATTGCCCGTTTTCCTTGTGGTCAGTTGAATCAGAGTCGTGCTTAATAACCGTGATGTTTTTATTCTCAATGGGAGCTTGGAGGTCTAGTTGACCCTGCGGCTTACCCGAACCATCAACCGAACCTTTAGTATCACTTGATGGTGAGAAAGTTACTTCTGACATATCGCCACTCCGGCGTTTTCGCGCACGCGCAACTACCGTGATAGCAACAATCAGCAGAGCTATCCAGCCCAGAAAGGTCAGTTTGTTGTCCTGATCATCTGTGCCAGCTTCAGTTGATTCATCTTCTTCGTCTTTGGAGTCAGTTTCAACTTCGCTTACCTCTGCGACGGCATCACCAGCTGATACATCGCTTGATAGCGTGTCATCAGTGGTAACATCTCCTACCTCATTATTTGAGGATGATTCTTCTGGTGCAATCGTTTCTTGAGTCTCTTGGTCAGCTTGACCAGCAGAGCCTGATGGCTCGTCGTTGTTGGAATTTGATGTTGAAGCTTCTGCTGTAACAGCAGGAGCAGAGATTAAAATGGCAGTTTTCTGAGACACGCGACTGGTGCGTCCAAAGCCGGAAGGCTCAGAGGCAATAGCGGTGACATTGTGCCAACCGGCGCGCAAGTTGCTTGGCGCTCGGAAAGCAAAGTCACCGATTCCAGAGACGTGACTAGTAGCGGTGGTTGTCCCCACCTCTTGGCCATCAATCATGACTGTTACGGTAGAATCAGCTGGCGCAACACCAACCATAAAAGGTTGGCTAGCGCTTGAGTCGTCGTTGACAACAGCACCGATTACCGTAGGCGCAGGTAGTGCATGAACCACATGAAACATGCGGACATCACTCTTATCACTTCTAGTTCCTGCGTTAGTGTCTTCTGCTCGAACCATCACCGAATGTTCACCAATTCCTAGACCTAGAAATGGTTCATAGGCGAAGCTCTGGACGCCATTGGCCTCGGAGACCATGGTGGCATATCCATTGAAGACATCATCAATGTAGACAGCGACTCGCAAATCAGCATGTACCAACCCGGTGATGACAGGGAGAGATGTTGTCACCACACTTTGCTCCATTGGAGCAATGAGGGTAGGCGCAGCTGGCATAGTAGCAGCCGAAGCTGCCCCAGCACTGAAGAGAGAGAAAACGATTGTACTCAATACCCAGAGTACAGTTCTTTTCATAGCTTCATTGCCTTCACTATTGAAGGATACACATTTACGAATAAATTGTGCTCACGACGGCGGCTTCTATTGCGATGAATCGCTCAAGAAATGACACACTGCCGTGGAGCCCCTGAGAAAATAAAAAACAGGGAACCCCCCTCCAACCGATCTGGTTAGAAGTATTTTAAAGAACACGGCCAGTATTGTACGGCTTTTAGGAAATGGGCGCAATGTGGAAAAAATATATAAATCACCAACTATTTGGACCAAGCCTCCAATAGAGGGTCAACTTGGCTCGTTGGTTACGAAGCTCCAGCGCGGCCAGAGCAAATTGAACGTGCCCAAGTGGAATCAGGTCAGCTTGTTGGGCCTCCCAAGCAGCGTGTCTGAGTTTTTTGAACTTACTAGGAGTCAGGGCTTCAGCCGCTGTGGCGACTCCAGCCTGGCGGGCCTTCACTTCTACCACAATCAGTTCACGGCCGCGACTGACGACAATATCAAGCTCACCGTGGCGAGTATGAAGATTGCGCGCCAAGATCTGCCAACCTTCTGCAATTAAGTGATTAACAACAAGTTGCTCACCCGCTGCTCCAAGTTTTTGCTTGTGATTTGTCATAAAAAACACCCAAGGCGGGTGGTGAATAGCTTGTTTGTAGTAACTTTATTTAGTGAGAACAAGGGCCCAATGGTATTCGCCAGCCTCAAATTCGTCTGTAACTTGAATTCCAAGCTGCAAAGCAATTTGTTTGATCTCCTCTGGAGAAACCCGTTGTGCCACTGGGGGGCCAAGCACGGTTTCGACTGGCTTCCACTCGACAACCAGGATTCTACCGCCCGCCTTCATCATCCGCGCTGCCTCTTTCATCATCGCCATATGGTCAGTAGACTGACTAAGCGTGTTAGCGAGTATGCCAATATCGATAGTTTGATCGGCCACCGTTTTGGCAGCACCGTACATTTCTAAATCAGTCCAAACTGTCTCCACGTTTTGAAGTCCGGCCTGAGTGGCAACACCCTGAACAACTTCAAGGATTTCTTTTACCACATCTAGGGCATAAACCTTGCCAGTTTGACTCACCATTCTAGCCGCCTCTAATAAAAAGGTGCATTCTCTACCTGTGCCCATATCAGCCACTGTCTGGCCAACGTCAACTCCAACGTGCTCTAATAAGCCCCGCTCGTTTAAGAGGTTGTCTTCGCTGAAAGCTGGATGTTCGGGGGAGTTGGCCATCGAATTTAATTATATCATTGCGGCCATAGGCTGGAAAGAGAGGCGGTGAATTGGGCAAGGCCCGAACTGATCTAGAGCGGCACGGTGCGCTTCGGTGCCATAACCAACATGTGCCGAGAAAGAATAACCAGGAAACTTCTCATCATAGCTTTGCATCAGACTATCTCTAGCCACTTTAGCGTAAATACTAGCCGCGGCGATTGAATAACTAGCACTATCCCCCCGAATAATGGAGCGAGAGGGGGCAGACAAGTCCTTCATTGGGAAGGCATCAACTAAAATATAATCCGGAGTTAGGGATAAAGCCTCAACCGCTCGACGAATTACTAAAGCATTAGCCGGCCCTATCCCTATTTCATCTATTTCTGTGCTGTCGACTGATCCAAGGCCAATGCTGAGGGCAGCTTGCTCAATCTCGCTTGCCAGGACAGCTCGGCGTTTTGGGGTTATTTTTTTTGAGTCTCGCACTCCAACAATAACCTTGTCGACTGGCATGATAACTGCCGCTGCCATAATCGGTCCTGCCCAGGCTCCTCGTCCGACCTCGTCTACACCTACGATCAAGCGGTAACCGGCAGCGATTAATTCCAGCTCAAGGGTTAGCGGGGCGGTTTTTGCGGCACTCATAGTAGACACATTGTACCATGAGCTGGTTTGACGGTGTTGCTAGTGCGACGTATGATGGTGTGTGATTAGATGTGAAATACAAAGATGGCTCAAAATAGTGGAAAGGCTAGAATTACAATAACACTAAGGAATGACCTGCTGACGCCGCTTGATAATTTTGTAGATGGCGAGAAAATCAGAAATCGCTCACACGCCATTGAGTATATTTTGACCCAGCACTTGGGACTAGGCATCAAGCGAGCGGTCATCCTAGCAGGAGCCGATAGTGACACTGGAAAAGTCACTGCGCTTACCCGAGTGAAGAATCGTCCGGTAATTGCCTATGTGCTCGACACATTAAGACTGTCAGGCATTCGGGATGTCGTACTGGTACTTGATGATAAAGGAGACGAACTAAAAGACTATCTCGGCGATGGTTCACAGTGGGGCATTCATTTAACAGTTGTACAAGACGATCAAACTCGCGGTACAGCCGCGGCTCTGGCATTAGCTGAATCTCTCTTGGATGAAGCTTTTCTATTGCTTTACTCAGACATGCTAGTTGACCTTAACCTGACTGACTTTGTAGATCACCATAAACAGGCTGGGGCTGTCGGAACCGTGGCTCTAACCTATATTAGATCTGCTGGTAAATACGGCGTAGCCCGACTTGAGGGCGGTAAAATAGCAAACTACGAGGAGAAACCTGGAGCTGAAGCTCTACACGGATTGGTTAATGCAGGAGTTTATCTATTTGAACCAAGCGTCTTTGAATATATCAACGATGATACTCGATCGCTTGAAAAGGAAGTTCTGCCAAAAATGGCGGCCGACGGAAAGCTAGCGGGTTATCCTTTCCAGGGAAAATGGTTTGATGTCTCTAACGAAAAGGGTTTAGAACTGGCCAAAAACGACTGGTAACAAAAAAACGTGATGCCATTATAGCTATCACGCTTTTTTGTTACCATAATTTAAACCCGTCCGCGGTCTACCATGGCCTCAGCAATTCGTCGAGTGGCATGAATATAAGCTCCAGTGCGAAGATCAACTCCAGCAGAGGTAGCTGCCATCCAAACATCATTAAAGGCAGACACCATAATTGGTTTTAGGCGATCAAGCACCTCTGTCTCAGTCCAATAGTAGTTCATGTTGTTTTGCACCCATTCAAAATAGGAAACTGTCACCCCGCCGGCGTTGGCAAGAATATCTGGAACTACAATGATTCCCTTCTTGAATAACTTATCGTCTGCTTCTGGAACAGTTGGACCATTAGCTAACTCCAAGATAGCCTTGGCTTTAATTCTTCCAGCATTAGTTTTAGTAATAACCCCCTCAAGCGCCGCCGGTACTAAAATATCGCAGGCTTGGAGTAGTAATTTTTCATTATCCATTTCCACTGAACCCGGAAATCCGACAACGCTACCTGTCTGGAGCTTGTGCTTTGATACCTTGGCAATATCTATACCCTTTGTGTTCACAATTGCTCCTCGCGAATCGGACAAGCCGATAACCTTCCATCCAAGATCACTGGCAAGCTCCGCATAAACTGAGCCAGCGTTACCGAAACCTTGAATTATCACTGACGGCTTTTTTATTTTCAAATGCTTTAACAATTCCTGTGCCACGTAAATACCGCCTTGAGCCGTAGCCTGACCACGTCCTTGTGATCCACCAATAGAAATTGGCTTTCCAGTAATAACACCAGGGCTCCATTTACCGACCGCTTGAGAAAATTCATCAACCATCCAGCCCATGATTTTTGGGTTGGTGTAGACATCTGGTGCTGGAATGTCTATATCTGGACCGATCACGTTAGACATGGCACGAGCCCATCCGCGAGACAAAACCTCAAGCTCTCGCTCAGACAATTTTTTTGGATCAACCTGAACTCCACCCTTGCCACCGCCGTAAGGAATTCCAACCGTGGCACATTTGAACGTCATCCAAAAAGCCAAGGCACGAACTTCGTGAATATTGGCATCTGGATGAAAGCGAATCCCACCTTTGAATGGACCTCGTGAATCATCGTACTGAACACGGTATCCAGGAAAAGTCCGCAGACTGCCGTCGTCCATGCGCACAGGAATACTAATGTGCACCTCGCGCATTGGTGAGCGCAATCTCTCAAGAACGCCTGGATTAATATCCTCCAAATGCTTGGCTGCTCGCTCTAATTGTTTTAAACCCTCTTTGAATGGATTTGCCATAGATATTACTCAAGTTTTTAACTTACACACCTTATCGACAGCCGCCGAACAAAAGTATGATGAAGTATTACAGAGCAGTATACTCCTCAATAGCCAGTTTGAGCAATTCAAGAGCTCGCCCAAGTTTTTCGACGTTCAAAACGTAGGCGATCCTAATTTCTTGCTCACCTTTACCGGCTGTGGCGTAGAAACCGGGTGCCGGAGCCACCAACACAGTTTCACCCTCATGCTCAAATTCTTCAATCATCCACTTAGCAAATTTTTCCGTGGAATCAACTGGCAACTCACAAATAATGTAAAAGGCTCCTTCTGGTTTAGCTGCTTTAATTCCCGGGATAGCCAGAAGTCCATCATAAACTACATCTCGACGCTTCTTGTACTCCTCAACTACAGGCGGAATAATTGTAGCTGCCTGCTTCAAGACAGGAATTAAGGCTTGCTGCTCCAGAGTTGCCACAGAGAGGCGCGCCATTCCAAACTTAACCGCCGTGGCTATGACGTCGGTATTTTTTGAAACTAAAGTACCAATCCTAATACCACAAGCATTGAATCGCTTACTAGCCGAGTCAATCATAATAACTCGGTCTTGCGCTTCAGGAAAAGACATTAGACTTGTAACTACTTGATCGAAGCCGAACTCTCGATAAACCTCATCGGCGATAATAAAGATATCGTGTCTGATGGCGATATCTACCAGTCGCTTAAGCTCTTCAGCTGTGTAAACTGTTCCAGTTGGATTGCTTGGGTTACACACGATCATAGCTTTCGTCCGCTCATCAATAGCGGCTTCAATCTGCTCGTCGCTTGGAAGGTGAAAGCCGTTATCAATACTTAAGGTAACAGGCTTCATATCGACTCCGCCTATTTTTCCAAAACCATTGTAGTTCGTGTAAAAGGGTTCAAAAACCATTATGTTATCGCCCGGGTCAGCAATTGCACACATTGCGAAGATGATCGCCTCAGACCCGCCTGTGGTAATCATTAACTCATTTTTTTCCAAAGCGATGCCCAAGCTTTCGTAGTAACCACGCCAAGCATCAATCGCGTCTGGCGTTCCTTGTGACATGGCATAAGCAATTGGGTTTTGAGAAAACTCTCGCACGGCCTCCATAAACTCGACAGGTGTTTCCATGTCTGGCTGCCCAATATTCAAGTGGTAAACAGTAGTACCGTTTTTCTTGCGCTCCTCGGCGGCGTTGGCAAGTTTTCGCAAGGGAGACGCTGGCATAGCAGCCGCGCGCTGAGAAAGTCCTGGCATGGTAATTGTATTAACGGATAGATTTAAAGGTCTTCAGTGTGCTCCCAGTCAACCAACAGCGTTGGTTTACCAGAGAGCTTCTGAATGTGGGTGTAGGCAGACAGCGCAGCGGTGGCTCCAGCTCCAGCAGATACAACTACTTGTTTATCTCGCTGTGGAGTCAAATCACCAGCCGCAAACAGTCCTGGGGTTTTGGTTGATTTTAACTCATCTACAACAACGGCATTCCCCTTAGTAAATTCTACCATCTCCCCCAGCCACTGCGAGTCTATCTTATGGCCCTTTTCTACGAAGACACCTTGGACAGGAAGTAACTCCTCAGCTGCTGAATCATCGCCCACTGCTTGCAAGCCAATTCCAGAAACAACTAATTCTCCAACTACTTTAGTGACGCGAGTGTTTAGCCGAACTGTAATATTGCTACTGGCTTCGGCCTCGGCAAATAGTTTTTTGTAGGCCGGGTAGCCTGACTTATCATGAATGAGAGTGACATTGGCTTCCAGCTTCGCCAGAAACAAGGCCGCGTCCAACGCCTCAAAGGTGCCCCCGACTACTGCTACAGTTTTCTTTTTATAGAGTGGAGCATCGCAAGTAGCGCAGTAAGTCACCCCTTTTCCCTGATACTCCAACTCACCTGGTACTTCCAGATTTCTAGGAGTTAAACCAAAGGCCAGAATGACGGTGAGGGCAGTATATGACTTGGCATTACTTGTAACGGTAAAGACGTCGCCATTTTTTTCTACCTTTTGAACAGTTTCATATGCAATACTAGCTCCGTATTCTTGAGCGTGCGCCAAGAAGTTCTGCATTAATTCAATACCGCCAATTTGTTTGGTGCCAGGATAATTTTCTATTGATGGAGTCATAGCTGCCTGGCCACCAAGAGATTTAGTAAGCACCAAAGTACGCATAGCGCGCCTTGAAGCATACAGAGCAGCTGTCAGACCGGCGGCGGCTCCACCAATAATAACAACGTCGTAGTCGGCCTGGGGCAGATTGTTATCCGGCGTGCTCATCGAGCTTGCCTTGTAATACAACTTTATCTTGGACTCCAACCATTTGTTCAATAGGAGTTCCGTTTTTGAAGATCATCAAAGTTGGAATGCTCATTACGCCATACTGAGATGGCGTGTTTGGGTTTTCATCAATGTTCATCTTCAAAATTTTAACAGGCTTACCTTCGTTATCTTTGGCCAATTCTTCAACAATTGGACCAAGAACACGACAAGGACCACACCACGGTGCCCAGAAATCAACCAACACAGGAACTTCTGATTTTAAAACATCCTGTTCAAAAGATGTATCGGTTACTTGCTCTGCCATATAATATTATAACTAGTTATTAGGGTAGCGGTATTATAGGAGCTGATCACGGCTCTGGCAACTACCGACCCAGAAAGTAAAAAAAGTGGCGTTGCCCGGGGCGACGCCTATCCTCCTGCCAACAAAGCCAGTCCGGCCACCCCCGCCACGGTGGTGACCGCTGCCAGGTACTGCACAGGGCGCAACTTCTCACCGAAGCAGAGCCAGGCACCGATCCCAGCAACGACAGGACTAGCCGCAGCCACGGGGCCAACGATGCTCACACTACCAACAGCCAGTCCAGTGTACATACCGAGGCTGGCGACTACTCCAGCCAAGGCTGCCCCGAAAACTAATACCAAGTAGCGTCCGGTTGGTGGTGCCAGCGACTGTCGCAGGTAAACACCGTGACCGATAGCGACTACTCCTACGGCCGCCTCCACGAAGAAGGTGTTGGTAACAGCCCCGAGCTGCTTGGCTGGGATCTGGATGGCTGGGAAGAAGAGGCCCCAGGTGACCATCGTGATCAGGGCGTAGGGAGCTCCGCTGCGCCAATGCCAGACGTCCGATTTGCGCCAGTCCTTTGGGTTGCATGTCATGATGACAAGACCGAGTGTTGTGCACAGCACTCCAAGAACAATCCCGGGCGTCAGCACCTCGCCGAGAATGAGCACTCCTGCCGCCACGGTGATTAGGGCGTAGGCGTTGGCAATGGGCACAACTACTCCCAGCTTGCCGTGCTCAATAGCCTTGTAGAAGCAGTAGATCGGAATGTACGAGACCGCCCCCAGGAACAGGGACTGCAGCACAGCAGATGCCGTCAGGCGGTGCCAGTCACCTAGCGACAGAGCCGCTATGCCCGACAGCGTGATCGTGAAGATCGTGCGCCAGAGCAAGGCGCGAGCAGCTCCTACCTGTTTCGCCACTGGCTGCGACATGAGGTTTGCACAGCCGAAGCCGAGCATTGCCACCACGCCGAACAGCACGTCTGGAGAGATTTTCATCACTCCTCCAAAATTGCACGTCGGCGTGCGAGTTGATTTGTTTAACAAAGAGCGACTCACTTTTGAGTCGCCTTCTATTTACGTTATGTCAGAGCTAAAGTCAACCTATTTGGCGTGTTCAAGGGCCCTGGCCTCAGCAGTTTTAATCATCAACAGGCGCTTCACCCTGCGCTCGTCTGCCTCCTCAACTGTAAAGTTATATCCATTTATTGTGACAGCGTCTCCTTTCTGAGGAATCCGACCAAAGTGCTTAATGGTCAACCAGCCAATGGTTTTGTGGGTGGGACCCTTGAGCTCTGAGTTAAAGAATGTATTAACTTTACCAATGGCGATGCGTGGATCGATCATGATGGTGTGCTTGTTGATGCGGCGTATCATCTTGTCGTCAATGTCGGTTTCGTCGACAATCTCGCCAACGATTTCCTCCAGAAGATCTTCTAAGGTAACAAGGCCTCGGGTTTTGCCGTGTTCGTCTACAACGATAGCGATGTGCTTGCGAACTTTTTGAAATTCTTTCATTAAATCATCAACGTGCATGGTTTCAGGAACAAAGAACGGTGATTTTATGAGTTGTGAAATCGGCGTATCATAAACTTCATCTGTGGCACCTGCGTGTGCTTGCTTTGCCAGTAGTGCAAAAACATCTTTGATATATAAAACACCTACAACCTCGTCGCCAGTGGCGCTACGAACTGGGAAACGAGAAAAACCAGACTCTTCAATTACGGCAATGGCTTCGCGTAAGAGCGTGTCGGTATTGAAGTACACCATGTACTCATCTGGAGTCATGACGTCCTCAGCCGCAATATCATTGAGCAAGAAAACATTTTGAATCATCTCTTTTTCGCCATGCTCCAAACTGCCCTCTTCGTGACCAATGTCAACCATGGCCCTGACCTCTTCCTCAGACACTGAAGACGTTAGCTTATCAGTTTTGGTAATAACTTGGACACCTCTGGTTAAGATGTACATGACCCAAACCAGCGGCGATAGGGCCAGCATCAAGAACCGCATAATTGGCGCTACTCTAAGCGAGAGTTGTTCGGCGTATTTTTGCGCAATGCTCTTTGGAGTAATCTCTCCTAAGAATAAAATCAAAAAGGTCATCACTCCTGTAGCCACACCGACTCCGGCATTGCCAAATTTGTCGATCGCCACAACGGTAGCGAGCGATGAAGCACTGATATTAACCAGGTTGTTTCCGATTAAAATAGTGATGAGCAAGCGCTGTGGCCTAGCTTTAACTCGCTGTAAAAGCTTAGCATTCCTAGACTTACGTGCGACTAAAGCGCGTACTTTTGCAGAAGATAGAGAAAAAAGGGCTATTTCTGCCCCTGAGAAAAATCCCGATAAAAGGATTAAGATTATAAGAATGTATATCGATGCTTGGTCCATAGCTGGATCTAGAGATAGAATACAGGCTTTTCAATATAATGCAAGCCCCCTAATGGCAAATCGGTAAATCTTTGCCCAGTTTTTCTTATGACTTTCTAACAAATCCAGCTGAAGCATCAAGCGTAATTTGATCACCATCGGAAAATATTGCGGTAGCAGTTTGAACGCCAACCAAGCATGGAATCTGAAGCTCGCGCGAAATAATGGCCGCGTGCGCAGTCAGCCCTCCCTCATCAGTTACAATACCAGCACATTTTCGCATAGCTGGAACATAGTCTGGATGTGTGGTAACCGCGACCATAATGTCGCCCGGTTGGATCTTAGCAAGGTCGTCTTTAGTGATAACGAGACGAGCAGGACCACTGGTCACCCCTTCTGAAGCCACGATGCCCTCCAGGAAATTACCCTGGCGCTCCGGCTGGTCACCTAATTGCTCATGAGCCACTGCGGATACCTCAGGGCCGCTGTAAATACGAACCTCAGCTTCTCTGGGCGTCTTCAACATAGCAAAGCCATCCGTGCGTTCTTTTATTTTACTACGCAGGGGCAAAGTGCCGGTACCGAGAAAAACTTGAACCTCACGTTGAAGCAAATTCGAGACTTCATCTAAGGACAAGCCTCCCATTCGCTTAGCTAGTTCTGAAAAAAATGGTTGAATTAAATAACTACCGCGTCTTCGAAAGTCGTCACGTTCATCTTTTAGAAAAACAATATCATGAACAATAGTGAACAACACCCTCTGATCAACAGTTGTAACAAGTTCGTCTAGAGCTGTCTGAAAACCAGTGGCGCGATTTCCAAAATGAACTAGGTCTTCTAGCTCTTCTTGCCAGTGATCGGCACGAAGATCATCATATAGCTTTCTAAAAGTTTCAACTCCCCAAGGCTTATCATTAATATCGTAACAAGGGATCCAACGATATTTGGCTGTATGTTCTTCTAAACGAAAGTTGACATCGACCTCTGAGAGACTATGCAGATCGGCGTCTTCTACTATGCGCAAAAGATCCTCACGTTCTTGTGTGATGGCATTTTTTTCTTCGGGAAGAAAAATGGCGTCAAAGTAATGTTGGAACTTAGCGTCTAATTTGCGTTCAGATAAAATATTTTCTAACTGGCGCCTAGCATCATCACTAATTAGCGGCTCCATTATAAAAGGAATCAAGATGGAAGTTCTGAAATACTGCTGATAAGCTGCAACATAAGCTTCAAACCACTCCAGCAACTGTTCCTCTGAAGCGTTGGTTAGATCTTGCGAGCCCACGTCTCCACACACGCCGATAAAATGCTTTTGGTCATGCTGAATCATCAACTTATACCTATCAAATGTCTCACGGCTTTTAGCTACCGTTTGATAAAGACTCTTGGCGAATCCTTCCCACTCATTAGCGTCTAAGTAGGTGGCGTGATTACCACGCTCTGGAACGACTAATAAATTAAGTACGTTAGATCCAAATTCTGAAAGATAAAAATCATCGCAGAAAATTTGAGCAATTATCTCATAGCGAGAAGCTGAGAACTTTCGAACTGACAACTTTTTCCATTGAAGTGTTTTCATGAGGTCACGATACCCAGCTTAGAGTATTCTGTAAATAGAATTGACTTTTTAAGTGCGTTAGAGTAATTAGTAGGCGTGCATGGAAGCCAGTTCGGCTACCACACAACCTAAGGAGGTGAGAATGAAAGCTCCCCGAAGTGGGCGACCGCCCACGGTGATGATGGCGCTGGTGTTCGGGGCAGCCCCGACCGGCGATGAAGACGATACCTGCTTGGACTTCCTGGACACCGTCCTGAGGGTGTTCGGTGATGATCCGACGCTCGTCTTCTACCGGCTGGAGAGGGTCGTGCCGCGAAACGACAGCTCTCCTCTGGCCTTCCGCCAGAGCGACGGCCTGACCTCGGCCTTCAACCCTCGGCCGGCAGCACGCAGTCAGCCGCTGATCGACGGCTTCGAGGAGGACTGGGTGGTACTGGAGGCGAACCTGTTCGCTGCCAGCATCGGGGTCGAAACCCCAGAGTCCCTGGTCGAGCGGATCAACGAGCAGATCGGTGTCCAAACCCAGTCTGGTCGATCCAACCGCTTCGTTGGCGTGGCCAGCCCGCTCGTCGACGTCATGCGAGAGTTCCCGCTGATCGCTCCTGAGAGCGAGGAGTCCCCCGTGCAGACACGCGCCAGGGTCGAACTGGTTCGTCGCCTTCCCAGCGGAGGACTTCAGTCCATCGACCTGGCAACCGCTCGGGAGCTGGCTCCACCGGAAACCGCTACCTTCGATCCTACGGAAGCCCCGACGGTGCGCCTGCGCCGCCCGGTTGTCGCCGAGGACGAATCCTGACCTGGCCTAGAGCACACCGCTTCATGGCCAGTCTTTTTTTACAAAAAAAGAGACCCGGAGCTTGCGCTCAACGGGTCGTGGTGGGGAGTCGTAACACCTCGGTGTTCGATTCGTATCTAGAAGATACATATCGGACAACACGAGAGGTGCACGGCTCAACGTGGGGACTGTGATGCCCATGCAGGGCGTCCCACAGTGAAGCAGTCAGCAGCATGACTGCGAGCAGGCGCCGAACATTCATGGCATCAAGCTTACTGATAAGCTGAGGGGCCAGCGGCTCGCGCGAACTCGCACGTACAGCTGACTCCCTCGCAGCAGCCGCTTAAATAGCAGCTAATGTGAAGGAGCCAGTAAATAAAAAACTCCGGAGCGACCGGAGTAATCATTGAAAGATCAAGCAGGGTCTACTCCAGACGCCAAGAAACAGAGTCGATGAGAATATCGCTCTGGACTGAATTAAATTGGAAAACTTTAGTAGACATAGTTAAGTTGTACTTAAAGGCTACTCCTTCCAGATAGTAAGTCAAGTGAAAATTCTGTGGGAATTATCTAGACTGTCTGAATCTTTGACGCTTTATAGTTTTTTTACTCTTTTCTCCTATTTTTTATGAGTTTTCTAGTGTCCGTTTTCTTGACACTATCCATTATTTAACATATGTTCCACGTAGAACACTATGCAGGAACTCACCAAACAACTTACTGAGTTAGGCCTAAGCGACAAGCAAGCCACGGTCTACATAGCAACGCTTGAATTAGGGAGTGCTTCTGCTTTAGATATCTCAAAACAAGCTAATATAAAAAGACCTACGGCCTACGTTATTCTTGAGGAGTTACAAAACATGGGACTAGTAACAATGCTCAAAACCGGATCAACCACTATCTTTCTCGCTCAAAAACCATCAGTCCTTGGAAACACACTGGAGAAGCAGTTGGCCCTATTTCAATCAATTAAACCTCTGCTGTCAGATATCTATTTAAAGGAGGGGGCACGGCCAACCGTAAATTACTATAATGGCGCTAGAGAGGTGGCAGAGCTATACAGAATGTTCCTCGTGGAACATTCGAAGATTGACTTGCTTTCATCTGACAGAGAACCTTTTGTTATTAGGTCAAACGACCTGTTCAATAAATTTTACTCTGAGATCAGTAATGGTGGATATACTGTGCGTGAAGTGGTGACAAGTACTAAATTCAATACAGAGTATGCTAAGATATATAGTAATAATTTTCACACTATTCGTACTATAGATGATCAGTTCCAATTCTTTGGTGACAACGTCATGTTTGGAAACACCCTTGTGGTCGCCTCCTTTGATAGCACTCCATACGCCATAGCGATTGAGTCAAAGGACTTGGTTAGGACTTTTAGAGGCCTATTTGAGTTGGCTTGGCGGACGGCGGTTACTGCCTCATAATCCTTTCTTGGTTATTGCAATTGTTCCACGTAGAACAATGTGGACACAGCCAGATAATCGTGGTATACAGTAGCTCGATACGGGCCATTAGCTCAGCTGGTAGAGCGCTTCCATGGCATGGAAGAGGTCAGCGGTTCAAGTCCGCTATGGTCCACAGAACTCTTAACAAAATACTTATGGGATGTGGCGGAAATTGTGCCTGCGATAATAAGGGGGTAACTCCTGATGAAATTTTAGAGGCGACTAGCCCAGATGGCAAAGATATCACCAAAGAGGTCCAAGCAAATATGGCTGGGGGCTGTAAAAGTGGAGATTGCCAGCAAGGCACTTGCGAAAAATGTCAGACAGAAGGACACGAGTGCGCTGGCGGCGAAGATTGCTGCAAAAACAAATAACACCCCTCGGGGTGTTATTTTGTTCCACGTGGAACATTTGTTTATAGATCTGTGTAAAGTGAGATTGCGTCCGTTAACACCTGTGACCTCTCTTCAGGGATACTATCAAGAGAAAACCAGCCTAATTCATCACACTTGTCTGGTTCCACATTTCTAGCAGTTCCAATGAACTGAGTGCAAAGAAAAATCTGTGGTACCCAGTGTTGGCTGCCGTCATCTAGGATGTGATCAACGTATCCTATTTGTTTAATTTTGATCAGTTCCAAATCGACCTCTTCTTTAACCTCCCTACGAACCGCATCGGTCAGCCTTTCTCCAAACTCAAGCTTACCGCCGGGTAAGCTCCACAACCCTTGATCGTTACGACAATTTTTTGATCTCAATAAAAGAAGAACCTCTCCGACGTTATTAAGTATCAACGCTCCAGCGGCGACACGTGGAAGGTGGTAGTCGTTAGACATGTTCTACGTGGAACAATAATTAGATTAAGTAATACAATATTTGAACTCGCATCCTCATACACGTGAATCGCGTGCTTAAAGCAACTAGGCTAATAGTCCTCTGGTGTGTCCCCGGCAGGAATCGAACCTACATCTAGACGTTAGGAGTGCCTTGCTCTATCCGTTGAACTACGGGGACTTAATTTACCTAATATTAGCTAATATTAGGCGTCGTACAATATTTCTAGCGAATTAGGCCTGTGTAAAATCTACTGGCCATATCTCCGACAATTGACTTGTCGCCGTCAATTGCCCACAGAGTTAGCATGGCGCCGATTAGAAGGATAGAAAGGGCGCCAATTAAGAGTAGGTCTTTACGAAAACTTTTTGTGCGAGCAGTTGTTTCCATATCACTTTTTTTGAATTGAATTTCGTTGCTACATTACACACTAATCGTCTACTCTCTGCAACCCTCACTGAATAATTATAGCTAGCCAGCTGCAACTAGCGGTAGGTCGCGCAGCGAGTCTTGCTTGGGAGAGCAAGAAACGATACACTAAGGACCTGATAATTTGAGTTACAAGATATCCTATGGTAGCGATGTTTTCTAAAGAGGAGGACGGCACGGAACATGGCATGGTAAGCGCTGGAGAGACTACAGCCCAAACCGTGATTGGTCCTACTGTAAAAGTGGAGGGTGTGTTTGAAAGTGAAGATAATATTTTGATTGAAGGTCACGTGACCGGAACAATCAGAACTACAAAAAATTTAACTGTTGGAAAGGACGCTTCTATTGAAGCTGATGTCAGTGCCGAGAATATGCACATTGCCGGCGAAGTGAAAGGTAACATTGTTGCAACTCACATCATTGAACTGACTAGCACAGCAAGAATTATTGGTGATATTGAAACGGATATTATCTCGATCGAAACTGGAGCAATGGTACAGGGGCGCTGTGTCTCTGGCACAAAGCCGGCCGCTACGGTCTCTCAAGTTGTAGCAGAGGAAAAGGTAGACTAATCGGTGACACCATGCTGCGCGCATGTATTTCTACTTCTACGACAAGCTGACCCAGGACAAGCAGTTTGAGTCTCAGCTCACAACTCTCGAAACGCGACTGATTGATTTGGGTATAAATGGACGAGTTGAGAAACTCTCCATTTTTAAAAATGCCAAAGAGTTAATAGAGGACGGAATAAAAAAAGGTGCTCACACTGTTATTGCCGTTGGCGATGATCACACGTTTACAACAGCTGTCAACGTGGTGGCTCCATATGACGTTACTTTTGGTTTTATCCCACTAGCACCTGGTTCTCGCTACGCTAAGCTCTTAGGTATGCCGGTGGCAGAGGCAGCCGTTGACGTATTGTCCAAGCGACGCACGCTGGAAGTGGACCTAGGTAAAATAGGTGACTATTACTTTTTTGGGGCACTGCAATTACCAGCAGCGGCAGAACTCAGGCTACAGTGCGATGAACAGTACACGGTATCGCCAACCTCTCAAACAAATAGAATTTCAATACTAAACGCCGGTGATGTGCTAACTAGCAGCACTCCGTTATTAGCCGATCCGTCGGATGGTCGCCTATCGCTAAACATCACACCTCAAGTTAACGGCGGCTTGTTATCTCGTAAAACTAAGACTAATGGCCGGGCTAGTGTTTTTCCTGCTCAAAGAATAGACATTGATTCAACCGGCGAAACTCTGAAGGTGTCGGTTGAAAATGTCTTTAGCGTAAATACTCCTTGCGTCGCAGAGATTGTGCCTGCTCAAATGAAAATTATTGTTGGCAAGGGACGTCTGCTAGATAATCAATCAGACGCGGCAACGAGCTGATAAGTGACTTGATCAAGTTTCACTATTGTGTTATAATGATCAAGTTAAATGTGCTATTTTTATATAGTGGCACGAGAAAATAATAAAACAACAAAATGAGAAGCGTATGAACATTAAATCATTGCTTGCGCTGTTTACTACATCACTCCTCGGAGTGTTTTTTGTGGCATCCGGCGCCCAAGCGGCTACTCGCTCTATTCAAGTAACGGTCACTGATCAGAGTGATGATCCAGCTGTTGGGATTTGGGTTTCTGGCTGGTCCGACGACATGAGCACGACCAGTGGTTGGGCCTATGAGCAGACTGACTCAAACGGCGTAGCTTCGTGGGATCTGTCTGAGGATGATTCTGGTCAGTGGTACCTCAGCACCTGGGGGGATGGGTTTTCCAGCTCTTATAGTAGTGAAGGAATTACAACTGAAGACAGTGGCGTAACCGCTGTGTCTTTGTCAGTCAACAGGACAGACGCAACCCTGCGTTTGAACCTCGTCGATGGAGACGGGGCCAGCGTAGCCATTCCACTAACCAGCTGGGGCTCTGCTAGTTGTTACACAGCTGACTGGACAAATTATTTTTGGGGGTCATTTAACCCAGGGGAGTCCACTGTTGATATTAGCGTAGTCGCTGGCACCTACACCTGTGAAGCGTGGGTTGATGGCTATGGCGCTGTAGCAGCAAGCGCAACCGTATCTTCTAGTGAAACTAAGGAGATGGATATTACACTGCTGGCTCACGACGCCACTCTTAACATAGCTTTGGTTGATGAAAACGGAGATCCTATCACATCTGTTGAATCTTTCTCGGCTTACGCCTACTCAGTAACGGACCCAGAAGGAAATGATTACTATAATGATTTCGCTTGGAGTCAGGGTGGTAACGGTACCGCCGAACTAAACGTCCTGTCTGGTGACTACGTTTACCAGGTTGGTGTTTGGGTTGATGACACAAGCAACCTAGACAGTGACGTTGGCTCAGATGACAGCGTCGACTCTGGAAGTGGTGACCTATATGAATACAAAAGCGGCGGACTCTACAGCACTGGAAGTGGCACCAAATACATTCAGAATTATGAAATGGTGACGATTGCGTCACCAACATCTGGCGCGGAAACAACTGTACCGTTTACCCTTGAGGAAGCAGACGGAACTATTGAAGTAACTGTACTTGGGACCGACGGAAAGCCAGATCCATATTCCTGGGTTAGCGCAGTGGATGCCTCGGCGGCAGATTGGAGCGGCTATGTAGGAGCATCGGCTAATGAAAATGGAGTGGCTACTCTTTATGTAAAGAGCGGCATTACCTATGAGGTGTCGGCCTATCCAACTGGAGCTTGGACCGGTGACGTTTTACCCCCCGAAAATGAGTTGGTTCTACTTAAGAAAGACGGATCAAAGAGCCTGAACATGCAAGCAGTGAAGGCTGACCACACAATCAACATCACAGCAACATTTGGTGCAGAATCGTTAGGAGCCACAGCCTTCGGTGCTGACTATGCCTTCTGCTTCGTGTATGACTCAAAAACTGGCAGACAAAATTGGGGTGAGCTAGTAAATGGAAGTGGTGAAATCGCTTGGCTATCCAACACCACTGCTTGGATCGGTTGCGATGGATTTGGTGAAAACACCTACTACAGAGCCTCAGACACCAAGGTAGTGACCGGAGATAAAGACGGAGAAACCTCTGTCACAGTTAACCTAACAGAGGCCGGTAACTGGTACGATGACACGACTTATACATTCGACAACAGTGCCGGTTCAACTACGATTGAACTTCCAGATGGTGAGTCAGAGTTGATTGTTCCAAAAGAAGCTTTGGCCTCGGACACAATCACTTTAACGGTTGGTTCAGCTTCTGGCTTACCAAGTAGTGACTCTGACTATAACGCTGGAGTAAACTGGGACTTCTCGGCTAGAGATAGTGCTGGAAATGAAATTACTGAATTTTCCCAGGACCTAACACTCCATATATCCTACGATGAGGACCGCCTGGCTGATATGGGCTTGGTAGAAGAGGACTTAGCTGCAGCCAGCTTTGATGAAGATACCAACTCATACACCAGTACTTCATCCACCTCGGTTGATACCGAAAAAAATGTGGTCACAGCTAGCGTTGCTCACTTCTCATCCTACTCCCTAGTCGGAGACAAGGGGCTGGGAAGCAGTAGTATTGAAAAACCAAACCAACCAAAGAAGAAGAAATTGGTGGTCAAGAAACGAAAAAATAAACAAGTTAATCTAACCTGGAAAGCAATTAGCAGCGCCGATAGCTACACACTCCAGGTTAGAAAATGTAAGAATGAAGAAAAAGCTCAGTGTGCTAAGGCGAAGGACTTTCAAAAGAAGGCTAAATATAGAAAGTTCAGCGGCCTGTCTGGAGTGAAGAAAACTGTAAAAAAACTGAAAGCCGCTCACTTATACCAATGGCGTTTGAAAGCCTGTAACGACGCTGGCTGCTCAAACTTTACTCAGTGGAAAAGATTCTCAACCAAGGGTTAGGAAAAACAATAAGCCAGACAGAAACGCCCCCTCACCATTAAAGAGGGGGTGTTTTCTATCCAGGGACACTCAAGGAGGCTGCTTTACCAAGCTTTTGGCAGCCAGTAGTAAAGATTGACATTTTTGGCTAAAAACAGTAATGTTTTTTAGCTATGAATGTAACTGAGCTCTACCGCGAGCTAAAAATGACTAAAGACGAGTTCTTCACCCTGGTGAACGAACTTGGTTTTGATATTGGAGAAAGGGCGATTAAGCTCGATGACGCTGTGGCTGTTAAAATAATTCAGGCCATCAAAAAGAAGCGGAAGGCTGATAATAAGAGAAGTATCTTTGAAGACGAAGCTAAAGAGGAAATTATTGTTGACTCGATAGCAGGAGATATTAAGAAAATCCAACTGCCAGATAAAATTACTGTGAAGCATCTTGCAGAACTACTGGAAAAACGCGTTCCTGACGTTATCGCCATCCTTATGCAAAACGGGATCATGGCGACAATTAATGAAACTCTAGACTACGATACGGTGGCGATTATTGTTGAGGACATGGGCTACACCCCGGAACTGTCTTTGGAGAATGCTGGTATTGATAATACTGATGACCGCGCAGCTCAAATCGAAGAGGCTCTAGGCAAAGAAGCTGAAGCAGACATGGTTGAACGTCCGCCGGTTGTAGTCATTATGGGTCACGTCGATCATGGAAAAACTACTTTGTTAGACGCTATTCGTAAAACAAATGTTACCGAAGGGGAGGCTGGAGGCATTACCCAGCACATTGGCGCCTACCAGATTGAGCGTAATGGAAAACAAATAACTTTTATTGATACTCCAGGTCATGAGGCTTTTACTACGATGCGCTCACGAGGTGCTCGAGTGGCTGATATCGCAATCTTGGTAGTAGCGGCTGATGATGGCATTAAACCTCAGACCATTGAATCTATTCATATTCTCCAGGAAGCTAAGATTCCTTTTGCCGTTGCTATCAATAAAATTGATAAGCCAGGAGCAGACTTAAATCGTGTAAAAAAAGAACTATCCGAAGTTAATCTAGCAACAGAAGACTACGGTGGTAAGACAGTGGCCGTTGGCGTCAGTGCTAAGGCAGGAACTAACCTCGACGAGCTTCTAGATGCTGTATTACTGCTAGCTGAAGTAGAAACTAATGGCATGAAGGCCAACCCAGCTGGAGATGTGGTAGGAACAATCATTGAATCTCACGTTGATAAACACACCGGTCCGATCGCGACAGTGCTGGTGCAAAACGGTTCACTTCATCGCGGTGATTTAGTAAGGGTTGGAAATATTCCTGGACGAATTAGATCTCTAAAAGATTGGCAGGGATTAGAAATGAAGGTAGTCGGACCATCGACGCCAGCTCAGGTCTTGGGCCTAAAAAACGCTCCAGTGGTAGGAGATATCCTACGCAGCGTGAAAGACAAGAAGGAAATGAAAGATGGTGTTAAGAGCTATGATTCTTTTGGCTTCCTGAAGGGTAGGGTAAAGCAAGATGAAGATGGTAAGAAAAAACTCACCATTATTATTCGCGCCGATAAGTTAGGCTCGCTTGAGGCTATCGTTGAATCTCTACAAGCCATTCAACATAAAGAGGTAGGAATCGATTTTATTCAGAAAGGCTTAGGCAGCATTACCGAAAATGATATCCATCTGGCCAGCGCCTCGGGAGCTCTAGTGATGGGCTTCCACGTTGGGATTACTAATGGTGCGTTGAAGTTTGCCAAAGACGAAGATATTTCTGTACATTTGCATGATATTATTTATGAACTTATAGATTTAGCTAAGGAAGAGCTGACAAAACTACTGTCTGCGGCTAAAAGTTTTAATAAAATTGGTAGTCTCAAAATTCTGGCCGTTTTCAGAAGAGAGCAAACATACACCGTGGCTGGCGGACGAGTTCAGGACGGCGTTATGCGCCTTGAAGCACCAGTAAAAATTCTGCGAGCTGGAAAAAATATTGGCGAAGGTATTATCAGTGAGTTACAACAAGACAAGAAAAAAACTCGTGAGGTCAAGAACGCCACAGAGTGCGGTATGAAAATTCAGACTGAGGTAGAAATACAGGAAGACGATATTATTGAGGTCTACGAAATTGTAGAAACGCAACGTGGTTTAAGTGACTAATTTAATCCATGCAAGGTAACCGCATGCGACAAGTTAATGAGCTCCTCAAGCACGCGGTGTCTGAGGCTATTAACCGAGAAGTAGAATTACCCCGCGGCAGTTTTATAACAATCACAGAGGTTCATACATCTCGTGACCTAAAGCACGCTGATGTCTACGTTATGGTGCTTCCAGATGGTAAGCGCGTATCAACACTTAGGTCATTGCAATCTCAACTTGGGCGCGTACAGCGAGCTCTTGGCAAACAGATTAAGATAAAATTCACCCCAAAGTTGCGCTTTCTTTTTGACGAAGGACAAATTCGAGCCCAGGGGGTCTACGATTCAATAGACACCGCCGACCAAGAAACCGGGGCTGTTGAATAATTTTTTAACTAAACCTAGGAATATCTGAAAAGTTATTTCCTTGAGCAATAAGTCTTGACACAAACGGGCGATCCTTGTAGTGTCAGCTGTTCCCTAATGGGAACAAGACTATGGATAAAGACCTCAAAACAATCTACCAAGACATTCTAAAAGAGATTGATGCAGCCTCTCATGTAATGCTGGTGATGCACCAGAAGCCGGATGGCGATACGGCGGGAGCAGCTCTAGCTCTGTCTCATTATTTAGATACTCTTGAAAAACCACATACCTGTTTTTGTATAGATGACCTATCGCCGACTTTGAAATTTCTGCCAGGGTCGCATAAAGTCACAACTGATTCCGTCCATTGGAACCCAGACGAAGCTAAGTTTGATTTGATTATTGTTCTTGACGCGGGTGATTTAAAATATGCGGGAGTAGCCGACTATATTGACCAACTGAACCATGAATACAAATTGATTAATATTGACCATCACGCCACGAATAGTGGTTATGGTCACCACCAGCTCGTAGTTACAGATGCCTCCTCCACCTGTGAAATAGTACATGATTTACTAGATTCAATTCAGGCTTTAAATAAAGAAATTGCTACCTGCCTAATGACCGGCCTAGTTACTGACACTGGTTGTTTTACAAATCTAGCTACTACAGCATCTGCCATTGATACAGCTGGAAAGCTGCTGTTAAAGGGAGTTAACATGAAAAGTATTACAGACAAAACTATGCAGAACCGGAAGGCGACCACCCTGCGCCTGTGGGGCCGAGCCTTGGAGCGCCTACAAAGATCACCAGACGGCCTGGTAACAACCGTGGTGCGTCTAAAAGATATCGAGGAATGCGGAGCGGATGAAGAAGCCGTTGAGGGCGTAGCTAATTTCCTAAACTCTTTAGACGATCAAACGGACGCCAAGGCTATAATGGTTCTGACGGAGCGTGAAAATGGCGTGGTGAAAGGCAGTTTGCGAACAACACACCCATTGATGGATGTCTCTAAAATTGCTACACTATTTGGAGGTGGTGGCCATAAAAAGGCTGCCGGCTTCGCTGTCTCTGGCCAGATTACACAACGTGATGGCCAGTGGCATATTGAACCAGCTTAACAACTTCTACTCATGAGTACGCCAACGCTTGGAGAACACGCGATTGAAGACAATTACCTGATCCCAACTGTCATTGAGAAATCACAGTATGGGGAAAGGTCCTACGATATTTACTCTCGTTTACTAAAGGAGAGAATTATTTTTCTAGGGACTCCAGTCAGTGATCAAGTAGCCAATGCCATTATTGCTCAGCTGCTTTTTTTGGAATCACAAGATGCTGATAAGGATATTAAAATCTACATCAACTCACCGGGCGGATCGGTAACTGCCGGGTTGGCAATTTACGACACCATGCGCTACATCAAGCCAGATGTTTCCACTATTTGCGTGGGCCTAGCGGCGTCAATGGGTGCTGTGCTATTAGCTGCTGGCACGGCCGGCAAACGCTTTGCGTTGCCAAATTCGGAGATAATGATTCACCAAGTCATGGGTGGTGCAGAGGGACAGGCCAGTGACATTAAAATTGCGGCTGAACACATACTTAGAATTAAAGATCGCCTAAACAAGATTTTGGTTGAACATACTACGCAACCGCTTAGCCGAATTGAGGGTGATACTGACCGTGATTACTTTATGACAGCAGAAGAGGCTAAGAAATACGGACTTATTGATAAAATTATCAAATAGACATGGAAAACTTCAACGAACCAATCACTTATATCTCTGACTGTCGTGACGACAACACAACCGGCCGCTTGCGCGCTCGTGTTTCGACATACTTTCCAGGGAGCAACGTTATTTTTGTGGGCGTTAAAAACGACGTCGAGGCTGCAATTAACCTTGTAGACATTGTAGATGCATACGAAGGCAGACCAGGCGTAGTACTATTAAACGTTGCCCCTCGGCACGGTGAAGCTCAAAAGAAATGGCCCAATGGAACTCCTTTCGGCTGGGTAAAGCTAGACAATATCGATCTTTTTACTACAATTGATGGTTTATCCTTGAGTCTGTTACAGAAAGTTCGTGGAAAAAATATTGATGTAAAAGTATACGATATTCCAAAGACAGTTCCACAAATGGACCTAACGCCTGAGGTACAGGAGCGTATTATCCACACTCAATTTAGAAGCTTTGACTACCTACCACGACTGGCTGCAGCCATCATGATGGGTAAAGAGCTAGAAGTAACCGAAATGTTTTCAGGAGTTCCAGAAATGAAACCGATGATCTGCTGGGTGGACTCATTTGGAAATATGAAAACAAATGTTTTACCTGAAGAAATTGGCTTTGAAGTTGGCCGCGAGGTTGTCTTCCGAGTATCTGGACATAAACAATTCCGACTGCCTTGCTACGAGCGCTTAAAGGACATTCCAAATGACTACGTAGCCCTGACTGTGGGCAGTTCTGGAATGCACCAAAATCGGTTCGTGGAAATTATGCAGCAAGGCGGTAGCGCCTCTGAGAGCTTGGGAGTTGGTAGCGGAACTGACTTAGAGATTGTAGGCCGCGTCTAGTCTAGTATTAAAAAGTCCCGAAATCGGGGCTTTTTTTAATTCATCTTGACGAGGCAGGTCCATAGGGCGTAGACTGGCACTACAGCTAATTACTGATGAGGGACTCCGAACCGCAACATAGGTTGAGCTGTACTCCCAAAGACTTTTCTCCCATGAAATTGATTCCGCCACGAATAATCAGGAACTTACGCGGATAGCCGGATAATCTCCGGGTCTTTGAGTACAGTAGAGTCCACATCTCTAACGTTAGAGATCTATGGAAATTTTAATTGGCGCAGTTGCTTTAGTTTTTGGTCTCGGAGGAGGCTGGCTAGCGCGACAGCTTAAAGCCGCAAGTAATCAACAATCAGCCGAAATGAAGGCTGAGCATGTTATTAAGGACGCTAAATCCAAAGAGCAGGAGATTTTGATTGAAGCCAAGGAGAAGGCTATTGAAATTATGGACGAGGCTAAGAAGGATGAGCAAGAGCGCAGAGCTGAGCTGAGTAAGACCCAGCAACGGATTGAACAGCGCGAAACCATGTTCGATAAAAAGCTACTTGATCTGGAAAAACAGAAAGAGACGCTGGAAAGCAAGCACGAGGAAGTAGAACAGCTAAAGGCGTCAGCCGAGGCTTTGCGTGAACAGCAAACCGCTAAGCTCGAGGCTGTAGCAAATATGTCTAAGGACGACGCTCAAACACTGTTACTGAAGAATGTTGAGGAAGATTCCTCTGAGGCATTGGCGTCTAGAATTCGAAAATTGGAAGGTGAATCTCAAGAGGTTTATGACGCCAAAGTTCGTGACATCATGACAATGGCCATTCATCGATGTGGCCTATCACACGCGGCCGAAACAACTTCCACTGTTCTACAAATTCCATCCGATGAGATGAAAGGACGAATCATTGGTCGGGAAGGACGAAATATTAAAGCCCTAGAAGAAGCCACTGGAGTTGAAATTATTGTTGACGACACTCCAGAGTCAATTTTGATCTCCGGTTTTTCACCAATTCGACGCCATCTAGCTAAAAGGACTTTGGAGAAACTGATTGAAGATGGTCGCATTCATCCGACTAAAATCGAAGACGCTGTTGAGCGGTCTAGAAAAGAACTACAAAAAGAAATCCGTCAGGCTGGTGATGAAGCGCTCTACGAAATGGGCATTCCAGCTATGGAACCAAAATTGGTTCAAATTCTTGGACGACTGCGTTATAGAACTAGTTACGGACAAAACGTCTTACGCCACTCAATTGAGGTAGGTGTGCTATCTGGCCTGTTAGCAGAGCAACTAGGAGCCGACGTGGCCATGTGTCGTAAGGCTGGCCTGTTTCATGATATCGGCAAGGCACTTGATCACGACATTCAAGGAACCCATCCAGAAATTGGCCGAGATATCGGACGTAAGTTTGGATTTAGTAAGGAGTTATCAGATGCTGCTTTTTGCCATCATGATGACAACCCACCGACACTGGCAGCTATGATTGTAAAAACGGCTGATTGTATTTCTGGTAGCCGTCCGGGAGCACGTAAGGACACCTATGAACAATATCTCCAAAGATTGGAAGAGCTCGAAAATACCGCCAAGCGTTTTGATGGCGTACTAAAGGCTTATGCCATTCAGGCCGGTCGCGAGATTAGAGTGTTCGTAGAACCAGAAATGGTTGACGATTACAGAGCTCATAATCTAGCCAAGGAAATTGCCAAGCAAATCGAAGAGGACCTCAAATACCCTGGTGAGATTAAAGTAAATGTCATCCGCGAGACAAGAGTTATCGAATATGCTCGGTAGATGAAATTACTCTACTTCGGCGATGTGGTTGGAAAGCCTGGTCGGGCAGCTCTGACCAGGCTTGTTCCTGAACTTAGAAAACAATACGCGGTTGATTTAGTGCTGGCTAATATTGAAAACTCTGCGCATGGTTTTGGATTTTCTCCTGAGGTTGTAGCTGAGCTAGAAGCCTGTGGCGTTGATCTGTTCAGTACCGGAAACCACGCTTGGAAAAATGGCGAAGGGGTGCGTATGTTAGAAAAAAATCCAAAGCAGGTAGTGGTACCGGAAAATTATCTTGACCCACTACCCGGCCGCGGCTATACCGAACTTGAAGTTAATGGCACAAAAGTAGTACTACTGAATTTGATTGGTGAAGTTTTTATGGAAGGTCGCACGCAATCACCTTTTAGAACTTTTGATCGCATATTAGAAAAGGTAGGACCGGAGGCGCTTATGCTGGTTGATTTTCACGCTGAGGCCACGGGTGAAAAAAGAGTGATGAGTTGGTATATCGATGGTCGTGCCTCTCTGCTAGTCGGCACTCATACTCACGTTCCGACAGCTGATGCTCACATCATGCCACTAGGCCTGGCCTACGTAACTGACTTAGGCATGTGTGGTGCCACCGAATCTTCACTGGGCATGAACAAGGACTTGGCTTTAAAAAAAGTGGCTGATGAACTTGATGTTAGACTTGAACCCCCAACGGAACCAACCACAGTTACGGCTTGTGGCATTTTAGTTGATATTGATGAGGTGACTAAGTTAGCAACGAAAATAGAACGCATTGACCGCGAGGTAACGCTATAATATACTTACCTTAGCTAAAAAACCAACGCCAATTCATATGAACAAAGCTATTCTGGCCGAGGTCGTTGCAGAAAAACTCGGTGTACCAAAAAAACAAGCTGAAGAATATTTAGAGGCACTGGTAGACAGCATCACCAACGCCATGGTCAAAGGTGACACCGTAACTATTACTGGCTTTGGGGCTTTTATACCAAAGTATAGAAGTGCCCGAATGGGCGTGAACCCGCAAAACCCAAAAGAAAGGATTGAGGTTCCAGCTGTAGTTATTCCTAAATTCAAAGCCGGCAAAGCCTTGAAGGACGCCTTGAAGACAGTGGACGCAAAGGCGGTATCTAACGAAACTAACGAGTTATAGCATTGTGGGGCAAACGAGTTGACTACTAGGTCGACTTTCGGTATGGTAGTTTGACTTCATTCATACGCGCCTGTAGCTCAATTGGATAGAGCGCTTGGCTTCGGACCAAGAGGTTCTGGGTTCAATTCCTGGCAGGCGCACACGGGCGCATAGCTCAGCTGGTAGAGCAGTTGGCTCTTAACCAATTGGTCGGGGGTTCGAATCCCTCTGCGCCCACCCACGAAACCTCCCCTGTACGGGGTGGTTTTTTATTTACATTACGTAGCTTGCCCGGTTGACAGATTAAGATAGCACCGGTATAAGAAGATCGCTCATTTGGCGAAAGCTGAAATTGGGTGGCGAGCAGTATCCTGCGCCAAATCAGGAAACACAAAACGCGAGACAAGTGGATGCAAGCTACAGGAAACCTGGCCTACCTGACCGGAGGGCGCCGCACGCGACCCCACGCTCCCCGCTCCATGGCAGCAAGTGGCATCACCAAAGCTCACAGCGACAGCTGGATGAGCCGCCCCAGCATCATCGAACCCCACCAGGGTGGATGCTGGGAAGGTCCAGCTCTGAAGAAGCTTCGCGATCAGCCTGGGTCCACCCACCGCGTGCGCCTGTCGGAGGCCTGCCGGATCGATGGGCGTGATCTTCGGACGCTGCACATCACCGAAGTGGTGCTGAGCGCCGATGGGCGGACGATCACCGCTCGCGGCAGCCTGGGCAGCTACATCTGCCAGGTGACCATCACCGACTACGGCGTGGATGGTCGTGGTGACATGACGGGCAGCATCAGCCTCACCCCCATCTCCGCCACCCCCTGAGATTCCAACCAGACTCGTCTGGATGTGAACTCGGGGCTCTTTTTTTGATGTTGCCAGCAGCTTGCTCTGTGCTATACTGGCAGCGAATTTTTCTCCCTATGCATAAAGTTACATTTAAAGGTGACGACCTGACCGTTGAAGCTGAAACAGGCGCCAATCTACGCGACGTTGCTCAAATAGAAGGAGCTTCTATTCCGTTTGGTTGCGAACAAGGAATTTGTGGCACCTGCCTTATTACACCTATAGAGGGAGCAGACAATCTCTCAGATATTGATGATGTTGAGAAAGACACCTTAGAAGCCATGGGGTCTGATGACGGCCAACGCCTAGCTTGTCAGTGTGCGGTTGAAGGTGATGTTATTGTTGAAGGCTTCCTATAATGAAGTTAGCTGGAGCACTATTTGACTTTGATGGCACATTGATTAGCAATGGTCATTATCACATCGAAGCGGTTCGTTCGGTGCTCGAGAGACATCTTGGAGCCAGCGTCGACAGTGAATCAGTGCGTCAGCTAACTGGACTCAAGTATTACGACAAGCTAGTTCATCTATTGGCCGAGCGCGGTATTGACGATGACGAGTTAGCCGCTGAGCTTGAGCAACAAGCTAGCGAGCACTACCACACAAACCACTCAATTGATTCAGCGATAATACCAGGATTGCCTTTATTTTTGCAAAGACTGTCTGACGCTGGTGTAACCATGGCCGTTGTCACATCGGCTTCTAATAGCTATGCGGTTGATCATTTAATGAGAGCAGACCTATCTCATTTTTTTGCTTCCGTAACTGGGGGTGATGACGTAAAAAATAGAAAACCTGATCCGGAACCGTACCTCAAAAATCTTGGCATGCACGGACTCGCCTCTAGTAACACGGTTGTCTTTGAGGACTCGCCGCCGGGGCTGGCAGCTGGCATGGCCGCTGGACTTCCAGTAATTGCCTTGCTAACCAATTTTTCTAGGGAAGAGCTTCCGGGCGCGGCTTTATATATCTCAGACTACTCTGAGCTAACACTGGAGATGCTTGAAGAAATCTTATGAAGCGAGTAGCTGTAGTCACTGGAGCGGCCAAAGGGGTAGGTGCCGCGATTGCTAAACGACTAGTCACAGCTGATCTGGCCGTAGTTATTCACTACCACACCAGTGAGGCGGACGCTAAAAAAACTCTGGCGCAGCTTAGACGGGTTAATCCTGATTGTGCAATGCTGCCAGCTAATTTGCGCGAGACAAAACAGGCGGAACAGCTGATCAACCTAGTAATGGAGAGATATGGCAGAATTGACCTGCTGATTAATAACGTTGGTAATTTCATTTACAAACCATTGGCACGCACTTCAATAGAAGACTGGAATGATGTAATTGAAACCAACCTCACGGCAACCTTTAGCCTTTGCCAGGCGGTGCTACCACAAATGCGCCAGCAAAAATATGGCAGAATAGTTAACGTCGGACAGGTAGACGCTGCTAGAATGGTTATTCGGCCAAAGACAACACCATACGCCATAGCCAAAACTGGAGTGGTCATGCTGACCAAACAACTAGCCTTTGATAATGCCAAGTTCGGCATACGGGTGAACGCGATATCACCGGGCATCGTTGAAACCTCTGTCGTAAAACTAAAAACGCCAACGGGAACCCTTGTGCCAGTTGAGGACATTGCCAATGCCGTAGCCTATTTGGTGGCCGATGAATCGACTCAAGTGAATGGTGCAAACCTAGAGGTTGCTAATGGTTTTACTTTTGAATAAAAAAAGAGCGCCTGACCTCCTCCGGATCAGACGTCTGGGCTGGCCGCGCCGGCCAAGCCAGGAGCGCGCATCTCGGCTGCGACTCGGACAAACAGGTCATCCGGGAGCGCGATGGTAGGCACGTCCGAGTGATCTGGAACGACCAGGCCGAGCGGCAGCTCTGCGGGCAGTCGAACCTCCTCGACCATGATCTGCCGACCGCCGCCGATGAGCAGGTAGGTGGTCCACCGAGTCAGCCAGGTGGGCACCTCTGCATCGATCTGTCTGACCCTGTGCATGGCTCCGGCGACCAGGATGCGGCTGGCTTCTTCCGGCGTCATACCCTTGCAGTCGGACTTGATCAGGACTTGCCTGCCTTCGTGTTCACCCCTGGCCAGTGGCTTGAGGGTGCAGTAGCCAGCTGGGAAGCTGGCGGTGACACTACGCACGGTTCACCTCTTCTGTTGATGGCGGCTGGATCTTAAAATAAAAACCTATCTCTAGTCAACCTTGCAAAGTTGATCTTTTTTGGTAAGGTGCCGGTACTGTCGTGTAAATGACGACTGGTTCTGTTAGTTCATTTGTGTTCCCGCGTGCCTCTGACGCAATCATCAAACCCGTGGGCAGCTTGCTCACATTCCAGAAGGAGGTTCCCATGGGGAACAAGACGGCTCGTGTCTTCTATGGCGTGCACTGGGGCGACGAAGCCAAGGGCGCGACCTGCGAAAGGTACGCCCTGCGTGATGACGTCAATGTCATCGTGCGCGATGGCGGCGCCAACAACTGTGGTCACCAGACCATGCGTGGAGGACGCCTGATCAAGGCGCACTGCATCCCGGTGGCGGGTACGCTGCCTGGGCGCACCGCTGTGGTGGCGGGCATGACCCTGATCATGCCGACCAACATCGCCTCGGTGCTTCAACCTGGTCGCTTTCGGCCTGGTCTGCCCCAGGAGTACGCCGCCCTGCGCGAGCTGGGCTGCCATGACTTCAAGCTGGTACTGGACGGACGGATCGGCCTGATCCTGCCGCCCGACCTCGAGCTGGAAGCCATGGTCGAAGGCGGACCCCACGCTCGTGGCACCACCGGCAGCGGTGTGGCTATGGCCAGGGCTCGCCAGGCGCTGACCTGCAGTGTGCGGCTGATCGACTGCTTCGACCAGCGGGTGCTCACCGAAGCCCTGATGCGGGCTGACTGGTACCGCGAGCACCTCTTCGCTACCACCAATCAGACGGGAGGAGAGCGGCGCTACGCAGACTCTCGTGATGACCTGCTGCGCCTGGCCGAGTGGGTGGATCGAACGGCTGACGTGACGATGCTCGATGCCGATCGGTTCCTGCGGACGGCCTGGCAGGCTGGCAACAGCTTGGCCTGGGAGATGCCGCAATCGCATGGCCTCTGCATGCTGCGCGGCTCAGTCCCGTTTGTGACCTCGTCGCTGCCCCTGCAGCCGACCGGAACGTGGTTCCCCTCCGGGACGACCTCCGTGCCCGTCTTCAAGATGGGCTACGTCACCCGTGTCGGTCAGGGACCGTTCCTGACCAGGCACTCCCCGGAACAGGAGGCTGCCATGCGGCAGGCGGGTGGTGAGTTCGGAGTCAGCACCGGACGCAACCGCGACACGGGTGACTGGGACGCAGTCCACGCCCGCTCGGCGCTCGACTGCGCCCTGAGCCAAGATGGCGTCATCCGCGTGGCTGGCACCAAGCTGGATGTCCTGCGGGGAACTCGGCCACGGGCCTGCACCTCCTACCGCCACCTCGACACCGGGGAAGTGATGGAGCGCTGGCCGGCCAATGCAGCCACGCTGGGACGCTACGAGCCTCACACCTGGGTAGAGCTGCCCTGGTTCGATGAGGATGTCTCGGCGGCCAGAGACTGGGACAACCTGCCGCAGGGAGCTCGGGAGCTGGTTCTGGCCACCGAAGCTCTGCTGAGCTCCACGGGCAACCCCGTCCACATCGAGTCCGTCTCGGTCGGGCAGGAGTCCGAAGCGGTGATCTGGCGCGACTGACAATCGCTGCTAGGTCACCTTCTTTTTTTATCAAAAAAACAGGCACCAAGCCTGCTCTAAAAAATTGTTTAGCTACTAACGGCGGTGGCCGTTCTCATCAATGAAAGACTCTGGGTACAACGCGTAGCTGGTGGCGGTCTCTTCGGTAATTTCACCAGCCTCTAGCAGACGCTTAATGTCTTGATCAAGCGTTTGCATACCATCACTAGCGCTGGTTTGGATAACAGATTTAATTTGAGCAATTTTATTTTCGCGAATCAAATTGGCTACGGCGTGTGAATTAACTAGTATTTCTCTAGCCGCTACCCTGCCTCCATTGACGCGAGGTAGCAACTGTTGAGAGATGACACCAATTAAATTCATTGAAAGTTGCAGGCGAATCTGTTCCTGTTGGTGTGGTGGAAAAATATCAACAATACGATCAACAGTTTGGGCGGCATTCAATGTATGCAAAGTCGCTAGCACTAAATGTCCGGTCTCGGCCACTGTTAGCGCCGCCGCTACCGTATCTAGGTCGCGCATTTCACCAAGCATAATAATGTTTGGATCCTGACGAACCACGTGCTTGAGCGCTTCAGGAAAGGATAAAAAGTCAGTATGCAACTGTCGCTGGCGAATCAACGACTGTTTAGGTGTAAAAATATATTCAATCGGATCTTCCAGTGTCACAATATGATCTGTCCGCAAAGAATTAATGTGGTCAACCATGGCTGCTAGGGAAGTAGACTTTCCGCAGCCGGTTGGGCCGGTCACTAGAATTAAGCCTTGTCTTTTATCCAACATTTTGTAGACGATCTCTGGAAAATATAATCCGTCCATCGTCGGCACCTGATCTGAGACGACGCGGGCCACCAAACCAGCATGGCCTTTTTCCCAATGGATGTTTACACGAAAACGAACACCATTACTTAGTGTGTAAGAAGTGTCTAGTTCGCGGTCCGCTAGAAATTCCTGTTGCTCCGGCTCAGACAGCATGGACAGGATCATCTCCCGAGTATTGTCCGGGCTTAAGATAGGATACTGAGCCTGATCTACCAATTGCCCATTAACTCTTAGCATGGGGTGACTCCCGGCCGCTAAATGTAAATCTGAGGCGCCTTGCTGGTACGCTAAAAGCAACAGGTCCTCAATTATTTTTTTGTTACTTCCTCCGGAGGCCGTCATATAGTCGAAGTATACCACGAATCACTGTATTTTTCAAGTGCTTTTTTGATGGGTAGAAGATAGCGGACTAACACCAACTGGATGCTGATTGGACGAGGGCGCATCTAGAGCCTCACCAGCGTCCACTGTTTCACCAATCTCAAGATCGATAACGATAACCTTGTCTACTGAGACACTAACTACTTGATCGCGACTAATAATGAAATCTGGCTCAACGTGCAACAAGTGAGAGACTAGTCGCTTCCTGCTAACATAATACCTTGCAACTTCATTGCCGAGCTCGTCCACCTCTATATTAACAACCTTGCCTAACACAACGCCGCGAAGGGTTTGCACTGATAAGCCAAGGACAGGGAAGCTGATCATAGATATTTTTATCAAAAACACCGCGTGAAGCGGTGTGAATGAGTTATGAGGTTTTACCCGACACTGGCTTTGCCTGAACGTCTATTGGAGCGCCCTTGCTGCCGTCGTCAGTGTTTTTATGTTCACGCATAAAGATGAGTTGCTGCACCCAAGTAAATGCCGTAGAGGACAACCAATACAAAGTAACACCGGCTGGGAACTGATATCCAAACACAACGGTGATGATTGGCATGAAATAAGTCATTTGTTTATTGAGAGCGGCGGCTGTGTTTTCATCCTTAGCTCCTTCTGTGGAAACTGCCGCTTTTTTAGCTAACAACATTTTAGCCTGGAGGAATTGAACTCCACCGGCCAGCAGCGCTAGAACTATATTCTTGGTGGCTGCTAGATCAACAAACCCAAATAAGGTGTGGTTAATTACGGCGTGCTCCATGGTGGCGCGCAGCGGTCCGTAAAAGTGCTCAAGCTGACCTGCTATTAAAATGCCTGTCTGCGGGTCAGTATCCAAGCCGCCATAAAAAACTTTAAACAGAGCGTAGAGTACTGGCAATTGGATCAGCATGGGCAAACAGGAAGATAGTGGATTTACCTTATTTTGCTTGTAAAACTGCATTATTTGCCTACCAAGCTCCTCTTTGTCTCCAGCATATTTCTTTTTAAGCTCTTCGATGTGGGGTTGAGCATCCTGAAGCGATTTTTGAGATCGTAGAGCTTTGAGAGATGGATAAAACAGGGCCAACTTGATGATTAGAGTCAACAAAATTATGGCAATACCTAGATCGTTGCCTGGAACAATTGTATAAATGTAAAAAAGCAGGTTAAGCAGCGGCTCGTAGAGAAAGGTGTTAAACAGTTCGGACATAGGAAATGATAGTAATTAATATGACTCATCAACTCCACCTGGAGTAAATGGGTTGCAGCGCAGAATTCGCCAAAATCCCTTTAAAAGACCCATTATGACACCACGCTTCTTTATCGAGCGTATCGTGTACTCAGAGCAACTTGGGTAATACCTGCAACCAACATAAGGATGTCTATTATACACCCTGTGATCCGGGGATAGTGTCTTTTGGTATAACCGAATTACTCCAATCAAAAATCGCCCCGGCAATGACTTGATGGTGGTGATTTTTACACCCACAGCCTGATCACTCATGTGTTTTTTGAAGTAGGCGAATTTTAGAAAGAGCGGAAACTAAGTCTTGCTTGATGGCGGCATGACTAGCCTCAGAGATGCCTGGTTGCGCTAAGGCGACAATATCATACCCCGATTGGAGTGAAAGGATCAACTCTTCAAAAACGTTCCTGATCTGCCTTTTTGTACGATTTCTTGCCACAGCTGACTTGATTATCTTGTTTGGCACAACTATACCAACTCTAGTCTGCAATAGTCCATTTGGCCTGGTTTTTAACCTAAAAAGAGCGGTCCTAAGAGTTTTTCCCTCTTTGTAGATCCGCTCAAAGTCGCGTGGGTGTCGTAATCGGTAATCTGCCGGCAACATACGCCGGTAAACTAGTTAGGCCGATAACTTCTTTCGCCCTCTAGCGCGACGGCTTCTTAACACATGCTTGCCAATACGCTGACGTGCACGAAAACCATGCTTTTTCTGGCGTCGACGGCTATTTGGTTGGTAGGTTCTTTTCATAGGAGATTTTCAGTCAAGCGGGGTACAGCATATCAGACCGTCTTATATTGTCAATGATTAGACGAGAAATGGATATCTTTTGCAAGAATGGACTCATCAACACTTCATACACAGCGTATACACACCTTGTTGACATCTTGTTCCATATCCACAGGATTTCATCAGGTGTGGATTGTGTTATTATTAGCCACACATTTGTTGAGGGTGGCGCTGCTTCACTCAACAGTCTGTATAATGCTTGTCTTCCGTATGACTCCAGAACAATTGTGGGATGCTACTCTCGGTGAACTCGAGTTAGAGCTGTCGAAGGCTAATTTTACGACCTGGTTTGAAGATACTTTTATCTTACGTCAGGCTGGTGAACAGCTAACCGTTGGCGTACCGAATGCTTTTACTAAAACGTGGCTGGAAAATAAGTACCACGACTCTATTATTAGAGCGCTTAGACGAATTAGCGATGACGGAGTTCGCCTGGTTGCCTACGAGGTATCAACCCGTAAAGAAGTAGTCTCTCCTGTAGTAGCTGAAGAGGCGCCTGTACAAGAGGTTGTCGCTCGTCCAACTCAGCAACCTATAGAACCGCAACAGCGCCAAACCGCAGCACAAAATGCAACCGATAAGCAGCTGGCTAACCAAATTGGATTTAACCCAGACGCGACCTTTGTTAACTTTATTGTTGGTAAAAAGAACGAGCTGGCGCACGCTGCCTGTGTAGCGGTCGCCGAACGACCAGGTGAGGTCTATAATCCTCTATTTATTTATGGAGGGGTTGGCCTTGGAAAAACTCATTTAATGCAGGCTGTTGGTCACTCTGTTTTAAAGCGTGACCCCAAAAAGAAAATTTTATATGTTACTTGCGAAACTTTTACCAACGAGTTTATTAAGTTGGTTGGAGAGGGCCGAGCTGATGAGTTTAAAGACAAGTATAGATCTGTAGATATTTTAATGGTTGATGATATTCAATTCCTAGCTGGAAAAGAAGGTACCCAAGAGGCCTTCTTTCACACTTTTAATCATCTCCACCAAAGAAACAAACAGATTATTTTAACTTCCGATCGGCCACCTAGAGCCATTCCAACGCTGGAAAATCGCTTAGTGTCTAGATTTGAGGGTGGTATGATTGTTGATGTCAGCCTACCTGACCTAGAAACCAGAATAGCTATTGTGGAGTTAAAAAGTAGACAAAAGCAGTTTCCAATTTCATCTGAGATCGCTCAGTTCATTGCCTCTAATGTCCAAAATTCTGTACGGGAACTTGAAGGAGCTTTAAATCGGGTTATTGGTTTTCATCAACTAAATAATGAGCAACCAAACCTTGAGTCTGTAAAAACACTACTGTCCTCTTTCACACAAGCACCAAAGCGAGGTGCTGTTACTACCAAGAAAATTTTAGCGACCGTGGCTCAATTCTATGAACTTGATCAAAAAGATCTAACTGGAAGCAGTCGCAAAAAAGAGTTGGTTGTTCCAAGGCAAATATCAATGTACTTAATGCGCGAAGAGGTTCATGCTTCCTATCCAAATATTGGACAGGAGCTTGGTGGTCGCGATCACACCACCGCCATGCATGCATGCCAGAAGATTAAGGGCTTGGTTGATGATGATGAAAGAATCCAGAACGAGATTAATATGATAAAACAACGACTATACAATTAGTTGTTGTCCACTGCTCTTTATAACTTGTGGATTAAGTCTCGAATGAGATTAATTATACACAGCACCTCTTCATTTCTTGTGGAAAGACCCGTGTACGGCGTGGAAAACTCCGTGGAAGAGTCTTTGCACAAGATGTGAATATCTAAAGTCGTCTTGTTGGGGCACTCATCATCCCCAGTCCATCCGGTGCCTATGCACATAGGTTGCCAGGATGTTGTCCCAGTTGAGAGGTGGTGAAAGTATGCTAAATCCGGGGGTGATATGTGTTATCCCCTCTGTCCACACCCCTTATTATTATTGTTATTAGTTATATATCTAAATATTTGTTAAGAACTAACACGCAGCGGATATGAAATTCTCATGCACACAAGAAAATCTGAACCGGGGGCTAGCACTGGTAACGCACATCACAGGTAAAAATGTGAATCTTCCGATTTTACACAACGTATTAGTTGAGGCTAAAGATAACGCTATTACTTTGTCAGCTACTAACCTTGAAATAGGAATTAGAGTTCGGCTACGTGGTAAGGTTGATGAGGCTGGTTCATTTACTGTGCCGGCTCAAGTCTTTGCTAGCTATGTTGGATTGGTGTCAGCCGAGAAGGTTGACGTGGAGAGAGCTGATGATGGTTTAAATATCCAGGCGGGTAATCAGAATACAAAAATTAAAGGTGAAGAAGCGACTGAGTTTCCGATGATTCCAGAGGTAGTTTTAGAGAATCCAATTTCAGTACCAGCTTCCGAGCTTAAAATGGCCTTAGCGCAAACTATTGTCGCAGTTTCGCATGATGACTCAAGACCAGAGCTAACTGGTGTGTACACGCAAATTGAGGACCATAGAGTAGTGTTTGCAGCTACAGACAGCTATCGACTAGCTGAGCGAGCTTTGCCAATAGCGGGAACGCATACCGAAAGACAGATTATTGTTCCGGGTATGGCTATGCAAGAATTGGTTCGGGTTTTACCTGACGACGCTGGAGTTGATGTGAGAATGTACTTTTCTGACAGTCAGGCACTGTTCATGACGGACGAGGTTGAAATTACAACTCGTTTAATCGAGGGGAATTACCCGGATTACCGCCAAATAATACCAATGGAAGAAAAGACGAAGGCGGTGGTGGATAGGTATGATTTAGTAAAAGCGGTAAAAGCAGCAAGTTTATTTTCTAAGTCTGGAATTCACGATGTAAATCTTCAGTTCTCGCCTGATAAGCAGGGGGTTACTTTGACAACTGTTAATAATCAAGTTGGTGAGAATGTTTCAAAAGTGAATGCTGAGATAGTTGGTGATAGTAATTCGATTATTTTTAATCATCGTTATTTACTGGATGGTGTACAACAAGTTTCAACCCCTCAAGTTGTTTTCTATGTGGTTGATGGTGTGAGTCCTGGTATTATTCGTCCACACGGTGGCGATACAGCCTCGCAGTACACGTATATCATCATGCCGATTAAACAATAGACTTATGGCTGGAGGGGCGTTTCAAAAGGTTGGTAACAACTTGTTTCATGACCGACTAAGTAAAATTGGAATAGGTAAACAAGTTCAAGCTGCGCAGTATGTTGAACTTGCTGTGACGGTGCTTAAAAGCTCTTTTGGTGAGGGAGCGTTGAAGCATGCGCGACCTCGAGCTATTAAGAATAGAGTTTTGCAAATTGAAATCGCTCACCCAGCTGTTGGTGAAGAGATTAGACGATTAGAAGAGACTATAATTTCGGAACTAAATAACAAGATTGGTCGACCAGAGATTGTTAGAATACAACTAGTGTTACCACAGGTTGGGCAAAACTTAAGAGAGGATGGATAGACTAATCCGTCTTTTATTTTTTACCTGTATAAGTGATACCCACTGAGTCTTGAGCGGTGTTTCCCTTGTCGTCTGCTATACGAACCGAGACTGTGTGACGTCCGGTGGTTAATGTGGTTGGGGAATAGTTCGAGACAGCACTGGTTTTTTCCGTAATACCAACAGCTTGAGAGTCTACAACCAACGTGTCTATCAAGTACTCAATTTTTGTTACTGAGCGGCCGGGCCCGGGGGTGATGGTGGCGTGAATTGAGAAATCTTTTTTAGAATACTCTTGACCATCTTTTAAGGTAGATATGGCTATCGTTGGTTGTTGTGATTTATCGCGCAAACTGCACTCTACCTTTGGGGTATCGTCGCTGAGATATTCATTTTTTCTTTCTTCTGCCCTTGTCCAATTAACCACCGCAGTTTCCCATGGTTCATACATTGGATCATTGCGGGGATTTTCTGGCGCTCCACCAGTTGGATTTTCTTTGCTCAAATAATGCAGTATGGTATGAGCTTCCTTGTATTCACGTTTACCAACGTAGTCTGCCGGGTAAGAGTCGCGACACTCTTCGGGGATTAGCTCATTGGTTAAGGTGTCGACTGGCAATTCTTTAGTTTCTTCTAGAGTGCCACCCAGTGCTGCGTTGGCCGCCGAGTATGACGGTGCGTTAAATGATTCGTCAGTTGTTCCATCTAGAATACTAGACATGTAGGCGTTCCAAATTGGGGCAGCAATAACTAGCCCAGCAGCGCCACGGCTCATTTCAGAATTATCATTGTTACCAGCCCAGACCCCCGTGGCAAAGGAAGGGGTGTAACCTAAGGTCCAAGCGTCTCGATAGTCGTTGGTTGTGCCTGTTTTAGCCGCGGTTTGTCGACCAGAAATATTTAAGGCCCCGAAGCCACCACGAGCACCTTGATCAGAGAGTACTGAGTTAAGAGTTCTAACGGCGCTTTGGTCAACAACTTGCACTGCGCTGTCTTCCCACTCGTATAGTGTTTTACCAGCATGGTCTTCTACCTTCAGGATGCTGGCCGGGCGTCTGTATTCACCTTCGCGAGCAAAGGTGGCAAAGGTGTTGGTGTGTTCCAGTAGACTAACTTCACCACCACCAAGCACAACGGCTAAGCCAAAGCGAGAGCGGTCGCCAAAGGAGCTGTAACCTAAGGATTGCGCAAGATCTAAAGCGTTTTCTACTCCAACTAAGTAGAGTAGTTTAACGGCTGGAATATTTAGTGATTGACCGAGTGAGGTTCTAAGGCTGACCGGACCACGTTGACCCAAGTCATAGTTTCTTGGGTGGTAGTTACCAGTCTCTGTGGGGAAGTCTGTTTCAACGTCGAAAAGTTTGGTATCTGGTGTGTAGCCTTTTACAAAAGCCGCCAGGTAGACTATAGGTTTAAATGATGAACCGGGTTGTCGTAGGCTGGTAGCAACATTGACATTACCATCGTAGGCCTCGTTAAAATAATCTCGTGAACCGACCATGGCGAGAATCTGACCGGTGTGGGCGTCAAACGAAACTAGTGCCGCATTTGAACCACCGTATTGTTCAATCTTTGAGATACCATCAGTGACGGCTGTTTCTGCTTTTTGTTGTTTATCCCAGTCGAGAGTGGTGATGACTTTTAAGCCGCCTTGACGAATGGTTGCCTGGCCAAAGTCATTTTCAAGCTGCTGTCGAACGTAAAATACAAAGTGAGGAGCTTCGATTTCAGTAATGTTTTCTTGAATAGCTACCTCTTCTTGCTTAGCTGCATCAGCCTCATCTTGAGTTATGTATCCTTGCTCGGCCATCTGATTAAGGGCGTAGTCACGCCTAGCTTTCAATCTTTCTGGATCATTTGGTAATGTCACTGGGCTCTGTGGAAGCGATGCGAGCGTTGCGGCTTCGGCCAAGGTAACATCGCTGGCATTTTTACCGAAATACTCTCGTGCGGCCACCTGGACACCTTCAATCACACCTCCGTAGTAGACCTCGTTCAAGTACATGTTCAATATTTCCCCCTTAGAATATTTTCTTTCGATCCTAACGGCTAGAATAACCTCTTTAATTTTTCGATCATATGTGCGCTCAGGAGTTAAAATAGCGTTTTTAACAAATTGCTGAGTTAGGGTTGAGGTGCCGCGGGCGCCGCCACCACCAAACACTCCTTTCACTGCAGCGCGGGCAAAGGATTGCCAGCGAAAGCCCTTGTGATTATAAAATTCACGGTCTTCAAGAGCAATGGTTGCCCACTCGATTTTGTCATCAATTTGATCAAGATTGACGTCTTCTCGCTTATTGTCACCAAGTTCATACAAGAGAGTTTCACCATCTCTAGCATATATCCTAGTGCTTTGATCAACGGTGCGATTTTCTAAGTCTGTGATGTCAGCTAAATCTTTTGAAACCCAAATGTATGCAGCGATGATAGTGATACATAAAAGAATTGCCCCAATGCTAGCTAGAATGAGTAGCCATTTCATCAACCTTTTCCACCTCGGCTTCAGTTTTTTCTGAGGCCTTTTATCAGTTTGAGGTGTTTTTTGATGCGAGTTGGTTGAGTGAGGAATGGAGGATTTTGAATGACTTTTGACTACCGAGTGAGTTGAGCTATTTCCGCCCTGACGTTCTCTTGCTCTTTCTTTTCTAATGGTAGACGCATTGCGAGCGTGACCCTCGTTAGTAGCTCTCTTTTTTTCAAGTTGGGGAATTGGCATAAGTTATTTGGTTCCGCGAACAACCAGCATAGCACCAAGAATTGGCGAGGTGCGAAGCAACTGGCTTTTCACAATGGGTGTCTTTTTTAGATCAGGATAGTAAAGTAATTCATGGGTTTTCTTTTTGGCTAAGGCAACCAACCCTGGCTCACGAGAAAGTCCCCCACCAATAACTAAAACATCAGGGTCGAGTGAGTAGAGAATGTTTGCAAAGCCCTCGGCAAGCAGTTCTGCGCCAACCTCAAAATCTTGTCGACGGTTAAAGGCTCCGCCGGCTGCCAGCTTTTCCCAAGATTTTTTCTGGCCGCGTGTGAGCATTTGACCAAACTCTCCGGCCAAATTATTTTTTCCGTGTTGGATAGTTTTATCTTGCACAATAGCGCCTCCAATGCCAGTGCCGAGAGTCACAGCAACGACACGACGATATCCTTTTCCAGCTCCGAAGATAGCTTCGCCAAGTCCGTAAACATTGGCGTCGTTTTCTAGAACAATTGGTACAGAAAATTCCTTAAATAACTTTGGAACCAGATTCAGCCCTTTAAAGTCAGTGATAAAATTTGGCCCAGCAAAGGCTATGCGATTGTTGACGTGGTCAACCTGTCCCGCCAGTCCAATGCCAACTCCGGCAATTTTGGTGTCAGATTTAAGGTCGTGTATCAGTCCCGCCACACTCTCCATAATGGCTTTATTTCCCTCTTTGGCACGACTAGGAATCTCTTTAGTTCGAATAATATCGCCTTTTTCAGTGATTAATCCGCCATAGGTTTTGGTGCCTCCAATATCGAGTCCGATATATGTTTTCATCTGATTTTGCTTGATGGCTTTAGTTTTTTCTGTCATGATGATACTCGAATTATGCCAAAAATAGCCAAAAAAGCAACCGCTACACCTGCGCAGTTTAAAGACCTCTCCGAATTACTAGTCGGGGTCGTTGATATTGTGCCCCAGGCTTTGTTTGAAAAAAAATTGCGAGCGGGAGAGCGTATGCGACTTTATTTGGGAGTTGACCCTACCGGGCCAGACATTCACATTGGGCACGCGGTGATTTTGAGAGCTATGCGTGTGCTACAAGATTTGGGCCACGAGGTGATTTTGCTGTTTGGCGATTTTACGGCACGTATTGGAGATCCGACCGGGAAAGATACGACCAGGCCTATTTTAACGCACGCCGAAATTCTGGAAAATGCGAAGGGTTATAAGCAACAAGCGGGAAAGATTTTAGATTTTTCCAAAAAAGCTAAAATTCCAGCTCGGATTGATTTTAATGCTAAGTGGCTAGACAAGTTAAAATTTCAAGACGTCATGGAGCTGTCTGCTCACTTTACGGTTCAGCAGATGTTGGAGAGAGACATGTTTGATCGTCGCTTGAAGGAAGGTCGTCCAATTTTTGTGCATGAATTTTTTTACCCGATCATGCAGGGTTACGATTCTGTGGCGATGGATGTTGACCTGGAGGTCGGTGGAACTGATCAGTTATTTAACATGCTGGCTGGTCGCACATTATTAAAGGCCATGAGCGATAAGGAAAAAGTTGTTATGACCTTTGACTTACTTGAAGGGACGGATGGTCGTAAAATGAGCAAGAGCTATGGCAATATAATTGGGGTAATGGATTCGCCAGCGGAAATGTACGGAAAGGTGATGTCATTGAGTGATAACCTGATCGCGCGTTATTTTCATTTGTGTACAGACAAGGACGTCGCTATGACACGAGCAATGGAAAAAAGACTGGCAACAGGGGAGCTTCATCCGCGTGATGCAAAAATGAAACTAGCAAAAGAAATTGTTACTTTGTATCACTCGGAAAAAGATGCCACAGAGGCTGAGCTTGAATTCACGAAGATATTTCAACAAAAGGAACAACCTACTGAGATAGCTGAATACGCCACAACTGCACGTAAGTTGTCATTGGTAGAAATTGTCGTTGAGGTTGGATTTGCAGCATCGAAATCAGATGCTCGTCGTAAAATTGAGCAAGGAGGCGTGCGTTTGAATGATAACAGGGAGACAGATGCCGGCGCGATCATCACTATTGAAGACGGTATGGTTCTTCAGGTTGGAAAACGGAATTTCGTTACACTTCGATTTAAGTAACAACCCGTCAAACAATCAGGTTGGAAAATATTAACGAGGCATTACGCTCTGCTCTTTGATTAAAGCGACATAGCGACCGTCGCTGGTTTGCACTGGAGCAGGGTCACACACCGCGGTATTTTCAGGAACAGAAATAATTCTTTCCTGTTGAGCCCACGTCACTGTATCTTTGGTGGAGCTGATGACAATTCCTCCGTCACCACATCCATAGATTTGAAGTTCATTTTCTAGTATTAGTGTTCCTGGAATGCCCGAGACTGGGATTGTGGTAGTCTCACCAAAGAAGTGATCAGAATCGCTTGTGATCATTTGTATGCTTGGCATTAATTCTTTAGGCTCCGCAAAAAACAAATGCCATTTATTATTGAAGTATATAATATCTGGATCTGTAGCGATGCCATTGTGTTCATAAATTGGTCCGTCAACAGTAAATTTTAAACCATCTGTTGATGTTGCAGAATAGAATGTGGATTTTTTATCTATTGAGCTTAGGTCATTAGAAAAATCAAAGTAATACAATCTAAGAGAGCCGTCGTTAAGTTGAATTATAGAAGGGTCTACCGGTGTTGTATTGCCTGCTCCAGTAAATTCAACATCAACCACTTGTGACCAAGTCGCGCCGTTGTTTGTGGAATAAATCATACCTATGCGCTCGTCGCCTGCTTGATGAAATGATTTTGCGTCTACAAAATATCCGACAAGGGTACCTATTGGAAGGTCGTTAACCGGCTGAGTTAAAACTGTAAGGTCTGGAACAGAGGCATGTTCAATTAGTGGTCGTCCCTCAAGTGTCCAGGTGACGCCGTTGTCACTTGTGGCTAGATGAATATTATGAGCCGCTGGGCCAAGAAGCGCTTCATTTGGCAGTACTTTGTTATCAGCTGCTGTCGGTGTTGTGGGTTGCGGAGGGCTTGCCAGTATAGCGTCAGCTTGCACCGCTGTTTGGTTGGGTGGTAGTGTTGTATTCTGACAACTGGTGCCAGCTAAGAAAAATATAATAGAAAGTAAGGCAATTTTTTTCATAAACTTATTTAAAGCTCTTGTCTTCAAGATAAAGCAATTCTATAGATTCATCCACTTTTAATATGCCTTTTGAACTAGAAGCCCCATTTTCTCCAAGTGGCGATCAGCCTAGCGCTATCGCTGGTTTGGTGAAGGCTATTAAAAAAGGTCAGGAAGATATGACGCTGCTTGGGGTAACTGGAAGTGGCAAAACCTTTACGATTGCTAATGTCATACAGGAGTTGCAACGTCCAACCTTAGTAATATCCCACAATAAAACCTTAGCAGCTCAGCTAGCTTCTGAGTTTAGAGAGTTTTTCCCCAAGGCTGCTGTGCAATACTTTGTATCTTATTACGATTACTATCAGCCAGAGGCCTATATGGCTAGGTCCGATACCTATATTGAAAAAGAGACAGACATTAATGAAGAAATTGAACGCCTCAGGCATGCAGCAACGCAATCTTTGTTGTCTAGACGTGATGTCATCATTGTCGCCTCCGTGTCTTGTATTTATGGCTTAGGATCACCAAAGGAGTATAAAGCTGCCGCCATTAATGTGCGCTTAGGAGGCGAGATGTCTCGGAAGCAACTGTTGATCAAACTAGTTGAAATGAACTTTAGTAGAAATGATCTAGATTTCCACCGGGGTACTTTTCGAGTCAGGGGTGATGTGGTGGAGGTTTTTCCAACAGCCCTAGAGCACACTGCCTATCGGTTTGATTTTTTTGGAGACGATCTTGAATCAATTAAAGAGGTGGACACGTTGACCGGTGAGATTATTAATGTCCCAGAGTCAGTTGATATTTATCCGGCTACTTTGTATTTGGCTCAGACAGATTTTTATGAGCAGGCCTTACAGAAAATCAGATCGGATTTAGAATCCAGATTGAGTCAATTTAGAAAAGCTGGAAAGGTAGTTGAGGCTCAGCGTCTTGAGCAGAGGACAAAGTTTGATTTAGAAATGATTGAAAACGCCGGATATGTAAATGGGATTGAAAATTATTCACGCTACTTTGATGGGCGTACTGAAGGCGAGCCGCCATTCACATTGATTGACTATTTTCCAGAAGATTTTTTGGTGGTAGTAGATGAGTCACATCAAACCATTCCCCAAATTGGTGCCATGTACGCTGGAGATCGAGCACGTAAGGAGTCGCTTGTAGAACACGGTTTTAGATTGCCAGCATCTTTTGATAACAGGCCGCTACAGTTTGCTGAATTTGAAAACAAGGTGAAACAAGTAGTTTATGTTTCAGCCACACCAGGTCCGTATGAGAAGAAAAATTCAACGGTAACAGTGGAGCAGTTGATACGACCAACTGGACTAACTGAGCCAAGCATCACCATTAGGCCAACTCAAGGTCAAATACCAGACTTGTTAAAAGAAGTTGAAAAATGTACGACTCGAGGTGAGCGGGTATTGGTAACAACTTTAACTAAAAGAATGGCGGAGGAGCTGGCTGACTATTTAAACGAAAACGGCGTAAAAGTTCAATATTTGCACTCGGATGTCGATACAATGGAGCGCCTGGAAATCTTGCGCGATCTTCGTCTAGGGGTTTTTGATGTATTGGTTGGAATAAACTTATTACGTGAAGGTTTGGATTTGCCGGAGGTGTCGTTAGTTGCCATCTTGGATGCTGACAAAGAAGGGTTTTTGAGATCAGAGACAGCGCTGGTTCAAACTATGGGCAGGGCGGCACGTCATTTGCATGGTCGAGTCATTTTATATGCTGATTCTATTACGGGCTCAATGCAGCGAGCGATGGATGAGGTTAATCGACGCAGAAAAGCACAGGAGGAATATAATCTGAAAAATAATATTACGCCCCAGCAGATTTTAAAACGGATTCGTGATGACAGATTGTCCGGTCAAAAACAAGAAGAATCGGAAACTTCTTTGTTGGACATAAAGATGATTAAGGAGCTGGATGAGCTTGAGTTTGAACACCTGCTGGCTAGCACCCGTGGTCAAATGGACTTGGCTTCACAAAATTTAGAGTTTGAGTTAGCTGCAAAATTGCGTGATCAGCTGGTTGCACTGGAAGCGGCCAGGCCGAAGTCGGTCTTAGGTAAACAGCGTGCGCAAACCAAAACCAAGCGCGGACGGCGCTAAAAAACCCCGCCGAGCGGGGTTTTTATGATCTGTTATCGACTGCCGTTGCGGCGACCTTTGGATTGTCCTCCAGAGCGTTTTGGGTTTTGAATATTTCTGCCAGTGGAGTGCTGATAGCCACCGCTGGTATGGTGAGCTCGTGGAATCGAATGTCCAGTGCTAGTACCAGTAGTGCGGATTGGCATGCTAGGAAAGATGTCGCGTGTGACTTGTGGCATGATATTCTTTGGCGCCCTGACTGATGGTTTTGGGTAGGTGTATGGTGGCGGAGGTGGCGGTGGATCGGTGTCATCGGGTGGCAGGTCAGTGATTTGTGGAGGATCAACTGGTTCTTTGGCGGGATCATTCAGTGGAGCGTAGTGTTCAAGGGCATGAATAATTTCTTGGCCCCCCTTGGGAACTTTGTAGAGCACATCCGCCCGCTGGGTGGTGATAGTAATGGAGGCTCGTCGGTGACTTGTGATAGTCTCATGAAAAGCTTTCAGAACATCTGGCCGAGTCTCTGTACCATTGTTACAGGCTCGTATTACCGGGAGCATCTTGGCAATTTTGTCATTTAGAGTTCGGCCTGGAAAGCTAATGCCAATCGCGTCGAGCGCGTCGAGAAAGTCAAACAAACTTCCTTCTTCGCCTAAACCTTCTGTGTGCAAGGAAATTTTTCCAGCATCAATGCCGGCTCCTGTAAGAGTGGTGAGGGTCACCTCGCCAGTGTGGTCGGCACGTTTTTCTGAGGCTGTGAGATTATTTTTTGAGTCTCCCTCAGGGCTGGCATAACCTTCAACCTCAACGCTCATGCTAACGATTAGGTCATTGGGAGATAGTCCTAGAGCGGTAAAATCTTTCAAGGTTAGATCGACACCGGCTTGGATAGCAGTTTCGGTGGGAGTTGAGCCTCCAACGGCAGTTGGGTTTTCTTGGTAGTACCTACCGATCCATTCCATTGGCACCTCTAATCTATCTTTAGTGACGAGGCCAGGCACCATAATTTCTTCAAATTCTACATCGCCACCCCGGATGCCAACTGCTTCAGGTTTTACTACAACCCTCACCTGTCCTGGATGGGCGGCGATGATATAGTCGGCCATATTTCCGGATTTTACTAAATCACGCACTTCGCCAACGGATAGGCGATGAGCAGCAACAGCTTCGTCGACTCCATTCTCACGTTCGAAACCACGCGGAACATATAAAGACAATTGTCCGGCCAGCATCATGGCTAGAGCAGTCGGTGCTGCTAGGGGGTGATTGCGGATTTCTTGAAGTATACCAGGTCCTTCCGGTGTTTCCTGAGCGAGGTTTTCGCTTGGTTCCGTTGGTTGCTCTGGTGATAGAGGTGACTTTAAATCAGGTCTAGGCAGTGGTCGTCTTTCACGCATGTTCATATGCTATCTAGAATAGTGATAAATAATAACGTCAGAGAATACTCTGTTTTTTGCAAAAAGTCAAGCCCTCGACGAATCATGAAAGGTCAGATAAACTGGTGTCGATGTCTAAAAACTACTCAACTGTACTGGCTTTTGGAACCTACGACTTACTTCATCCCGGTCATGAGTTTTTTTTGAAAGCCGCAAGTTCGTATGGCGATAGACTGGTGGTGATTATAGCACGCGACGAAAATGTTGAAAAAATTAAAGGTAGACAACCACGCCAACTAGAGGAAGAGCGAAGGGTGGTCATAGCGGCGTTGCCCTATGTGGCTGAGGCGAGATTGGGGTATAAAGAGTGGGGTAAGCATTTGGAGGTTTTGGCAGATATTAAACCACAGGTGGTTTGCCTTGGGTATGATCAGCGGGCGACCATTCCTGATGGCCCTTGGCAGATTGTTAGAATTGATTCGTTTCAACCTGATCGGTATAAAAGTTCGATTATTCGTTCACAGCAGGCAGGCCTTGCTAATTTAGAGGGCTCATGATATCGTCTACCGGCTCTCACAAAAAGCCTGCTTCAATCTCAGAATATAAGTAGGTAAATTGAATAGACTGATAATTTGAAATATGCCAAATACTTCTGCTGCTAGAAAAGATCTGCGCCAGACCGCTAAGCGTACCGTTCGAAACCTAGCTAAAAAAAGCAAAATTAGAGAACTTACCAAAGATGCTCAGAAGGCCATTGCTGAAGGCAGCAATGACGTAAAGGAGTTGGTTATCAAAGCCCAAAAGGCTCTCGATAAAGCAGGTAAGGCGAATGCTGTTCACCCAAACAAAGTAAGTCGACTAAAGAGTCGTTTACAGAAAGCAGCTGCTGCCAAAAAATAAAACACTACGCCCCTCGGGGCGTTTTTGTTATTTCGTGCAAGCTTCGATGACGAATGAATTAAGTAGCGCGCGCGCGTCAACAGACTGCGTTTTTAATGTTTCGTCTAGCTCAAGCAGTCTCCAGTAAAGTTGTAAGAGCTGTCTCTCATCAAAGTGCTCTGATTGCTTAAGAGCTTTTTCGATAACGTAAGGGTGAAGCTTAAGGTCTTTGCCGCCGGTCTTTTTAACCTTTGCTAAAATTCCTAACTGACGAGCAATCATGGTTATTAAATACTGCTCATTAGCACCAATTTCGAATTGTTGTTCTAGTAGGGAGGTAGCGCGAGCAGCATCACGAGCAGCTAAGGCGTCTGTAAAGTGGAAGATGTTTTCGTCTAGGGCGGCGTCAACCATTTCTATTGTAAGGACTTCAGTGATGGCAGGTGCTTGATGAGCAAGAATTTTTATTTCAGAAGCCAGTCGCCACAGGTCGTTACCAATGCAGGTAGCTAGGTATTTAGCAGCGGTTGGTTCAATAGTGGCTTGGTATTTCTTTGCCTGCTCACCAATAAATTGAAGCAACTGAGAATCCGAGAGCTCGTTGTATTCTTCAACGGTATCACTTTTTAGTAGATGTTTAAAAAGAGCGTTGTCTTTGCGTGGTGGTTTATTACCTTCGATTACGAGGATGGTGTCGACGTCGATTCCAGGCAGCTCTGTTAACACAGCTTGCTGGTCATCAGCTTTTAGGTCCCATAGGTCACGAAGCACGATAAACCGTTTCGTGGAAAAGAGACCAAAGGATTTACTGTGACGACGAAACTCGTCAATGGAAAAATCAGCTGCCGTTATCTTAGCAACGCTAAGACCAGCCGAGTCAAATTTTTTTTGAAAGGCTTGTTCAAGAGTATTTAATCTTTCGTGTTTGCGAAAGCTATCTGATCCGTGGAGAAAAATAACCATAGGTCAGTATCTTTACATAGTCCGACGTGGGTTGCAACTATGGCGTATGCAGCACTACTATTTACTAGTTTTTGGAGGCCTGCCAGGTTGCATCAAAGGAAGTGTTCATGGCGTCTCTGATTTCAGGGCGCTTGATTTCAATGGCGATAGTGCCACTTCCCTTTGCCCAATGGAAAAAGATAATTGAATCTGGATAAATGTTAATCTGCATGGGTGACTCAACAGCGTTATCAAGGAACCGCACAGAGGTCATTGACAGGTCAGTGTCGCCGGCAGCTTTCATCTCATGGAGTATTGAATCACGATCTGGTTCGTAACCGATGAGCTTCAAATGAACTCCGCGTTGCACGCGTTCAGTATTATATTTTTCAAACCAAGGAATCGTGTCATTGCGAACGTCTATTCCATATGCACCCCAAAGCACTCTGTATTCATCTCCTGCCTTCAACTCACGCATCTTTCTATAGAATAAATCTTGAGCATTTTTCAATCCCCGGGTGATGCGGGTGTCCTGATTCCAGAGATAGTCAAAGTACTTTTTGTAGTCGTTGAATATCTGTTTATTTTCTATAACGAAGGCGACTGGTTCTGGGTCAGCTTCCCAAGTAATGCTGGCAACAGTTTCGCCAAACATGAAGATTACAGTGGGAGAGCACACTTCTTCAGGTAGCCACTTAAATTCAAAATATTTGTCTTCATGTCTTTCTCCTTCTCTAACGTAATCTAAGCCAGTCAGTCTTGATTTTGCCTTGATGTCTACCAGGTCGTGCCACCACACTTTTCGTTCGAGTCTTAGCTTGTTGTACTCAAGCCACTGTACCGGCATCGCTCGTTCCATGCCAGCATTGCCACCAATGAACCAGTTTTCCTTATAGTCTAATGACTTAAGCATAAACTCGTAGACACTATCCACGCCTCGGTAGGTTCTGGCATCTTGTTGCCATAGCATATTAAAATACTCCTTAAACCCATCCGCGAAGGACTGCTTCTTGATTATCATGGTGGTGGCTGGGTCTACAAAGTCGGTTAGAGCGACTTTGTCACCGAAGACATTCAGAGTTAGCGGAGTAAAAAATTGCTTTGGAAGGTATTTTATTTCAGCTTGAGGATTTGGATTTTGTGATTTGTGCCCATCTTGAAAGAGGATTCGTTCTTCAATCGGAGAGTTTTTTACCTTTTTAAAATACTCTTGCAGGGTGTCAGGAACAGTTTTTTTGAAACATATCTGTATTGGGGTAGATTCCGTAGACAGTTTCTCCACCAATTCCAGCTGCGAGCATTTCACTTAGTACGGCCTTGGGGCCGGCAGCACCTTCGTAGGTCACAACCTCTGGCTTTGCTGCTGTGTGTTTTGTTTGTAGAGTTTTAACAGCCTCTTCAAGAAGAGTGCGGCGCGAGTCAAACTGTTCAATGAGCCGTTTGGGGTCAGTTGCTTGAAAAACTGAAACATTATTTTTTTTCGAGGAGGAGGCGAGGTGCTTTCCTTCCAGGCTTTTTAGTGATTCGTACACAATGTGGCGATGAAGGCCCGTGGCCTTAATGAGTTTACCGGCTGTGTTTTGACCTGATTCAACTAGAGCTAGATAGACTATTGATTCATTCTGTCCGAACCCAAGGTCATGGAGTAGTTCGGTTAGTTGAGAGTTTTTCATGAGTCAGTAAGGAAATGATAGTTTTTTTTGGCTTATATTAGCGGATGATTGATACGATGAGAGGAAGAATAGTGAGTTTTCTAGGTGAAAAGGAGTCACTTTTCTTGTGTCATCATGATGTTGTTGACACGCCTTGTCAAGGTGTTACGATCGCTTGCCCCTCGCTGATGAGGGGTAAAACTGGAGGTAGTGATGAAGAAGGTTCTGTTGCTGACGCTCGGTCTCGGATTGGGCTGGCCGGTCGTCGCTAGGGCTCAGGACAGCAGTGCGGACGACGGACTGATGTTGGAGAACATCCAGCTGCGCCTCGGGTTACACGGGGCCTACCAGCTGGGTGACGGCCAGCGCCGTCCGGTGCAGCTGACGACGCACTTGATCGTGCCGAATGCTGCTAGCTGGTCTTCGCCGTGGCTCTACGGTGGAGTGCGGTTCACGCTTACGGAGCGGTGGTCACAGGACTCGGAGCCGGCACTCTTGCAGCGCTGGTCCATGGAGGTTCTTGGTGGCGTTGGAACCGAGCCGGACTCCAACACCCCGGCCGTGTCGGTTCGGGTGCAGGGCAGCTCGTCGCGCTTCTACCTGTGGGGCGATCTGGAGTACTGGCCGCTTCTGGACAACACCGTGTACGGCTTCCTGGTGGCTCAGGCCAAGGTTGGGTCGGTGCAGCTTGGGGTGGAGAGCGAGAACAGGATGCCGCTGTCTGCGCTTGAAGATCGCTACGTGTCGGTTGGTCCGAGCGTGTGGGTTCCGGTCGGGGACCACGTGCTGCTGGCTACGACTACCTACTTCACGTGGGAAGGAGGCGTGTTTCAACGCTTCTATTTTCACCTGATGTTCTAACTATGAGTCGAACTGCCTTCCTGGCGGTCCGGCTCATCTTTTTTAAAAAAAGAGACCGCTTCCTCCATGCGGTCAAAATACTATCTTCAGGTGGGTGGTCGAGAAGTCTGACCGAGCACCAGACTGAGACCTTGGTTGCGGGCCAGGCTTGTCATGAAGACGCCAGCTTGCAGGTACCGCCAGAAGTCACCTGAGGCTGGATCGTTCCTGGGCTGGTGCGGAGTGTTGATGCCAGAGGGTGTGCCGATGGCTCCGGGTGTCATGATCCCAGGTCTCGCGTGAGCTGGTTGGACGGCGCTGCGCATCCCGCGAAGGTCTACTTCTGAGATGAGCTCAGCTTCGAGACAAAGCCGGCAGAGCTGCGCCATCATCTTGTACCAGATCTCTTCTTGGGGAGCGCCGCGTCCCATGTCGCCCCTCGTGAGGTCGTGGTAGCAGCGCTGTAGGAACAGCTCGAGGGCGCGCCTGCTGGGCAGCTCCCGGTAGTCTGATTCCATGCGTGCGGAGATGGCTCCAGTGCGCACGGCGTCTCTGTACTCTTGCGACTGCAAGAGTCTTGGCATGATGCTCGAGATCGGGTCCCGCATGGTTCACCTCCTTCTAGTGACAGGTGGTGTTGCCACCGTAGCAGCCGTTTAATTTTTTGTAAACTAAATTATTCAAGAGGCTTCATTTCTCCCCAGTTGGTTCCGGCAGCTAGATTAACTACCAAGGGAACGTCCAGCTTGTAAATTGATTCCATAATTTTTTTAATTTTTGCAGCCTCTTTTTCTATTGAGCTTTTGTTGACCTCTAAAACCAATTCATCGTGGACCTGGAGAAGGATAAGGGCGTCTATTTTTTTATCGTCGATAGCGTTTTGGACGTGGATCATGGCAAGCTTCATTAAGTCGGCGGCAGTGCCTTGGACAGGCATGTTGACAGCAGCGCGTTCGGCGGCGGCAGAGAGCATTCGGTTTGAAGAGGCCAAGTCTGGTATTTGCCGTTTACGGCCAAATAATGTTTCAGCGTAGAGATGTTTGTGCGCAAAGACCTTAACTTCCTCGATGTAGGCGGCAATGCCACTGTGGACTGAAAAATATTTATCTAAAAAGGCGCGGGCTTCATCTCTAGAAACACCACTGTCTCGCATAATTCCTTGGACCCCCATGCCGTAGAGGATGCCAAAGTTAATGGCTTTAGACTGGCTGCGCATGGCTTTGGTGACTTGTTCTGGGGTGATGTCATTGAGTTCTGCTGCTGTCCGAATATGAATATCTTCACCTTCTTGAAAGGCTTTCATCATTAACTTATCTTTGGCTAGGTGAGCCACTACGCGAAGTTCAATTTGAGAATAGTCTAGAGACAGTAGTAGTTTTCCTTTTGGTGCCACAAAGGCGCGGCGAATTTTCCGGCCCAACTCTGTCCGGATAGGAATGTTTTGCAGGTTAGGATCAGAGGAAGCCAGGCGACCAGTAGCGGCCACGGTTTGACTATAGGTGGTGTGAACGCGTCCGGTTTTTGGATTTACTAGCAAAGGCAAGGTGTCAACATAGGTTGAGGTCAGTTTTGAAAGCTCACGATGCTCCTCGATTATTTCAATTAATGGATGGGTGCCGCGCAGTTTTTGTAATTCTGGCGCAGCAGTAGAGTAGCCAGTTTTAGTTTTTTTGATTTTATCAGTTGGTAGTTGCAGTTTTTCAAACAAAATTTCTTTGAGCTGAACACTGGAGGCTAGATTAAAATCAGTTCCAGCAGCTGTCCGCGCTTCGCTCTCTAGAGTTTTAATTCGGAGGTGTAATTCTTTCGACATGCTTGCTAAGAAATTTACATCAAGTTCGACGCCGGCTATTTCCATTTGCACCAAAATTTGAATGAGGGGGATTTCCATGTCTTGCAGAAGGTCGGTGAGCCCTTTTTCTTCTAAACGTTGTTTCATGGTTTGATAGAGCCGCCAGGAAAAATCAGCATCCTCACAGGCGTACCAGGAGGCCTTTTCGACGGGGACATCGGCCATGGTTATTTGGTCTTTACCTTTACCGATTAGGTCTTCAATGGGCTGCATCTCATGGCCGTACTCAACAAAGGCCAGATTATCTAAGCCGTGCCCTCGTCCACCCGCGTTGATTAAAAATGAGGCGATCATGGTGTCAAAAGCTACGCCCCGCACCTGAACCCCAGCTGTACTAAGAACCTTAATGTCGAACTTTAGATTGTGACCAGTTTTTTTTATTGAAGCGTCTTCTAGAATTATCTTGATAGACTCAGGCACGGATTTACCACAGGCTAAGTAGTAGCCCTCGGATTCTTTCCAGGAAAAAGAAATTCCGACTAAGTCATCTTGTAGTGGATTCAATCCCGTTGTCTCAGTGTCAAAAGCAAAGACCTTTTGTTTTTTTAGCTCTGCGGCAAGAGATTTAATCTCAGCATCAGTTTGAATACAGGTGTAGGAAAAGCGCTTGTCATTGAGACGAGCTGCCTCCGCCTGTTCAGCCTGCTCAGCTGGAGCAAAGAGGCCTTCATTGATTTCAAAGCCAGGTAAAGAATTTAATTGAGGAAGCAGTGATTTGAATTCGTATTGTTGAAAAAGCTTGGTGATACGTGACCGATTGTAGGATCCAATTTCCGCGTCTTCTAGAGTAAACTGAATAGGAGCATCTTTGGCTATGGTAGCGAGCTCTTTTGAAAGAACTGCCTCAGCTTGGTGTCCAGCTAAGGCTTTGTGATTTCGTCCAGTGATTTCATCGAGATGAGCATATACTCCATCGATATCACCGTATTTTTGTAGGAGATCGGTGGCGCCTTTTTCTCCAATGCCCTTAACTCCAGGAATGTTGTCTGAGCTATCGCCGCGCAAGCCTTTATAGTCGATGATTTGTTCAGGAGTTAAGCCATGTTTTGTTTTTACCATAACCGGGTCGTAGATCAGGGTTTCTTTCATTCCCTTAATGAGCTTCATGACTCTGGTGTCTTCATCGACAAGTTGTAGGATGTCATGATCTCCAGTCAGAATAATTGTTTCGATATCTTTATTATCGAACTGAGCGCAAATTGTTCCAATAAGATCATCTGCTTCGTATTCTGGAACAGCATAAGTTGGAAAATCAAAGGCCTCCGTCATTTTTTTGACAATTGGAAATTGGCTGATCAACTCCTCTGGAGTAGGTGCCCGATTGGCCTTGTAAGCTGGGAAAATTTTATGACGGAAAGTTTTTCCTTTGCTGTCGTAGGCGATGGCAACGTGGGTTGGCTTGATATCTTTAAGAGCCTTGATCAGGATGAGTAAAAAGCCGTAGACGGCATTAAGAGGCTCACCCTTAGCATTGTTAAGTGGAGGGAGGGCGTGAAAAGCTCGGTGAATAAGAGCGTGCGCGTCGATGATTAGGAGTTTTTGCTTATATTTCTTCATGTCGCTATTGTAGCAAAGCTGTGGGTGAGACGATAGCGTAGGCTACATGATATAATTCTATAGGCTGCTCAGAACCAAGGCGTCCTGCCTGAGGAGTTGACAGTGCTTCGCATCGAGCAAATTGCCAAACCAAATCAGCCTCACAACCGTCATCACATCGGAGCCAGATCTCGGTGGAAGGCCAAGGCACAGAGTCCCAAGGTGACTCTGCCTGAGTGCTACCATGAGGGGTGGCACGCGCTGTTCGGGAACATGACGCCCTACGAAGCTACCCTGTTCGTGGAGGTCGTCATGAACGAACGCACTCGCCTGGGTTGGGATAAGGAGCGCCTCCTGTCCGTGCGGTGTTCGATCATCCGCTGCACCGAGGACTTGCGTCAGCGCAGACGGATCGATCCGTTGGAGCAACGGCCGGTCAAGCGCGACGCTCCGATTCGATTCGACCACGTTCCCGGTTGGTGGAGGGAGCTGCATGAATTTCTGTTCGGCGACCTGAGATCTGTCGCAGAAATTCAAGCCTTCATCACTGAGCTGATGTTGCCGAACGCCAAGTTCGACGTGGCGCGCATCGTGGCGTTGCAGGAGGAGGTCAAGAGGAGGCACGGCCTGAGGGTCGTCTAGGCTGTACCATATGGGCAGCTTCTTTTTTTAGGGAGCGTGGCTATATTGACGGAGATTTTTTTATGTGTGAAGATGGCTCCGCCTTCTTGGAGGATGGTATGAGTGAGAGTGTCGCGGCCGCAGCTGCCGCGCCTGCTCTTTGCAGGGAGCAGAGCTGTGTCCTGGAGACTTGCCACGAACAGAGCGCCTACTGCGCTGCGCACAACGAGTGGATCTCGGCGCAGGAACGGCTGAGCAAAGCAGCGTTTCTGTGGTGGATCGGTTGCGGGATCGTGGGCGTACTGATCTCGCTGGTCAGCGGCTCTCTGGTCTGGGCGCTGATCCTGCCGTTTGTCGTGGCAGTTGCTGTGTTGGTGGTTGTGTACATTCGCCTGGAGCGGATGTTCCGTCGCCTCCCCGGCTCGCGGCGGGCGTGAACAATTGAGTTCCCCCGCTGTCTTTTTTTAAATTAGAATTGGTGCGGTGCTGTTTGATAAATTGACCAAGGGTGATGGCGAATAGTCCAAGGATCACTAAAATCATCAGTCCGTACTGAGGGGGTTCTTTGGTGGTTTGTAGTCCGGTGCTGACAGTGGATCCACCACTGGCTTGAGCTGGGCTGATCCAGTTCTCTTCATTAACAGTTTGTATCAGGTCGCCATTTCCGCGTGGTAGAACACGATACTCGCCATTACTTTCAGAAACAATACCCTGCACGCTCAGTCCGGTGCCTTCAGTGAGTATGGTGCTATCAATCTGAGCGCCCTCTTTAAACTGTAGTGCTGTAGAGTCGTTAATCATTCCACCTGTGCTATTTACAGTAGTAAGTGCACCTTCAAGGTGTATTAACATGCCTTCTAGGTCCTCAGTTATTTCGAAGACGTCTCGGCTAACCAGTTTTTCGTCGCTGGCAACCACTTGAATATCTTGTGCTGACTCAGTTTTAATTCTGGTTTCGCCTCGAGAGGTAGATTTGATTCCCGAGACGGTTAGGCGGTCTCCAGTTTTTAGTTCCGGAAAATCTTTTTTATAGGAATAAACCTGTATGCCGGCAGTATCATCCTGAATGTAAAAGTACTGAGAACCAAAAACGCTTGGCAAGACAGTTACAACCCCCTCAACAGTGGCTGTTGTATTGTCATCGAGCGCTCGAAAAAGATCGATGGATAAAAGATCGGTGTCTGCCTGCTGATCTGTGTTGGGGTCAGCTTGAGCGGTCTCGTTTTCAGTTGCGGTGAATATATTGACCTGTCCGGGGGTTGGCTCGAACGTCCATTGCCAGTCTGAGTTGGAGCGAGCCCAGGCCCAGCCACTCTCGGCCGATTCATAAGTGGTGCCGTGAACAATTGAGCCATATGGATCAATCAGATAAACGGTGTCCCCGGTATTGTTTAGGTTAATTTTACTGTCACCAATTTCAACTGTGAGTATTTCGTTGGCGACAAGAGTTGTATTTTCGAAGGTGTAGTAGGTGTTGGTATCTGTTAGCTGCCACCCGGCTAGGTTAAGTGACCCGCTACCCTCGTTAACAAGCTCGATCCATTCGTCGGTCGTATCTAGTCCTTCTGGGTCCGGTAGTAGCTCGTTGATGAAAATCTGGTCGCTAGTTTGGTAGGGTGTTTCGGTATCAGGTAATGTAGTGCTCGCATTTGTGGTGTCATCACTGATGCTGTTATTTTGGGAAATGTTTTTTTCTCGTGGTGTGATTCGATCGGTCCACTGCCACTCATTTTCAATAAGAGCCCAAGAGCTTGCGCTGGAGGCTTCTTCGTAGGTCGTGTCGTCAACTAGTGTGCCGTTTGGCTGAGATAGAGTTACGCTATCGCCAGAATTGTTTAGGTATATCCGTGACGAGGTATGTGTGACTATAGTGTAAGCGCCTGGGCTAATGCTTGTTTCACCAATTGATGATTCGATGGCGTACTGTTTGCCGGAAGAGTCACCAAGTATCCAGCCAGTTAGGTCAATGGTGTCATTGCCGGTATTGTGCAGTTCAATAAATTCTTCTTCTCCAGTAGGTGGAGCTGGGTATACCTCAGAGAGGACAATATCCGTTGAATAGATGGTGGTGTTAGTTTCGGTTTCGCAAGCGATGGTTGGTGAGGCAAGGAGGGCGATTAGGGCAACGATAGTTAGATAGTAACGCATGAATTTACTTGATTAGGCCCGCGCAAATAAAAACTCTCCGCCGAAAGGCGGAGAGAAGTGTCCATTGATTTGATTATATCAGGAGCGTAAAGTGTGTCAAACTACGCAGCTTTTCCGACGGGCGTGCCGGCTTTGGCTAGTTCATCGCGGAAGTGGAGTAGGCGTTCTTTGGCTTGATCAATGGCCATTTGGTTAGTCATCATGGCAGCTTGCCACTCGGCCTTGCTCATTTCGGATTCAGATGAGCGACTGAACCAGCCAGGTTTTTCCGCTTTTAACTTTGAACGTTTGGCTAGGTGCCTGGTGTGCTGACTTACCCAGTAGTGGTATTTTCCTTCGTCAGTAAATTCAGATATATCAACTTCAGTTTCTTGGTCTGCTGCTGCAAGACGGTCTGCGATTTTATTAAATTCCGCGGCCTGCATTTCTTGAGCGACGTCGGCTTTATGAGTAGCAACCACTCGGCCCAAAAGTTCTGGTCTGTTAGCTCGAGCTGGCTGCTGCTTAATTGCAGTCTCTAAGCGACCGCGCTCCTCTTGTCGTCCGGCTGGTGTTTCAAGATTTCCTGGAACTAAGCTGACGGGGGCCTGTACAACTAAAGCGTGGTCTTTTTCGCGACGTTTTATTACTCCGCTCAAAATATCTATTTTTCTTTTAAGGTTAGATCGCTTAAAAAAGTTCCATGAGCTGGTGGCGTCATAGGAGTCCTGCAAGCCTCTGAGTTCCTGGAGTTGACGATGATGAGTCTCAGATAGTTTTAACTGGTCATTGGTTATAGCACCTGGATTGGCATCAGGTGTAGGGGGCAGTGGAGGTTCGGTTGGCCTGACCGCGGTCGCCGGAATAGTATTTGGCAGGGGTACTGGTGCAGGATCGGCCCGATTTACTTCAGTTTCAGGATCACCAAGAACAGGAGGTAGCGGTTCTAATTCAGCTCGAGAGTCCCCGGTGACTGGTTTAGCGCGCATGGTCTCAGTGCCAATGATTGGGACTGACGGAGCTTTAACGGTAAGTGATACGGTGTCAGGTGATTTTTTGCCAGCATATTCTGGTTCTACAATTGTGTTGCCATTTTTGTCTACAGTGGTTAGAGGATTTCCTTCCGCAAAACAGAAATCAACGCCTAAGCCAAAGGTGTTTCCGCATTTACTACAAAGCTTATGATCAGGTTGGGGAGGCCCTTCATCAATATCTGTATCTGGAGCAAATGTCGGCTTAATTGACTCAACCACTCCTAGCTTGGGACCAGGTAGGGGTGTGGGTGTTCGCTCGGGCAGACTAGATGGAGCCGTTGGGTCGGCTGCTTCTGGAATCAGAATTACAGGGGGCCAATTTACAGTGGAGTCGCCGGATCCAGGTACTAATTCGAAGGTGCCAAGATCTGGCTTAGAAAGCCGATAGTCAGCTACCCAAATTTCGTTAGAATTGTCAGTCTGCTCTATTTCTACGGAAATTAAACCGTCCTTCATATGACTGAGGTGGTCTCTAATATCGTTAGCCACTTGCCAACTTTCGACTGATTGCTCAAGTTCTAGCGGCTGTGGCCGGGGTGGGTTTTCGTGCGGCGCTCGTCGCGCGGCAGCTGAGCGTGGTTCCATAATGTTGTAATTGTACACTAAAAAGTGTTTTTTGTCAACCCTGTTTAGGTAAAATAAACAACGCCATGTGTTAGGCGTTGTTTATTTTTTATTTAGTACGCTCTGGCAAAAATAGCTCTTTGCTTGGCTGGTTGGTCACAAAGTATGCAATTTGTGGCCGGAGTGTTTTGTTCGAAAGGAATACAACGAATCGTGGCCTTGGTCTCATCTTTTATTTGGTCCTCACACTTAGCTTCCCCACACCAAGACAATGAGAAGAATCCGCCCGCTTCAATTTTTTCTTTGAACTCGTTGTAATTTTCTAGTACGAATGTACGGGAGGTTAATCGCTCTTGGGCGTTGTTATAAAGCGTAGCTTGAATGTCAACTAGAGCTTGGCTGATGCTATCAGCAATACTATCAATACTGACTTGTTGTTTGTCGTCGGCTGTGCGACTAACCAGAGTGACAGAATGGTTTTCTAAATCACGTGGGCCAATTTCAATTCGAACTGGCACGCCCTTCTTTTCCCATTCGTAACTTTTTTCTCCGAATGTAAAATGATCTCTGTCATCAATGTGGACGCGAATACCATTCTGCGCACACTCAGATTTGATCAGGTCAACATGCGTGAAGACTTCGCTATTATCTTTACCTTCTTTGATAATCGGAATGATGACAACTTGAGTTGGCGCTAGGGCTGGTGGAACAATCAAGCCACGATCATCTGAGTGGGACATGATTAGAGCTCCCATTAACCTGGTGCTAACTCCCCAGCTCGTGAGCCAGGCGTATTGTTCCTTACTCTCTTGATCAAGAAAAGTGATGTTAAAAGCCTTTGAAAACCCCTGGCCTAGTTCGTGAGAGGTTCCAGATTGTAGAGCTTTACCATCCTGCATCATGGCTTCAATCGTGAAGGTTTTGTTGGCCCCAGCAAATCTTTCTGAAGGTGATTTTTCGCCAGCGATGACTGGCATGGCCATAACTTCTTCGGCAAAGACCCGGTATACTTCTAACATCTTAGCAGTTTCTTCGGCAGCCTCATCTTGAGTGGCGTGAGCTGTGTGACCTTCTTGCCAGAGGAACTCTGAAGTACGTAGAAAAATACGGGTACGCATTTCCCAACGCATAACATTAGCCCATTGGTTAATCAGCATCGGTAAGTCACGGTATGAACTAATCCAACGAGAGAAGGAGTCGTGAATAATTGTTTCAGAGGTTGGCCTGATGACATACTCTTCTTCAAGTTTGGCGTCTGGGTCGACAATGACACCACCTTCTGGACTAGCCTTTAGTCGATGATGGGTGACTACGGCACATTCTTTGGCAAAGCCTTCTACATGATCGGCTTCACGACTAAGAAAAGACTTGGGAATCAAGAGTGGAAAATAGGCATTTTGGTGTCCGGTCTCTTTAATTTTATCGTCAAGAATTCTTTGGATTCGCTCCCAGATTGAAAAACCGTATGGTTTAATTATCATAGCTCCGCGAACAGGGGAGTTTTCGGCCATGTCGGCGGCGCGGATAACATCTAGGTACCATTGCGAATAGTCTTCATCTCGCGTGGTGATCGCTTTGTCTTTGTGGGGGTTTTTGTTGTTGCTCATGGTAGATAGACTACTGTGTTGTTTAGGAATGTGCAAACTAAGGGCGGGGGGTATATTTTCCGGCGACGATCCACTTATACGTAGTCATCTCGGCTGGCCCCATTGGTCCCCTGGCATGTATTTTTTGTGTTGAGTTACCTATCTCAGAACCAAGGCCGAACATAGAGCCGTCAGAAAAACGTGTGGAGGCGTTGGTGTAGACTACCGCAGCATCTACGAGAGTCTGAAAAAGGTTGGTATTAGTTTTTGATTCTGTAAGGATAGCCTCAGAGTGTTTTGAGGAGTAGGTGTTGATGTGTTCGATCGCTTGTTCTATGTTGCCAACTATTTTTACAGACATGCTTTGACTTAAGAATTCGCGACCAAAGTCAGTTGTCTTGGCTTTTTTGAGCAACTTGCTTGGGTAGCATGTTTTTAGAATAGCGTAGCTGCCTGAGTCGGCATATATCTCCACATGTTTTGTTTGCAGTAGCTCAGCCACTTGAGGGAGGAATTTTTTAGCGATCTTTTTATGTATAAGGAGTGTGTCTAGCGCATTGCAAACACTTGGTCGCTGGGTTTTGGCGTTGAACACAACGACGGCAGATTTTTTTAGATTGGCTGTGGCGTCTACGAAGGTATGGCAAACTCCGGCGCCGGTTTCAATCACAGGAACCGTTGCGGTTGTCCGAACGAAGTTAATGAGCCTCTGGCTGCCGCGTGGAATGACAAGGTCGAGATAGCCGTCTGCAGTAATGAGATCAGTAACGAGCGCGCGATTGGTTGGATCAACCATCTGGACGGCGTCTTTGGTGATGCCGGCTTTTGTGAGCGCAGCGTGAATCACTTTCATTAGTGCGGTATAGCTATACTTGGCCTCTTTCCCTCCTTTTAAGATGACAGCGTTGCCTGATTTCAAGCAAATGCCAGTCACATCTGTCGTGACATTTGGTCGTGATTCATAAACAATACCAATAACTCCAAGTGGCACACGTTGTCGATAGAGCTTTAATCCATGACGTGTGCGGTGGTTGTAGGTTTTTCCAATTGGATCTGGAAGATCTACAAGTCCTTCAATCTCTTGTGCCATGCCTTCAATACGCTCTACTGAGAGCAGCAGGCGGTCACGCATAGGATCATTGAGGTCGAGGGCAGCAGCATCTTTTGAATTTGCTCTTAAAATAGACGTTGCTTGTTCGCGAAGTTCAGTGGCAAGATACTTCAAGGCTCGCTGACGCGTGGCATGTGATAATACATTTACCGACTTGGCAGCGATCTTGGCACGTTTGAGTTGTGGAAGAAGTTTGTTCATAGGGAAATATGCTGATCACTATATCATGCGATTTTTTATAAAAAAAGGGGCAGCGCAGATCTTCAACCGATGCGGATGTCGGCGAGCTCTACGCTGCGTCTGCGGTGATGAAGCTCACCTGCCGCAGATTATCCGCTCTCATTCTGCCAAGGCGCAGACGATGCAGACCTTCGCGCCAGTCATAGAGCACGTTGTCGCAGATGTGTCGCGGAGTCAGGGGCACGTAGAGGAGTGCCTCAGTCGTACGCACCTGGAGATTGATGCTGTCCACCCGCTCCGTCCAGGTGATCTCACACGGAATGAGCTTGGACAGCTCTCCGAGGGTGATGAGTCCAGCCTGGTCCTCGAAGAGAACGCAGCGGTCATCGCCTACCAGGAGCCGCTCGATGAGCGCCAGTGCCTGGTCGGGATCACGGGAAGGCGGGAATGTGATCTGAAGGGTCACGCGGTGCAGCGTGCCACCAGCCGGCGTTTTCATGTTCGCTCCGATTCAGGTTGCTACTTTGAGGGGGATGAGACCCTAAAAATAGTGGCCTTGTTTTACCGCAGTCTTTATCATTCGTCAATTCGTTTATACTTGATAAAAAAAGACCCGCGCGGCTGCCTCTGGGGGAGAGGCAGTGTTGCGGGGTTGCGGTGAGCGTTGGTCCTAGAGGACCGCGTGCTCACCGTCGGTGAAGCTCCGGTCCGGGGCGAACCGGTCCAGGAAGACGAAGGCGCCTTCGCAGGGTTCCGGAAGCCGCACCGCAGGCCTGGTTGCTGTCCCCAGTGTTGATCGGGACGATGTGCACGTGGAAGGGTGCGACGGAGGCGGGCCAGCAGATGCCGGCGTCGTCGCGGTTCTGATCCACGACGGCCTGCAGCAGCCGGGTGACCCCGATGCCGTAGCAGCCCATCCAGATGACCTGGTCTTTACCATTGGCGTCGGTGTAGGTCGCACCCATCGGCTCGGAGTAGATGGTTCCGAGCTGGAAGATGTGACCGACCTCGACTCCATGGCTCTCGTGCAGGTGGCCCTTGTTGCAGTTCGGGCAGCCGTGTCCCTCGACCGCCGTGTGGAGATCTCGGAACTCGCTGGGCAGGGGCAGGTCCTCGGTGCCGAAGTTGACGTCGAGCGCGTGGTAGTCCGTGCGGTTGAGGCCGCAGAGGAAGTTGACCATGTCCTCGACAGACTTGTCGAACAGGATGCGACGGACATTCTCGAGCCCCAAGGGACCCGCGAAGCCGACCTCCGCACCCGTCGCGGCGATGACGACCGAAGCCGCCGCCGCTACGACGCTGTCGACGTTCAGGGCGTTGCGCACCTTGACCAGGTTGATCTCCAGGTCTCCTCGGATGCAGACCGCCACCTCGAAGGGGTCGGTCTCGGCGTTGCAGGTGAGGATGATGGTCTTGACCATGTGTCGTGCCGTGACGCCATCTTCACCGAACAGCGCTTCGAGCTCCTCCACGGTCTTGGTGCCGGGGGTGTGCTCGTTGCGCCGCGTGCGTCGATCCGCGTCGTACCCCTGCCGCGGCCACCGGCTGGTGGCGCGCTCGACGTTGGCGCCGTAGTCGCAGGAGTCGCAGGTGAGGAGGACATCCTCGCCTACGTCCGAGAGCGCCATGAACTCGGCGCTGCCGGAGCCGCCGATTGCGCCGCTGTCGGCCTGGACAGAGATGAGTCGGTGGAGGCCGACCTTGGCGAAGATCCGCCAGTACATCGCGCGGTACATGTCGAAGCTGCGACGCATGCCTTCTTCATCCACATCGAAGGAGTAGGCGTCGCTCATGTTGAACTCGCGGCCGCGCAGGAGCCCGCCGTGTGGGCGGGTCTCGTCGCGGTACTTCCAGCCGATCTGGTGGAAGTGCAGGCCGTCTTCGTCCAAGTCGCGCCAGGAGGAAACCTCCGAAGCGGCGAGCCAGGTAACGACCTCCTCCGCCGTGGGGGCCAGCCCGTAGCGCTGACCGCTGCTGCTGGTGGTCTGGAACATCGTGCCGGAACGCACGTACTTGTCCCAGCGACCCGTCTGCTCCCAGAGCTCAGCGGGCTGGATGATCGGCATCTGGATGTTGAGAACGTCGTCGTGCTCCATCTCGGCGAAGATGATCGCCTCGATCTTGCGGAGCACGCGCCAGCCCAGGTGGGTCAGCACGAAGACGCCGGCAGTCACCTGCCGGATGTAGCCAGCGCGCACCAGAAGGGCATGCGCGCCGGAGAGACCTTCTGCTACTTCACGCCGGGTCCTGGGGATGATCTTCTTCATCCGCATGGGACACCTCCTTTCATTGAATCGGCGGGTTACGCCATGGGTTGTTGGGAACACACTTCTTGCAGATCCTGAAGGATACGAAAAAAGCGAGTAGCAGCACCTTATCTGATACTTTGAGTAATGTCTACCCCAGCTGTTTAGACTAAAAAATTTGCGAAAGCTCTTTAGCCCGGAGGTAAGCAGCTTTAATCCCTTTGTACACTCGTAAGCCAATCCTTTCCGAGCGGAATACTTTTAGCGCTGCGTCAGTGGTGCCTTTTTTTGAGGTGACTTTTTTACGAAGGGTGACGGCATCATCCTCGCTTTGGTCTAAAAGAAGAGCAGATCCACGAAGGGTTTGTTTTACCAGTAGGGTGGATTGTTCTTTGGTAAGGCCAAGCTTTTGGCCCGCGTCTATGAGGTATTCAGAGAAAGCAAAAACATAGGCCGGTCCAGATCCAGAAATGGCTGTGGCGACATTTATTAAATCTTCCTTTTTTACCTCAAGTTGTTTTCCAAAAGAGGCGAAGATTTTTCTGACGTCATTTTTTTGTTTTACTGATACTTGATTTGTGGCTATCCAGACAGTCATGCCCTCCTGTAGCTGGGCCGGTGTATTTGGCATGGACCTAACAGTGCGCGAATGTTTTGTGTGTTTCTTTAGAGTAGATAGAGATACCCCTGCCATTATTGAAATTAGGAGTGATTGTTTTGTGATTGATTTTCCCAGTAGCTCAAGAACGACTTGAGAGTCTTGTGGCTTAACAGCTACGATAATTGTATTAGCCTCGGCAACAATACTAATGTCGCTACTAACATTGATCTTTAAACGTCGGTGCAGGTCTTTTAGTCGAGGGAGGTGCAGGTCTACTATGGTTATTTCACTCGGCTTATAGGTTTGTGCGGAGATAAGTGACGACGTCATGGTTTCTCCCATAACTCCACCTCCAATAATTACAATGTTATTGCTCATATAAGGATAATATCATCAGCGTGGACGATTTCCACGCCATAAGGTTTTTCTATTGTGGTGGTTAATTCAAGCAACTGTTGACTGTTTTGCTTGACGAGGCCAATGGCAATTGTTTCATTGGCGTGATCAATTATTTCGACAGAGTCACCTTCATCAAATGACCCATAGACTTTTTTTACTCCTACAGCCAAGAGGCTTTTTCTTTTTAAGACCGCCTGACTAGCGCCTTCATCTAATTGAATGGTTCCGTCAGACCCCTTAGCCGACATTAGCCAGCGTTCCCGGTTAGTAAGTTCTACACCGCGGTGAGTGCGGGGAAGGCAAACTGTACCGAATGGTGTACCCTCTAATATTTTTGAGATACGCTCCGGAAAATTTCCGTTGATAATATGAGTAGTGATGCCGGAGGCGGTGGCGAGACGGGCAGCTTGGAGTTTACCCAGCATACCTCCGCGACTGATACTGGAACCCTTGCCACTGGTAACCTGTAATAACTCCGCATTAACGTTGGCTATCTCAGTGAATAATTCAGCCCCGGCTTCTTTCGGGTTGGCTGAATAGACGCCATCAACGTCGGTTAGTAAAAATAGGCGACTGGCATTTAGGGTGATAGACAGAATGGCAGCTAGGTGGTCGTTGTCTGGGAAGTCATTTTTACCCTTAATCGTAGTGGCATCGTTTTCGTTGACGATTGGAACAATGCCAGCCTGGATAAGGTCAGCAAAGGTTTCTTGTAAGGAAAGGTATCTTTTTCTGTTTACAACATCTTCACGAGACAGCAACAATAAAGCAGTTTTCATGTGCGGCGGTGTGAAAGAGGCTAGCTTCGTGGTTAGGACTAGTTGACCGCGAGCGGCCCTGGCTTGATTTGATTGAAGATCCGTCTCTCGCTTGCCAGTTCCGACAGCTCCTGAGACGACTAAAATGACAGGTTGCCCCGACTGTGAAATTTCGTGGGCGGTTGTTAGTAGTTGCTGGATAGCAGAACAGGGTATGTCTTGGTCACTGCCGGCCAGACATTCTAAAATAATCTGCGAGCCAATTTTTACAATGATTGGAGCTTTCATCTGAGGTGTATATATGTGCCGAAGGAGAGACTCGAACTCTCACGGGACTAGCCCACTTGGTCCTAAGCCAAGCGTGTATACCAATTTCACCACTTCGGCGTGAAGTCTGCGTAATATAGCAACACTTGGTTTCTTTATCAAGACTGGACGGAATGGCCCTATCTTATATAGACTATATATATGAAAGGAGGAGATTATATGAATTCTGATAAAATTAGGGATCGGGTGGACGCTAAGTATCGTCGAGAGTTGTCGCGCTCAGAGCTTGTGGCCGATAGTCATCTAACGAACCAACAGATTCATCGGTGCCATGCTTACAGTCTATTTATAGCAGCCGCCATAATGATAGCCACTATAGGTTTTGCTTATTGGTTTTTTTCGGTTTATGTATTCTCCTTAACACTTATAGTAGCTGCCATAATTATAGTAGCTTTTTTTAAGTTACTGTTAAGTTTTTTGCCACACAAAAGTCCTTTTGACGGTTGTTAGCCTGTTTAAGAAAATAGTGGGATTAAATTTTCAACTGATTCTACAATATAGTCGGGTTGATATTCTGACGAAATTAAATCTTCTCGAGTGGTTTTGCCAGAGAGTACAAGCACACTAACCATGCCATTGTCGTAGGCCATTTTCATATCGATGTCCAAATTATCACCAATGATGGCCATTTGATTGGTTGGTAGATCAACTAGGTCCCTAATGTGATCAAGCATGAGCTGACTTGGTTTACCGGTAACGACTGGAGTAAGGCCGGTAGTGGCTGTAAGGAAGCCAATGGTGCCACCGACGTCTGGCAGCAGACCCTCTGGCGTCACGGTGTGAGTATCTGTATTGGTTGCTATAAAGGAGGCGCCACGTCTAAGTAAAACATCGGCAACTGTTAAATCGGCGTAGGATAGTTCGTAGTCTAGAGAAACCAACACTGCTTGCGCCTTTTCGTGGGTCACAGAAATACCGTGTCGTTCGTACTCGCTGCGTTGCTCGTTGGTTCCAATCACGTAAACGGTAGTTAGATCATGTTTTTTAAGATACGAAATGGCCGTGGTGTTGGCTGTGACAACCTGATCTTCAGCCAGCCTAAAGCCTAGGGAATTAAGTTGCTTGGCTAGTGTTTCAGCGGAGACGTTAGTGGTGTTAGAGAGGATAAAGTAGGGAGTTCCTTTTCGTTTAAGGGCACGTACGAACTCTGGCGCGCTGGGCACGGCCTCTCTGCCAATTTTTAAAGTACCACCGACATCAAGTAGAATAGCGCCGCAATCTTGGAGGGTTTTTGGTCTAGGCTTCATGACAGCAGCTTACCGGTTTCTCCACATGTGATCAACACTAGGCAGCTGAACTGAGCTGTTCTATAATGTCCGAACTGTTCTTCATAGTTAAACTATCAATCCTCGGAAGTCAGGGTGCGAATCCCTGCGCTGACCCGCAACTGTAATGCCGTTCTTAAGTGGACGGATAAGCCAGGTCCAGTGGATTGATTGATATGCGCCCAGCGTGGCGCTTCCTCGAGGATAGGAAAGGTGTTGTTTTTATAGCTCCCCATCCGGGGTGTTTTTTATTGGGTTAATTGCACCGTCTGGATTTGTTTCACTTGCGTAGTGAAACAGGTCGAGGCGGTGACAATTTGTCACTGACCTGACTGGAGCAACCCATTCACCCTGGAGGAGCCATGCGGCTTCATCTGTTCTCTGGGGCCCCTGTGGCCCCCGCTGGCCCCACCCGTCGTCGTCTACTGACGGGACTCGCGCTCACGCCCTTGGCCATCATGGTCCCGGGCTGCGCCAACCGGCTGGACTACTGCCAGGTCACTTGGTACGCCGGCCCCAACGAGGCGTGCTTCGAGCACGACTTCCTGCCCGGTGACGCTGTGATGAGCGGCCTGGCGGAGGCTGGTGAGCACGAGGTCATCGTGCGGAACCGGCTGGCTGCTGACGTGCTCACGCCCGAGCAGCAGGCGGTGATCTTCGACCTCCTGCTGATGGAGGTGGACGGCGAGCTGGTGTCCTTCGACCAGCGCGGCGGCTACCACTTCATCGGCGGCGAAGAGGTCGTCTTCCGGCTGATGGACTTCGAGTTCATCGTCGATGTCGACGCTGCCAGTGGCGAGGGGCTCGACCAGCTCGAGCTCTTCGACGACTCGGTCGTGATCAGCGCCGAGGCGGACTCGGTGCCGAACCGGAGCGATCCGAACGACCTCGGCTACGAGCTGGGCTTCGTGGTGATCCGCGGCGGTGCGGTGCATGAGCCTGGTCCCGAGGAGTTCATCGTCGATGTCGATGGCATCGAGCGCTTTCAGGTCAGCCCCGGTGACCGTCTCGTCTACCTCTCGCTGCGGTACTTGCCAGCGGCTGCGTAGGTCCCAGTTCGGGACGTGCGTACCCTCCTGCGTTCCACAAGGAACAACGGAGGCTCTTTTTTTATTGTTGCAAACTTAGTTTGATGTGCTAGGATCGCTCATACGAAGAGGGCTGAAGCCTCTCTTTGTTCTCTGGAACCAGGCTTTACGGCCTACCAACCGAGCCAACAGGCTCATTCAAAAGAGGAGTATCAGCCATGCTGGTCGAACATTACCGTCAGAATCCCGGTGCCACAGCGCGGTTGTTGATGGCGATCTCGTCGCCGATGCAGCTGCGCAACTTCACCGGAGGTCAGTGGACCGGGGCCGTCTCCGGAGCAACCTTCGACACGCCCGATCCGCACACGGGGAACCTGCTCTTCCGGGTGCCGCGGTCGCAGGGTGAAGATGTCGGGGTGGGGCTCGAGAGCCTCACTTCGGCCTGGCCCTACCGTGAGACCACGCGGGAGATCAGCCCGGAGCGGTGGTCGCAGGTGCTGATGAAGTGGGCCGACCTGATCGAGACCAACTGGGAGCCCATGGTCGCGGTCATGCAGGACACCTTCCCGATCGAGCGGTCGGAGTGTGACGCTGAGCTCGCGCTCACCGTTCGCTTCATGCGCTCGATGACCGGCAACGCCATTCGCTGGCTCAAGGAGGGCAGCGTGGTGCAGGGCACCGGCGGGCAGACGGCAACCACCGTCTGGCAGCCGCGTGGCCTGTGCGGCCTGATCACCCCGTTCAACTTCACGGTGGAGATCCCGGCCCTGCAGATCGTGGGAGCTCTGGTCGCCGGCAATCTGCTGGTGGTCAAGCCTCACGAGCTGACGGGCGCGCCGGTCCAGGCTCTGCTGGAGCTCGGACTGGAGGCTGGCCTGGACCCGAAGGTGTTCTGCCTGATCCACGGCTACGGAGCCGAAGTCGCAAAGCTCGGGACGACCGGTGAGATCGACTTCGGTGTCTTCACGGGGTCGACGGCTGTCTTCGCTGGCATTCACAACGCCGGTGGAGCGCAGTGGCGGGGGGAGACCAGCGGTGTCAATCCCTGCGTGGTCGGTCCCGGTGCCTACGCCGAGGCTGACTTCGCCGCCATGGTGGCTCGGGGTGACGGTGATCGCTACCGTCGCGCGGGTCAGGTGTGCGCCCGGCGCGCCATCGAGTTCGTGCACATCTCGGTGGCCGACAGGCTCACCGACGGCGTGCGTGAGCTGGCGGGGCGGCGGGTCTTCACGGATGGCACGAACTCGCCCGTGCTCAGCTGGAGCAACTTCCGGCTGGCCGGACGACTGGAGAGCCTGGTCGGGCTCGGTGGTCAGGTGATGTTCGGTGGGCAGCCCGCCGAGATCCACTTCAACTGCCAGCTGAAGGATCCCTTCCAGCGCTTCGGCTACGGCTTCTTCCAGCCGACGCTGGTGCGGCTGCCGATCGCTCGGCTGTCCGACCCGGCGGTGGTCCACGCGATTCAGACCGAGTGCTTCGGTCCGGTGCACACCCAGTTCGTCTGGGAAACGCCGGCTGAGCTCGACCTGGTGCGCCGCTTCGTTCGGGGCAACCCGCACAAGCTCACGGCTGGGGTGGTCTCGCGTGACCCGGAGTTCCTGGCCTCGCTGCGCCGTTCCCTGCGTGGGTACGGAGTGGTCTACTGGGGCGTGGACGCCGGCAACAAGGGCGCGCCCGACTGGATGCGCTTTGCTCCCTCGGGACCGCTGGCGGCCTGCATCGGCGGTCGGCTGTCGGACGTGAGGGAGGTCTGGATGAGCCTGGAGGAGCAGTGCTACCGCCCCGGCCCGGCCGAGAGCGGTCTCTGGTCCGCCTAGCTTGCTGCTTGCCCACTAATCACTTAGTTGGGTAAAGCAGCTTCTTTTTTTTGTAAAATCATGTAGGCTATATAAAGGCTTATAAAGAGTTGGGTAATATTATAGATTGTGAGATTAAATAGAGGTCACGCATCTGAAAGACGTCGTGTAACTGAATTGAAGAGTGAAGAAAGGCTGGGTGGTCTTAACTTTGATGTGCGAGAATTATCTCAGGTTGAGTGGCAAGAGCTAGCTGCTTGGACGGCAAGTGATGAATGGGTAACGATCGATGATCTATTTCAATTTCGTACATTAGCGCAGATAGCTGGTCGATCAGTTGAAGAGCCATCGCGTGATAGATTATGGTTAGATAGCAGGTTAGTTGAAGCGACTAGTTCGCGCGGTAGCATTAAAGGTAGCGCAGCCATGTTGGGATACGTGAAAGATTTAGCCATGGCAATTTCACTTGATTCATCTATTCGAGAGTCCCATCATTTAAGTGTCATATCTCGTTCCAAAGTAGTTCATGCTTTAGACGTGGAGTACCGTATGCAAATTAGAGATGTCGGAAATTCTCTGCAAGGAAAAGCCTCTTATGGTCCGGCTAATATTCCAGACTGGTTTGCGTCAGCTCAGGTGATTTATCCTGACGACCCTGAACTTTTTACGCTACATCCTTGGCAGGCTAGAGAACTTCTGGAAATTGCTGAGAGAGTAAAGGGCTCCAGCCCTTGGCAGTGTCAGTTACTTTTTTTAGGTTTACGTAGAGTTGGTCTGCTTGATTCTCCAAAAGAGTATTTTAATAAACAGACTTTTGACACGGCATTGCAAGAATTAGAAATTGATTCTACTTCTCAGGATTTTTCAATGTCATCTAAGCTATGGTTGATGTGGGAAATGACGCTGGCGTCTGCAGAGTCGGTAACTATTGATCGGGATGGTAAATATGAGATTTGCCTCGCGGCTAAACGGGAAGGTTTAGCTGAGCTGCCTCCTCGAACAGCGGTATAATTTTTTACGTGCAAAAAATCACCTCTCCTTAGCAGGGACATTGACTATAAAACTATTTTTTTGTAGGGTTCTGGGTCACGATTTAGGTGTGACTATTTACAATGTAGAAATTGGTTATCGTTCTGACGATTCTCAATTCCTGGATTGTACTGAGGGAGATATTTTTCAGAACTCTGCCAGGGTGTTGAAAACAGAAACACTTGTGAGGTGTGATGTATGTTGAAGGGATTGGTGCGCTTGAGGGCGCAGATCTACGTTGTGGCTGGCATGGTCACGGCCATCTTCCTGCTGTTGGTGGACTTGGTCGCCTGCATGCCGGAATTGAAGTACGGATCGCCGCCCTGTGGCTACGATTCAGCTGACTGCGATAGCGCAGACACTGAGGTTGACTCAGTTCGGGAGTCAGACTCTGCTCTGGACTCCGACGAGCTCATCGACGCAGATGGTGACGGCTTCGGCGCCAGTGAAGACTGCGACGACGACAATGCCCAGGTCTACCCCGGAGCGCCGGAAACGGACTGTACCGATCCGGTGGACTACAACTGCGATGGCTCTACCGGGTATGCCGACGCCGACGCCGACGGAGTCCCTGCTTGTCAGGACTGCGACGATAACAACTCCGAAATCTATCCGGAAGCTACGGAAGTCTGCGATGAGCAAGACAACGACTGTGACGGAGCGGTGGACGAGGGAGTGGCCACGACCTTCTACAGCGATATCGACGGAGATGGTCACGGCGGGTCTCAGTTCGAGGTCGAGGCTTGCACTCAGCCGATTGGCTTTGTTGCGAGCGCAGACGATTGCGACGACGACAACGCCCAGGTCTATCCCGGAGCTCCCGAGCTCTGCGACGGACAGGACAACGACTGTGACGGCGCCGAGGACACTCTGGGGGTGTGGCCCCTGACGGCCAGTTCAGTGGACACTGGTCCACTTGGCCTGAACGGTACTGACACCAGCGTGGCCTACGTGGCAGCTCACGTCGGCAACGGCGCTTTCTTCAACGGGAGCAGCTCCAGGGTTGAGCTTCCCTACACCGAACTCCAGCCGACCGGAGGGCTGACCATCAGCCTCTGGATGTGGCCGGAGATGCTGCACACGGGTAGCAGTGGCTGGGACTGCCTGGTGACAAGCGGTAGCGCTGTGGACTCGTCCAACGGCTACGCTGTTTGCCTCCACAACAAGAACTTGTCGTTCTGCACGGACGACGGCACCTCTGCCGGCAACTGCCTGGAGGATGGTGGTGGCTACTCAAGCGGTGACTGGCACCATGTGGTCGTGACTTGGGACGTGTCTTCCGGGACGCGAACCATCTACGTCGATAATGTGATCACGGCAACCGATACAGGTGTGGCTCCGGCAACTCCCGTCTACGATGCTTCGATCGCCACTACGATGGGAGTCGACATCAACGCCGGAAATCAGGCGGCTGCTTTCAACGGCACTCTCGATGAGGTGAAGCTTCTCAGCTGTCCGGTTTCGGCCGCACAGGTCAGTAGTGACTACACCTCAAACTGGTTTTTCTAGGCCCAGGCCTAGTCTAACCAACAGGCCCCGACGAGCCTGAGCAAATCGTCTTCTTTTTTTATTAAAATTGTAACTAAGGCTAGTCAATAGTTGTAAAATAGCTTGACATTTTACCTATTTTTTAATAGGGTGGACGGTCCATAATTATAGACGGACTTGATAGCAAGAGGGTGTTAATTAGAGATTATTTGTGAAGGCTTATTCAGAAATAATCCCTGGCTGGCACGGCCATAGTTGGCGCAATGTTTAGCTGCTAGGATGGACCTTGATTTAGAGATGTGAGATGACCAAGGTGGTTGTCTCGAAAAAAACAAACGCAAGTCTTTTGTACGGAGGTGTGTATTGAGGAGTTACAGTTTTGACAAGGGTGACGTGGTCCGGGGTCTCGGTGTGATCCCGCTGGCTCTGCTGCTGGCGGGATGCTACCCGAGGGTCGATTTGTCCGCGTACGGCGACAAGGGCGGTGACGACTCGGGCATCATCGAGGAGCCGCCAGCCGACGACGATGGTGACGGGTTCACCGTGGAGGACGGTGACTGCGACGACGCCGATGCGAACATCAGCCCCGAAGCGACTGAGCTCTGTGACGAAGTCGACAACGACTGTGACGGCGAGGTCGACGAGGGCATCGAGACTGGCACCTGGTACGTCGATGAAGACGGCGATGGTTTCGGTGGTGATGCTGTCGAGTCCTGCGCTCAGCCGGAAGGCACGGTGGCGATCTCGGGTGACTGTGATGACACCGATCCGGCGTATCACCCGGGAGCTACGGAAGTCTGCGACGAGACCATCGACTACAACTGCGATGGTTCCACCGGGTACGCTGACGCTGACGGTGACGCAGTCCCCGCTTGCGAGGACTGCGATGATCGCAACGACGAAGCCTACCCGGGAGCTACGGAAGTCTGCGACGAAGTCGACAACGACTGCGACGGAACGGTGGACGAGGGCGTGCAGAAGACCTACTACACCGACCGGGACGGTGACGGCTACGGAGATCCAGGCGAGACCGCTGAAGCGTGCGACACGCCCACTGGCTATGTCGATGTGGCAGGCGACTGCGACCCGCTCGATGGTGAAGTCTACCCAGACGCGCCGGAGAGCTGCAACGAGGTCGACGACGACTGCGACGGAGACGTGGACGAGGGCGTGCTGCTGACCTGGTACCGCGATGCGGATGCGGACGGGTACGGAGAGGTCTCCGAGACGGCTGAGGCATGTGACACGCCGGCAGGGTACGTGTCCGACTCGACGGACTGCGACGACAACAACGGGGATACCTACCCCGGAGCTTCGGAGCAGTGCGACGGTGAGGACAACGACTGCGATGGTGCCGACGACACCCGCGGCTACTGGCCGCTGGATGGTGATTCTGTCGACGCCGGCCCCTTGGGGCTGGATGGTACGGAGACGGTCATCACCTACACCACGGGCCATGTCGGCTACGGTGCCTCCTTCGGGAGCAGCACCTCGGACATCGAGTTCCCCTACACGGAGCTCCAGCCGACCGGCGGTCTGACCATCAGCTTCTGGCTGCGTCCATCGGACGTGTCGTCTTCCAGCTGGAACTGCATGGTCACGCAGGGTTCCAGCACTGGCTACACCAACGGTTACGCTGTGTGCTTGCACGCGGCGGCGCTGGCCTTCTGCACTGACGATGGTTCGACCGCCGGCAACTGCCTGGAGGATGGCGGCAGCTATTCCTCTGGCACTTGGTACCACGTTGTCGTGGCTTGGGATGTGTCCTCCGGGACGCGAACCATCTACGTCAACGGTGTCGAAACCGCTACGGATACGGGAGTAGCTCCGGCAACTCCTGTCTACGATGCGGCAACGGCCACGCTGCTTGGTGCAGACGTCAACGTCGGCGTCGATGCAGCCAGGTACTACGGCATGATGGACGAGGCCAAGGTGTTTGACTGCGCTGTTTCGGCGACGCAGGCGGCCACTGACTACTCCTCCAATTGGCCGTTCTAGTAGCCTTCGGGCCAACGAACGACCAGCAGGCCCAGACGAGCCTGAACCAATCGTCTTCTTTTTTTAAAAAACAGTTCTCGGAGGCAAGGGATGACTTTGTTCACTTTTATCTGTGACAAATAAACCACCCTTTAAAGAGATCGGATTATTTATTAACCAGGCAAAATATAAATTTTTAATACTATACATGCGGGCTTTTTGAGCAAAGGCTAGAGAGTCGTTGGGAAGACGCGTTGGTTGTTCAAGAATAGTACGTCTTTTCTGTTCGATCGTCTCAACTAACCCAGCCGGCAGATCTGGTAAGTTTAGATTTAAAGTACGACCAAGCACTCTGAGTAAGGCGGCAAATTTAATTATCGAAGCGGCAGTTTCGTGGCTGTGACTTTCATTAAATTCGCTACAGAGTTCAGTGTATTTTTGTAGCAGGCTAGTGTACTCATTTCGAGATATTGGTAATTGCTCACCGGTTATTGTGGCAAGATTTATAGCTAACCCAGCTGCGGCTATTGGACTTTTTACCAACAGGGCTGGTAGTTCTCGGGCAGCTTTTTTGGCAGAGCTAATGAGCTTAGGTTTAGTAACTAGTTCTGGCAAAGCTCTTTTGAGCTCTGCAAAATCTTCAACTTCTGTTACTAGATCGCCGGGCTTGTCTGGTAAATTACCGTCTGGCATTACTTCAGGTCCGGCAAATAATTTAATTCTGGAAAAGGCTATTGTTAATTTTGACAACTCATCAATTGGACTCATGCCCATGTGATAGTTTCGATCTCGCTGCACCTGTTCATTAATCAAACTAAAACGGACAGCCATCATGTCGCCGCGGGTGATGTTAAAATCAAACTCTACCCCAGGCTTAGGTTCAATTTCAGTTACAAGCTCTCTGGCTTGATGCCTAACTAGTCTGTCTGGTTGTCTGCGTAGTCCTCTCATTTAGAATGGTGTTTATTTTAGGCTAGATAGACAAGCGATGTGGGAGAGAGTGGTCAGGTTGTGATTGTAGTTTTGAGGTCAACCTACCCTCTGCGAAAAAAATTTTCTCATTGATAATTCTTGCGTTCATTGCGGTTGATATACGAAGTCCCCTTCTAACATCCTCAGGTGATGGGTCGTAGTCCATTGGTCGGTAATCATCAATTTTTTTATAAGCCTCCCATAGTATGGTGTTGATGTTAACAGGTAATTCACAAGGCTCCATTCCAAATGTCAACGCAATAGTATTAAAATCGGTGATGGCAAATAAGGCGGTCGTCACTGAAGTATCGTTTGGATCCTTGATCATGTCAGCAATCAGTTTTACACATTCAGCACGCGCGGCCTCTAAGACTTCCGGTTCAACAGAGGGCTGTTCGTGCCTTAAGATAGCAATGTCATGGTGTAAAGAAATTGCGGACATTGCTAACAAGCTAGAATTTGTAAAGCGTTGGAATTGAGCAGTAAAGTCTGGGTCAAGAGCTGCTTGAAAATAGCTTGGAGTTTCCAGTTCTGGAAAGGCAACGATGAGACCTGCGAGCCAGCCGTAGATTTTACTAGCAGAAAATTTATCAATTGGTCCGCCATCTTCATGGTAAAGACCACTTCTTTCTAAAACAAATTGGATGAGCTGTTGCAGGTCAGTAACTTCTATGCCGTTTGCTGCCAAGTCCATATTACGAGGTCTGGCTAAGGCCAGACTTCCTAAGTCACGAAGATTAGATTCAGTATTATAAAAATTTTCTCCAGCCCGCATTTTACCGATCATTCTTTTTAGAATAGTTATGGAATTGCGGCAATCATTGGCTAGCTCCAGCTCCGCAAACGGCAGGTTAATTTCTAATTCACTTGGCTCACTTTCTCGGCCTAACAAAAGAGCGGCACGTTGCCGGTCTGGTCCTTTTTGTGGGGATTTTTCTAGCCGCATAGATTTAAAGTATTGTGCGATCAGGTAGAGAAACCGCGACACTATTTTTCTGAGGATTTTTTTCTACAATAATAACTTTCCCGTCGTTCGTCACATGAACGGCCTCAGCAGTTGCGATATAGTATCGGCGAAAGGTCGCTAGTAAAATCAGTTCTGATGTTGAGCTGAGCGCTATCGACTGTAGCCCATGTAGAATAGTGTCAGCTTGGGTTGGAGATATCAATTTTTGGGTAGGAACTTCTTGAAAAAACCTCCAGGCCGATAAGTCTTGTAGTTTTGCCCACATATTTCTAAGTGAGAGAGAACTGGCTTCGTCTTGAGTTTTTTGCATAAGATCGTTAATCCTATTTCTCAAGGCTGGGTCGGTTTTCATTTTAGCTCGGAATTGGATGGGGTCACCTCTAAATAAACCGGCTAATTTAGATAGGGTGGGAGTTGATTCAATTATGCGATCGAAGCTTACGGGTGGTAACTTCCCCCTGCTATTAGCTGCTAAGCCCTCAAGACGCAGCTTGTTCCAGTCTACATCTGGCCAAATTATGCGTGACAGTCCAATATCCGATACTGGCCCACCACAGCGGGCTAGTTCAATTGCTTTGTCCTTCATGGCGGTTATGCCAAGCTCATCCATTCTTTCCGGAGCTATTAACGCGATTGCAGCAGCGCTGCTAAGTCTATCGCCGCTAGCCATGTATGGGTCATTAGCGAAACTCAAAGCATCAGCGTGGGTGTTTGGAAGTTCCAGATCTTGGACCAGCTGATGGATGTCAGAGCTAGGCAACTCTAATGGCTCCTCCAGTATTTGAGCAGCTCTGGGCCTTTCCAGTCCATGTCGGGTTGATTTGCCGATTCTCATTGCTATATCATACAATATTTATGCATATATGTCAAATAATATTGATGGGCATTTAAGGTATTCTTTGTAAAAATAGAAAGGCCCTCTGATATTTGACAATAGGTATTGATAAGCGTATAATCTTTTCACGTTAAAAAATATTGATATAGATACGTCAGTTTGAGGCAGATTTCCACCTGTTTTCCCCAATTTTCCTGGAATCTGTGTAAAACTTACCCCCATACATGCAAGTTTCCCCGTCATACACGCTAAACACCACAAGCAGCTAGGCCTCAGCTGAATTTCCTTCGGGCCGCTTGTGAGCGGTTTTTTTGTGCCATGACGACCATCATTTTCTCCACAAAGACCTGTTTCTTCTAAGAAGAAGCGACAGATCTGTGCGGAGAAGCTCTAGAACCTGCTAGCACGCTCATTGACAACTCGATCAAGAACATCAATCAAAAAAGGTGTAATTACGCATAGAGTCCTTTCTGTATGAACATACAAAAGGGAAAATAGAAAATAGAGAAAGTAAGAAATGAGCATTGAAACTTGCGTCGTGTAACGATGCGCTGTGAGCATGAGCGAACGGTGTGTCGAGACCACGAAAGAGCATATGGTGGATGCCTTGGCATATATTGACGATGAAGGACGTAGCAGCCTGCGAAAAGCTTCGGCGAGGTGGCAAGCAACCTTTGACCCGGAGATATCCGAATGGGGAAACCCACTGTGGTAAACCCACAGTACCTGCAACTGAATACATAGGTTGTATGGAGTAAACCTAGGGAATTGAAACATCTTAGTACCTAGAGGAATAGAAACAAATTGCATTCCCTTAGTAGTGGCGAACGAACGGGGAGAAGCCCAAACCACAGAGTTATTTATAGTTCTGTGGGGTTGTGAGGTTAAAACGTCTTCGAGCAATCGAAGGGTAGAGTAAAAAATGAGGTTTTGTAGTAGAACACGTTGGAAAGCGTGGCCAGAGGAGGTGACAGCCCTGTACATAAAACTTAATCTCGCTCTACGGTTTTTTCTCTCGAGTAGCATGGGACACGTGAAATCTTATGTGAATCTACCGGGACTATCCGGAAAGGCTAAATACAATATATGACCGATAGCGAACTAGTACCGTGAGGGAAAGGTGAAAAGAACCCCGGAAGGGGAGTGAAATAGATCTGAAACCATATGCTTACAATAGATCGGAGCCCAAGATTAGTTCTGGGTGACGGTGTGCCTATTGAAGAATGAGCCAACGAGTTATAACGTGCGGCAGATTAATGTCGTGAGACAGCAGTCGTAGGGAAACCGAGTGTGAATAGCGCGAACCTCTATCTAATACTGATCAATTCTGCGATCAGTATTGGGTAGAAATACGTCGTACGTTATAGACCCGAAACCAAGTGATCTTGCCATGGCCAGGCCGAACCTACCGTAACAGGTAGGGGAGGGCCGAACCCACTGGTCGTATAACGCCAGGGGATGAGCTGTGGTAAGCGGAGAAATTCCAATCGAACTTGGCAATAGCTGGTTCTCCTCGAAATATCTTTTGGGATAGCCCTATAAACTCTCCCGCGGGGGTAGAGCACTGAATGGGATAGAAGTCTTCGGATATTCTACCTAACCAAACTCCGAATACCGCGGTGAATTATTATAGGAGTCAGACCGTGGGGGCTAAGCTTCACGCGTCAAAAGGGAAACAGCCCAGATCATAGTCTAAGGTCCCCAAATATCGATTAAGTGTTAAAGGTGGTGTCGTGACTTGAACAACCAGGATGTTGGCTTAGAAGCAGCCATCATTTAAAGATAGCGTAACAGCTCACTGGTCCAGTCGCTTCGCGCCGAAAATGTAACGGGGCTAAATCGATTACCGAAGACATGGATGTATATTCTTTTGAATATACGTGGTAGAGGAGCATTCGTATCTGCGATGAAGGTGGACCCGTGAGGGCTGCTGGAGCGGTACGAAGCGAGAATGTTGGCATGAGTAGCAAGAATCAGTGTGAGAATCACTGACACCGTAAGTCTAAGGGTTCCTGGGCAACGATGATCGACCCAGGGTTAGGCGGTCCTAAGGCGAGGCCGAAAGGCGTAGTCGATGGACAGCAGGTTAATATTCCTGCCCTATGTATTGTTTTGTCATGCCCGACGTGTTTTGAAGCGATATGTGCCCTCATGGTATGGGGCATTGGCTGCAATGAAAATTGCAGACACAAGAGGACGGGGAAACCCAACCTCAAGGTATCGGGACAGAAGGCCTAGAAAAAGGCGTTGACACGTGACAATACATATCCGTACCGTAAACCAACACAGGTAGACGAGGCGAGTAGCCTCAGGTGTACGAGAGAACCCTCGTTTAGGAACTCGGCAAAACAGCGGCCGTAACTTCGGGATAAGGCCCGCCTCGCATCTTCGGATGTCGAGGCCGCAGTTAACAATTCCAAGCGACTGTTTACCAAAAACACAGGTCCCTGCTAAATCGCAAGATGAAGTATAGGGGCTGATGCCTGGCCAGTGTCCGAACGTTAAGGAAGGCGGTTAGAAATTTATTTCGAGGCTGCTGACCGAAGCGCGGATGAACGCCGGCGATAACTATAATCGTCCTAAGGTAGCGAAATTCCTTGTCGGGTAAGTTCCGACCTGCACGAATGGCATAACGACTTGGAAACTGTCTCAACGAGGGACTCGGCGAAATTACACTACCGGTAAAGATGCCGGTTACCCGCAGCAGGACGAAAAGACCCCGTGAAGCTTTACTACAACTTGACATTGATGTAATGAATTATTTGCTCAGTATAGGTGGGAGACTTTGAGGCGCCGCTTTGGCGGTTGCTAAGTCGCAATATGAGATACCACCCTGGTGATTTGTTACATCTAACTCTCCTCCATGAATCTGGAGTGAGGACAGTGTCTGGTGGGTAGTTTGTCTGGGGCGGATGCCTCCCAAAATGTAACGGAGGCGTTCACAAAGGTTGGCTAGGTTCGGATGGAAATCGAACCGATAGTGTAAAGGCAGAAGCCAGCTTTACTGCAAGACCCGCAAGTCGAGCAGTTACGAAAGTAGGACTTAGTGATCCGACCGTACGAAATAGGACGGCGGAAGCTCATCGGATAAAAGTTACTCCGGGGATAACAGGCTAGTCTGGCCCAATAGTCCATATAGACGGCCAGGTTCGGCACCTCGATGTCGGCTCGTCGCATCCTGGGGGTGAAGCAGCTCCCAAGGGTTTGGCTGTTCGCCAATTAAAGCGGCACGCGAGCTGGGTTCAGAACGTCGTGAGACAGTTCGGTCTCCTA
>Ga0210019_1000127_pt1 | contig 101775 bp, 105 predicted proteins | sample CryGeyCG2114_020_2_FD_183969 | JGI IMG/M metagenome (GOLD analysis project Ga0210019, IMG submission 183969) | Groundwater microbial communities from aquifer - Crystal Geyser CG11_big_fil_rev_8/21/14_0.20 (SPAdes) (version 2) | ecosystem: Environmental > Aquatic > Deep subsurface > Groundwater...
ATAGGCCGGATGTGTAAGCACAGTAATGTGTTCAGCTAACCGGTACTAATCAGTCGTGAGGCTTGACCTTATTTTTTCTCAGATTACTTCAAACGAATTCAATTGTTAAAAAAAAATACCAGGATTTTCCTGGTCTCGTTAGCGAGAGGGCCACACCTGTTCCCATACCGAACACAGAAGTTAAGTCTCTCAGCGCCGATGGTACTGCACGGGTGACTGTGTGGGAGAGTAGGACGAGGCCGGGTTTACATATTAAAAGCCCCATCTCTTCATAGAAGAGATGGGGCTTTTTCTATTTATATACAACTTCCAATAAAACAACTCCTCTATTCCCGCAATGCAAAAGCATTCGTCCCCTCAAACACTCGGCAAAATACACCTTCCCGCCCCCACAACAACACCTATATCCAAGTCCAAGTTACGCATTATCCTATCTACTTACTGTGTTTGGTTTGTACTCTTATATTACTTGTAATATCAGAATAGGTTATATTGACGACACATTGCTTCTTTTTTTCTTGTGTCGGTACTATGAAGCTAAATTATTTAGAGTAGAAACTATAAATTCAGAGAATATAACTAATTTGAATTATAATGTTTTTATATAATTGAATATAGTGATGACTGTTAATGACCCAAAGCGTACTTTCAATAATATGTTTAGGAGCAAAATATTGAAAAAGAATCATGCACTCTCTTTCCCAGGCGGCTCTAAGAGTCGCGTTAACAAAGCAGGAAATAATGTGCGGAATAAACAGCCAAGTCCAGAAGATTGGATGGTTATAGAAGAATGGAGGGCTGCACATAGAGCCGTATTAAATACATTTCAAGCAAGTTTGCGAGGAAGAACAAGAAGCACAAAAATTGTTGTTGCTCAACGTCATAAGCGAAAGTCAACTATCGTAGGCAAATTAGATAGATTACCCGAGATGCAGCTCGCGCGAATGGATGATGTCGCAGGCTTTCGTTTAATATTTCCCTCTATAAATGATCTTTGTTTATTTAGACAGAAATTTCATAAAGCTAAATTTAAGCACCGACTTCGCAATGAAATAGATAAATATGATTATATTAAATGCCCTAAGCAGACTGGCTATAGAGGAATTCACGATGTGTACGAATACGATGTCAACTCTGAAGTAGGGCGTCCTTTGAAAGGACTGCTTGTGGAGGTGCAGTATCGTACGTTTATACAACACTCTTGGGCGACAGCTGTGGAAATAATTGGTTTTATAACGGAAAGCCAGCCAAAATTCGAGCAAGGAGACTCTAGATACCAAAATGCGATGGCATTGTGTAGCGAAATTATTGCACGAAGCCATGAAGATTCTAATGGTCCTTTTCCTGAGTTGGAAGATAAAGTTCTTGTCGAAGAATTTTTGGAAGTTGAGAAAGAATTAAGCTTGTTGAAAACATTACGTAGTTTAAGAGCCGTAAAAGAACAGGCTACTGTTAACCGCAATGCAATACTAATATTTTCAAAATTTAAGAAGCTGGAGATTAGAACTTATCCTCTTGCAACGGATGCTCTTCGAGATTTGTTTAAATTAGAAAAAGAAATGCCTGAAAATGATATAGTTCTTGTTAAAGCTGATAAGAGTGAAGATATTAGGTTGGCATTTAAAAACTATTTCTCCGATGTGAATGATTTTGTCAAATTAATTGAAAAAGGTTGTCAAGATCTGTCAGGTAAGCACATTATAAAGGCTCAAGATATAAAATAAATGCCAGCTTTTGGACGTAAGCAGACAATGATATCATCATAAATCTATTGCTCCATTCCACAAAAGGATCATAAAACTAGTTCATTTTGTCCCGAAATGGTACTTAAGTGCGGTATCACTAATTCGCATTAGAAGAACACCCAACAATAAAGGCACTCTGCTCGGCAGAGTGCTTTTTTATGTTTGCAGTTGTGGTGATGAAGGGGGAGAAAAGGTTTGAGATTACGGAGCGGTGAACAACTTCTCATTCCGTAGCTAATGCTACGGAGAATCAATTATTCGAGTCGTTCAGTACGGTTTGGATTGCCTCGCTACCCAGCTCGCCTTCTTTGCCGGGTTCGGCGAAGTGCATGAGGAATTCTTTGTTGCCTTTTTGGCCGTGGATAGGGGAGGTGGTCAGACCGTAGATGGCGTGATGTTGTGATTTTGCGAAGTCCATCAGGGTTTCTAATACCTGCTGATGTTTTTTGGGATCTTTGATGATGCCTTTGTTTTCCATCTGGTCTTTGCCAACTTCAAACTGGGGTTTGACGAGGGCGATGCAGTCGCCGCCTTCCTTAAGCACTCGCCATGCGGCGGGCAGGATGTGGGTCAGGGAGATAAAGGACACGTCGATGACGGCAAGTTCGACGCTTTCTCCGATGTCTTCGATGGTCAGGTTGCGGGCGTTGACTCGGTCGAGTCGATGCACGCGCTCGTCGGTTTGCAGTTTCCAGGCGAGTTGTCCGTAGCCCACGTCGACGGCGTATACTTTGACGGCTCCGTTCTGGAGCAGACAGTCGGTGAATCCTCCGGTGGAGGCTCCGATGTCTATGGCGATTTTGTCTTGCGCGGATACGGCAAATTCTTTCAGCGCGAGTTCGAGTTTTAGCCCGCCGCGACTGACGTAGGGGTGCAGTTCTCCGGTGGACTCGACAAGGCTTTCGGGTGAGATCAATTTCCCGGGTTTGTCGATGGGGATGCCATCCACGCGTATTTTCCCTGCCAGTATCAATCCCTGTGCTTGCTCCCGTGAGGGTACAATATTCAATTGCACGAGAAGTTGATCCAGTCTCAATTTTTCGGGTTTGCGGGTCATGCGGTTTTTCCCGTCGGGGGAAGGGCGGGGGAGATGAAATTAAAAGGGGATTTCGTCTTCGCCTATTTCGTCTTTGGTTTCTGGAAATAGCTGAGTAGTCAGGTCGCCTTTTTTATCCTGCGTGAGTTTCTCTATTTTGGATTCTGCTTCTGCCAGTTTTTGCGAGCAGAGGCGGGACATTTTGATGCCTTCTTCAAACATTTCGAGCGATTTGTCGATGTCCAGATCGCCTTTTTCCAAATCTTCGACGATCTGCTCCAATCGCTTCATCGCCTTTTCAAATTTTAATTCTGCCATGAAATACACTCCATAATGATTTTCCCCATTCTATCGTAAACGCTTTCACAATGGGCAAGCTTTTTCACTTGCGCGCGTTTTTCTTCTGGAAAAATTCTGATACGATTGCCAGAAGTACGGTGATCAATGCGACCCAGGGCCAATCGGTGGACTCGAACAGGCCGAATCTGAGGGGATGGTCATAGAGCGGCCACAATACATAATAAAAGCCCGGTCCGAGGTTCGTTTGCGCGAGGTCAAAAGTCTGGTGCAGAATCCAACCCAAAGTCAGGGCTTGAAATACGCGGACCCTCTGTTTGCGAATGAAAAAGGTGGAAATCAAAACAGTTTGGAAAAAACAGGCGACAGGGGTATGAAAAAATTGCGCGGTGAGGGTCCATTCGGGAAATAGAACCATGGTGCCTCTGGCAATAATATCCGGTAAAAAGACGCCCAGTAACACCATTCCAAAATAGCGTTTCCCAAACAGGGAGGATTGCGGTTTTATATTCTTTACAAGATAGGCCGATGCGGCGTGGCTGAGTAAATCGGGCATGATTTATTGTTGTTTGCGCGGAGCTAATCGCAACCCTTTTTTTGAAATGTGAAAAATTTGAAATAATTTCCATAGGAGAAATCCCAAAGCCAATGCTGAAGATCCAAATTTTAAAAGGATGTTCGCATGGTCTTCTCGTTGCAAAATGTGGATGGTTCGGTCGGGATTCAGGTAGCCCTCTACGATCGTCATGGCGTGAAGGGTTGATTTCTTTGTTGAAGATGAGAATCTGACGATGCCGCCCGAACGATCTTTGAATTCGACATGACCTTTAAGGGGTGACTTTTCAAGACGCCCCCAAAAAAAACCGGGTTCGGTGCCTGGGTTGTGGTTTGATACTTCTTCGCGTGCGAAGCGTTCAACTATTATAGAAGAATGAAAATAGATTGCTCCAAGCAGAAGTAAACATAAAGATATCCATCCTGACCAAAAGGGATGGTTTTTTAGACATCGATTGATGATTTTCATTAAACGGCGATTTCCTGTTTTTTCTCTGACTGAGATACTATTTTTAATGCAGATATCATATTTTCTGCAATGGCCTGAATGACGGGCACGCTGACGGCATTGCCAGCTTGTTTGCGTATTTGGCTATAACTTCCGATGATTTTAAAATCTTCAGGAAAACCTTGAAGCCGTAGCATTTCGCGTTCGGTCAGCCGTCTTTCACCGTTTACCAACAGGTAGTTGTGCGAAGCATTGGCTCGTAGTGCGCAGGAATAGGGCAGGGCAGAAATATTCCCGCTTTTATTTTCGTGCCAGATTCCGGGGCGGGGTGGTTGGGTTTTGATGGCCTCCTGTCTGCGTTTGATGATGTGTGCGGATGCGTGGTAGCGTCGCTCGGTCTGTTTTTCCAGTATCGAAGCCAATTGGTAAGTCTTGTCACCGGTTGGGAAATTGAAAGACGTGTTTTCGCGGAAGCCGACAATGTATGTTCTCTCGCGTTTTTGGGGCAGACCAAAGTCGAGCGAGTTCAACACGCTGGAATGGATATGGTATCCCAGATCGATGAGTTTTTTCTGGATGATGGCAAAGGTTCGCCCGTTGTCATGGGAGCGCAGTCGTTTGACGTTTTCCAAGAGGAATCCGGCAGGTCTTTTTTCGCGCAGGATACGTTCGATATAAAAAAATAAAACGCCGCGAGAGTCCGCAAATCCATTTTGCAGACCGATGATGCTGAAGGCCTGGCAGGGGAATCCGGCGAGCAGAATGTCGTGATCGGGAATGGATTCAGGTGCAATGTTTGTGATGTCTCCGGCGGGTTTCATCCCGTGATTGAGCTCGTAAATTTTCTGACATGCCGGGTCGATTTCTGAAGAGAAGACGCACTCTCCGCCCATTTCATTGAAAGGAATACGCATGCCACCAATGCCCGCAAACAGCTCTATGAATTTAAATTTCGGACGTGTTGGCGTTGGCATGGCGATAGACTATTTTGAAAAAGTTCTGATGAACTGGACGAGTTCCCAGATTTGCGTGTTGTTCAATGTATTTCTATGTGCGGGCATGGCGGTACTTCTCGAACCGTTTTGAATGATCCAGAACAATTGTCCATCTGAAATCGTGTTCATGGTTTTAGCGCAAGTGAAGTTTCGGGGTGGTGGTTCGAGTCCGGGTGCCAAACGACCGTTGCCGTTACCCTTCATCCCATGACACATTTTGCAGGTCGTTGGGCGTGCAGTTTCATGGTACAGAAGTCTTCCTTTCTCGATAGTTTTTTCATCGGGTGGAAGCGGGTTTTTCTGTTCGACAAAGGAGCCGGGGGCCGTTGCCGTTGTACGTTGTTGGGGGCAGATGCCGCTTGCATTTGCGAGCAAAGGTATCAGCATAAATCCTGATAACAGCAGACAGATTGCTGATTTGCGGTGTGCTTGCATACTTCCCGAATTTTGTTGGAACGGGGAAATTATTTACTGGATGAAAACTGGCGCAGGTACAAAATGATTTGCCAGATTTCATTGTCCTTTAGATTGAGTTTGTAGGGGGGCATGCCCGTTCCTTGCGAACCGTTTTTGATGATCCAGAACAACTGTCCGTCGGATATGTCCTTCATGGTTTCGTTGCAACTGAAATTGCGTGGCGGTGGATTCAGTCCACGTGCCATCATGCCCAGTCCATTGCCGCCGGGACCGTGACACACTTTGCATGCGGTCGGTTGAGCGTCTGTATGAAAGAAAGAGCGACCCGCCTCAAGGTTTTGGTAATTTGCTTCAACGGGATTGGTTTGATTTCGGATCTCTTCGGGCGCGGCTTCGGTGAATCTTTGTTGCGGGCAGACACCCGGGCCTTCCGAGCCCAGTCCATGATGTTCCTGTGTGGAAAGTCGATGCCGCATCCGCGGATTCAGTCCTGCCGCTTCAGAAATACTGTCGAGGACAGGCATGAGAAAAGCGGTGCTCAAGAGTATCCCGAATAGTATGGGGCGTAGTTTGAAAGTTTCTATGGTCATTTTATATTTAAATTAATTTTTGAAGGCTTGTTGATTTATATTTTACTAATTTACTTGCTTAAGTGACGAATGTACAGAATCAATTGCCATATTTGTTCGTCGTATAACTCTTCATATTTGGGCATGGGAGTGTGAGGCGAGCCATATCGGATGATCCAGAACATTTGCCCGTCAGATATTTCTTTCATCGTGTAGCTACAGGTGAAGTTCCGGGGAGGAGGGTTCATTTCTTTACTTTTATCACCCATGCCGTTTCCACGAACGCCATGACAGGACTTGCAGGCAGGTTGAGTGTCGAGGTGATAGAGGTTTTCACCGAGTCGCAAATTGAGGGGGGTGTCTTCGAGAGGGCTTCCCATACGGAGAAAATTTGTGGGAGCACGGTGGGTTAGCCGCGTTTCCGGGCATGGACCGATCTTCAAAGCAGTGGCGAGAGTGGTTTCTGGATTTTCGGCATCTGCCCAAACCGGATTTCCTTGCAAACAAATGAGCGTAATTAAAAAAAATATTCTCAAGGAGACATAGTGTTTGCGCAAGGATCTTATTTCCCTTTAAAGGTGCGGATGAAATGGATGACGCTCCAACCTTCCTCTTCGTTGATGACTTTTCCGACGCGGATGGGCATCCCCGTTCCAGGACTGCCATTTTTTAAAACCCACATCAATTCACCATCTTCGCGCAGATTCTGCCATTTAACATCTGTGAAATCACGCGGCGAATGTCCCGGTAATCGGACTCCTTTGCCGTTATTGCTGTGACAAGTCACACACAAACCTTTACCAAAATAAATCTTTCGGCCGATTTCGATGCGCTCAGGAGTCGCAGGGTAAGGGTTGTCCTGATCCTGCAATTTCGCTAATAATTCAAGAGGCACTCTGGGCTGATATTGATCTTTGTGAAAAGCAAAAGTTGTAAGAGTGCTAAGAAACAACGTACACAGAGTGATGGGTAAAATTTTTATAATAGACATAATAATGTATTGGGAAAAGAAGCATGCCCTTGCATTGTGAGGCCAAGAGCATGCTCAATATCAAATGAAAATCACGATCAGTTTCCGCCCGACATTTCCTTAATGCCATTCCTTTTTAAAATCTCGTTGATATCAACCGTCGGGCCTGTCTCAGGAGCCGAAGCCGCTGGAGCAGAATGAGAGGATGTGGATGATTGGACTTTGCCGTGCAATGCTTCCCAATGGCCTACAGATTGAGCAATGGTCACCGAGCCGTCTGGTATGGGCGCGCCATGCGGCCAAAGGTGAAAAATGATTCCATCCGTCATGGCGACGTATTCCGCCAATTCTTCCTGGGCTTTGGGAGAGGATGGTGAATGGATCGCTACGCGCCCGGTGGCGATTTCCTCAGCGTGGTCGTGCCAGTTTTGTTGGTGCGACCATCCGGGGATGACTTTTCTCACGAGTTTTTTGGACACCATGTACTCGACTTCCGTCATGCGGGCGTCGGGTTCGGTGGATTCAAACAAAATGCACTGGATGATGTCGGGATTAATCGGCTTGCAATAATGATGAAACGGGCCAATCACTTCGCCGTCCATCATATGCGGTGCAGATACATGAATGGTGTAACCTTCGAGCGGATTAGCCCCAGCGGGTTGTACTGCCATGCCCAAAACAGCCCACAGTCCAAATAACATCATGATTCTAAATTTTCGAGACGTTTTTTTGCGACCGATCATCATAAATTCCTCCAGAAACCTCAGTTGATAAAAAGCGTTTATTGAGAGAAGTGTTATTTACTCAATAAAAACCGCTAGTGGTGAAAAATTTTGTTTCACTTGTTTAACAACAATGTCCAGAAAAATCCTTCTGTTTTAAGGGGTTGCAGTACGTACCAGACGGATAAAGGCATCGGTGCCATCGACTTTATCCTGATAACTGCTACCGCCCTCATCTTTATAGGATACCACCATCGCTTTGTCTTTTTTCTCTGCGCTGGTCCATGTGCTCCAGCCGGGGCCTTGTGGGAAGATCGGATCGATGAAAATTTTATCGCCATCTTTATCCAGATTGCGTTTGCGCCGGTTGTAAAGTGTCTGTGCTTCTTCGACGGTAGGGAGACGCCAATCGGTATATCCTGCAAACTTTCTATTGTTCATTCGCTGAACAAATTCGCTCGCGGTATACCAGTTCACCCATTGTTTGAACATCTGCCAATAATCGTTACGCATCCATAGCAGACCCGTATTTTTATCAAGAATGGTCGCATTTTCAAACTCAAGCAATTGTCCATCGGCAGAGCGGGAAACAGGAGCTCCGATATCTCCCGCAAAAGCTAAGGAAGTGTTCAAGCAGAGGCAGATCAAAAATGTTCCCAATAAAAATTTTACGCTGATACTTGACTTCATAAGTTCAATTCCCCTGATGACTGAGAGCCCTCTTAAAAAATCCTGAAAGTTCTTCAAAGGACGATATGATATGTTTAAGTAAGAAAATACGTTTGTACCTAAATTGTCTATTGGCATCCATGAGTTTGTCAACAGTATATCGCACTGCCAAAACTGTCCTCAAGAAAGTTTTATTTTTCTGACAAGGAGAACTGTTCATGAAAACCACACAATTGAAACGATGGATCCCGTTAATGGCGATTGTTTTGATATGGATTCTAGGAGTTTTCCAAGCGCAGGCAAAACCTAAAGATAAAGATCGCTGGAATGAAAAATACAACACTGAAACCTTTATTTTTGGTGAAAAACCAACGCGTTTCATCGCTGAAAATTATGACCTTTTAGGTAAAGGAAAAGTTCTCGACCTGGCTATGGGTGAAGGCCGCAATGCGGTTTTTCTGGCAACGAAGGGATTCGATGTGCTAGGAATGGATATTTCCGAAAAGGGGCTTGAAAAAGCACATGCGCTTGCGAAAGCCAATGGAGTTTCTATTGAAACAAAAGTTGTTGATCTCGAAAATACGAAGTTGGAAAAAGACAGTTATGACAGCATCATTTGCACTTATTTTTTGCAACGAGATTTGTTTCAACAAATGAAAACAGCCGTAAAATCCGGGGGGCGAATATTGGTGGAGACTTACAATGTGGATTATCTCAATTATTCGAGTTTTCCCCGAAAATATTTATTGGAAACCAACGAACTGCTTGATATCTTCAAGGATTTTAAAATCATCCGCTATGAAGCTTACGACAATGGCAAGGAAGCCTATTCTGCAATCATCGCAGAACGGCCTTAATATTCCACTGTGAACCAGGTCGAACGTTGTTTCATCACACTCGCCAATGCCTTTCCTGTCTGGGTCGTATCCGGTGCATTGCTGGCGTTGTGGATGCCGGAAACGGCATTGTGGTTCAAGTCTGGCTGGATTCCGTATTTTCTCGGCATCATCATGTTGAGCATGGGCTTGACGCTGGACTGGCCTGATTTCCGAAAGACTCTGCAAACACCACGCTTGTTGATTCTCGGTGTCGGACTGCAGTACCTCATCATGCCCTTGATGGGCTTGGCGGTATCTCTGCTGTTTCATCTGCCGCTGGATTTCATGATCGGGGTCATTCTGGTTGCCTGTTGTCCGGGTGGAACCGCTTCAAACGTGGTTTGTTTCATTGCCCGCGCCAACGTCGCATTGTCCGTGAGCTTGACCACAGTTTCCACGTTGCTCGCAGTTATTCTCACACCTCTGTTAACCACTCTGCTCATCGAGCCGCTGTCAGAAGAGTTGACGGGAACTGCTTTGCAAGTGGATACATTGGGGTTGCTTCTGAGTACCTTTAAAGTGGTGATATTGCCGGTGACGCTTGGTGTCTTGCTGAATCATTTTTTTCATCCGATGGTGCAAAAAATCAATCCCTACACTCCGTTGCTGGCGGTGTTGTCCATCGTTTTTATTGTTGATTTTATCCTCGCGGTAAAAAAAGATGCCATCATCGAATCGGGAGCTTCCCTGATTATGGCGATCGTTCTGCTTCATCTGATGGGATTTGTTCTGGGTTATGTGATTTCACGCTGGATGAAATTTCCAGATCGCGATGCGCAAACGGTTTCGATTGAAGTGGGGATGCAAAATTCGGGACTGGCGACCGAACTGGCACGTTCCAATTTTCCGGGATTTGGATTGGCAACCGTTCCCGGTGCGATTTCAGCACTCACGCATTGCGTGTTGGGTAGCATTGCCGCTGGACTGTGTCGTCTTACGAACAAAAGAATAGGTTGAGAAAAAAGATGGCAAGAGTCGGGGTTAAGCCATCTGTTTCAAAGACGTGAATGCTAACGCTTGTGTGTTTTTATCGCTTTGAAGGCCCAGCCTATGGCGAACATTTCCGGCCATAAGGCGGTTGCCTGCGAAAATATTTTTTGTTTGATGGGGCTGGACAAAATAGGCACTTCCGCGACTTCAGTTTCTATCACGAATCCGGCAGATTGAATCAAATCGCGTGCTGTCTGGAGTGTGTAGAAGTGAAGGTGTGTTCGGTCGAGAATGCCTTGGTCCTGATATTCCCATTGACCGCAGAGGAGTCCCAGACGATTGGTCCAGAACGCGACATTGGGCAAGGATACGATCAACGTTGCTTCTTCGTTCATAAGAGAGCCGACTTTTCGTAATAGTTCCGAAGGATTCTGCAAATGTTCCAGCACATCGGCGAATATCAGTGCCGAGTAATCCCCATAAGAGACAGAGGTCGCAGGATTTTCCACATCCCTTTCCCAAAGGTTACGGTACGACCTGCGTCGATCTCCAAGACGTGCTAAGGAAATATCCACGCCATCAACCGCTTGTCGATCCGAGGTCACAGCCAGAGCCAGTTCGCCACCGCCGCACCCGACATCTAACAGCGTTTGCGCCGGACCCGCCAATTGTGCCAGTAAATCGTATTTAGCCGAGGAAGTTCGCATGGGGGTCAGTTGGATTTGTTGGGCGATTCGATGCTATCCCAGACAATGGTTTCTTCAGCTGTGATATCCGTACGGGCTCGACAGCCGATGAGTTGTTCCATTTCTTCAGGCGGAATCCCCGTTCCGGGCCGTTTGACAGAAATCATATCGGGTTCAATGATGGTTCCTGCCGCGATATCGACTCTGGCGGTGAGGCTCCTTCGTGCCGAACGTTTCACGGGAATCTCTGAATTTTGAAGCGATTTTTCAGCAGAGCCTAATGTTTCAAAAATTCGCAATGCGCCAGATTTCAAAGCCCGCAACTCATCGGGTTCGATGGATAAAGCCTGATCGACACCGGGCGAATTGCGATTGAGGGTGAAGTGTTTTTCGATCATCACCGCGCCCAGTGCTATGGCCGATAAAGCGGAGGTCATGTCTTCGGTGTGATCCGAAAGTCCGACAGGCGTTTGCAGACGTTCGCGCAGAACGGGCAGGCAATTCAGATTCATTTCCTTGCGCTCGGCGGGGTAATGCGAAACACAATGCAGGATGACAATGCGATCGTTTCCTTCCTCACGTATAGCAGTAACCGCTTTCTCCACTTCCTCTAAAGAACTGGCACCTGTGGACAAGATGATGGGTTTTTTAAGACGAGCGGTTTGTCGGAGGAAGTCCAGCCAGGTCAAATCCGGTGACGCAATTTTGTAGGCGGGACAATTCAGGTCTTCGAGCATTTGCAGTGATGCCGAGTCGAAAGCTGCTGAAAACAGGGGGATGTCCAGTTCGTGTGCATAACGAAACAACCCTTCGTATTCCTCGCGCTTCAATTCAAAGCGTTTGAAAAACTCGAAGAAAGGAATCGTGATTCCCGGATGGTCGGGATCTTCGGCCATTACTTTTTTCGAGATCATTTCTTCCGCGATGAATGTTTGCAACTTGACCGCATCGGCTCCGTTTTCTTTTGCAGAGAGGATCATCCGCCGGGCAAGCTCCACGTCGCCGTTGTGATTGAGGCCTATTTCGGCGACGATCCAGGGTGGCAGGCCGGGACCGATCATTTTTCCGCAGAATTCAAAGGTAGCTGTCATGGGGATCGCTTTAAGTTATTGGGTTTGAGAATCGGAAGAAGTTTCAAGAGATCGTACAAAAATCCCGACTCGTTTGCCCCAGCCGGGAAATGATTCTTCGATTTTTGTTTGCCACTCGCTATTGAGTGGTTTGAACCAAACGAGTGCTGTAAAGAATGATATCAAATAGAGCAGGGCGTTCAAAGCCAGAGAATCGATTCCTGCCATGGACAGGCCCACTCCGGGAACAGCCGCTGAGATACAAAGGAGAAGTCTCTCAAGCATAGCCCGCAAGGCCGGAACCACGTCAAACTCACCCGCCAGGGCATGCAGTTGTCGCAACACCATATAAAGCATGGACACACCGGTTCCTGCAACCGCTCCCATGGCTCCGTAGGTGGGGATGAGTATAAAATTCAATGCCAGATTCAGGATGCTGGCCTCGGCCGTAGAGCGCAAGGCCATTTGGCGACGTTGCAGAACGAATAAAAGGGAGTAGCTGAAGTTGATCCCGAGTACGGTTTGCAATCCTGCAAAAATAGCGAAAGCGATCAAAAGAGGACTCGCTTTGGTAAAGTCACTGCCATATATGAATTGTAAAATCGGCTCGGCATTGAAAATAAAAAATGCGTAAATGGGTGCGGTCAAAAAACAGGCGATGCCCAGAATATCCTGAAACAGACGTTCCAATCCCGCACGGGCGGATCGTGCAAAAGTTTCCGAAAATAAAGAAAGTGCCATGGGCGCGACACCGATGAGAAGGAAAGCCATCATGCCGCCCAGCCCGGTGGCGAGATGGTAAAATCCGATGCTTGCGGATTCAATATGAAAAAAATTCATGAGAACGATATCGCTTTGCGTCATCAAACCAAACCCGAGCAGTGCGATGAGCCAGGAGTTGATCGCAAGACCCAGAGCATCGCCCGCAGGGGGGCGTTCTCTGGGCGCGCCCCATTCGTGGTGACCCCATAAGAAATAGAGGAGCAGGTTGATGCCAACGGAAAGAATATAGGCGAGCATGACACCGCGTACACCCAAGTCCAGAAAGATGAACAGGCCGAGAAAAATGAGGTTCAAAAATGCGCAGGAGGTTTCGGCGATGGTGATGAGCCGATACTTCAAACGCGTCATGAACAGGGAACTCATGAACGAATCGAGAGTGATCGCCAGAAAATAAAAGGCCAGCGTTCCCCGGTATTCGGTCAGTTCCACTCGACCGATCATCTCTGCATAGATCGGAAAAAGAAGATAAATTGCGGCAAATAAAACGGCTGAACTGGCAAACCGTATTTTCAGCAGACGAAAAGTTAACCAGCGTGCTTGCGCTCCGCTGGGATCTTGCACGTCAAGCTCGGGTAAATTTTTATTGAGAGCCGTTTCGAGACCCATCGCATTGAGCAGTCTCACAAACACCGGTACGGCCAGCAAGCTTGCGTAAATGCCTAGCTGATCTTTGCCCAGATACCGTGTGAGCAAAATGGAAATGACGAACAACTGGAGGTGGACGACGATTTTTCCGACAGTGGTCCAGGGTAGATTGGAAATGAAACGGTGGAGGGGAGACAAGGCACTCTCACTTGAAAAAAAATGGCGAGCGAATTTTACCTGGTTTCGCCAGAGGGTTAGCGTGCGATGTCAAAACATTTTTGTGCATTGTATTGGCTTTCCCCTTGTTTGCTGTTTGGGATTTCCTGGTAGCGGCGCTATATTATGATCGGTTCAGATAATGATCATCTTTAAATTAATGGAGGAAACTCGATGCCTGTTTACAATGTTCTGGTCGTTTCTCAATTCAATGAAATTGAGGAAGATGCCAGAAAAGAAATTATACACCGATTGGAAGAGCACGGTATGGAATCCATCCCCACTATTGAAGGGCTTTGGGAAATGAACTGCGAAGCGGCAGATGAAACCGATGCAAAGGACAAGGCCATAGAAACATTTGTGAATATTTGCAGGACTTATCCTTTCGAGTTGCGACTGGTTGCGCAATGTGGAACCTCGCAAATCCTGCGTCGAAAAAAGAAATTCGAGCCGTGAACATGAAACTGGAGCCCCGTTGTCATGATGGGGCTCAAGTGTTTGCTATAGACTTTTGTGTGCGTTCCCGTTTGTTATTGTAAGTGACACTTTTCAAAGTCGGCGGGTGGCGTATTCTTGAGAAATCAGAACGAGGTGATAACCCTGGCTGGTTTTGACAGGACCGAAAAGAATGCCTTTTAGCAGGGTCATTTTTTCCGACGCTTCGCGAACGATTGTTTCCAGTTCGTGATTTGCTAAAGTAAAATATTCTCCTGCAGGGGATGATAAGCTACCGGGGGACACTTTTTCCCAGTCGAGCTCAATCCATCCCAAGTTGCCACCGTCGTCTTTCGATTCGCATATGCTGTATTTTTCAGCCAGACGCATTAGCATTTGAACACGATCTTTTGCACTGGGGAGGCTATCGATGGTTTCTTTAAGAAGATTGGCTACCGTTTCTTTTTCTACAACGATGTGACGCAGTTGAATTTGGTGCGAACCTGACATTATGTTGAAACTCCATCCTGAAAATTATTTTAACTAATTGAACCCACTGCATTCTATCTTAGTTTGCCTGACTTGAAAATCCTATAATGTCCTTTTTTGAAATCGAAATTATTCTAGCTTCAAAATCACCACGTCGAGCTGAAATTCTCGAATCGATGGGTTTGAAATTCCGCGTTGTCCCCAGTCTTGCAGATGAAGTGATTCGAGACGATCTCACTCCCGCAGAAAATGCACGCGTTCTTGCCGAGGCGAAAGCATTGGCGGTCAGTTCTTTGCATCCGGGGAGTTTTGTTTTGGGAGCCGATACTCTGGTGGTCCTGGGTGACGAAATCATCGGCAAACCGCGTGACAAAAATCACGCGATCGAGATACTCCGGCTTTTGAGTGGAAAAACTCACAATGTTGCAACCGGTATCGCCGTAGCTCTTGGCGACGTGGTTGTGGGTCAAACGGTGGTGTCTCAGGTAACCTTTCACTCTTTGACGGACAATCAAATTGCTGATTATGTTGCTACAGGAGAGCCCATGGATAAGGCAGGGGCTTATGCCATTCAGGGACTGGGAAAGGCCTTGACGGCAGGTTACGAAGGCTCGTGGTCCAACATCGTCGGCCTGCCTGTGGAAGAGACGAGGCATCTTTTGAATAAGGCAATGAGTCTTTAATGAAAGTGCCGGGATTAAAAAACCTTGACATATCAAGCCGATCGGGAGTTCATTTTTTATTGACCCAATAAAAAGCACTTGCGGAAACTCAAGAAGTGCTTCTAAAATAGGCGATGGTAAATTGTTTGCGATGGATTCATTCTTTTCACTAGAGTGGTTTGGAATAGGTATTTGAGCGATGATAAAAATTCACGGATATTGTCATAAATGCAAGGCCCCTGTTTTTCTGGAGTCGACGATGGATGCTCTGGGAAATACTGTGTCGATTTTGCATTGCTGGAACGGGCACTATCACTGGATCAACATCGACAACCTCAGCGAAGATCTTCCTCCAGAGACTCGAAAGCATATTGTTGAGCAAATTTCTTTTTTTACGGTCTGATGATTTCTAGACATCCATTTCATCTCTTTGGTGTGGCACTCATCCTTTGGCTGGTTTTTATTTCCCCCACACTGTCCAACTCTGCACCACTTCCTGTTCCGCCGCCGGGGATGGTTTATATTCCTGAAGGATATGCACAGGTGGGTGACTCTTCAGGTGCGGATGATGCACGCCCCATGCATTTTGTTTCCACATCTGCATACTTTATGGATAAGTATGAAGTGAGCAATTCAGAGTATTCCGTGTTTGTCGCTGAGACGGGCCATATCAAACCGCGTTATTGGGATGACGATCGTTTCAATCAACCCGATCAACCTGTTGTGGGCGTGAGCTGGGAAGATGCCATGACCTACGCACATTGGAAGGGCGGAAGGCTTCCCACGGAAGCAGAATGGGAAAAGGCCGCACGCGGTGACGATGGCCGCCCTTATCCCTGGGGACGTAAATGGGACAAAGGATCTGCATTTTATTTCCTCAATATTTTTGGAGAAGTGGATCAGTACAAGCAGACCGCCCCGGTTGATTATTATCAATCGGGAGCCAGTCCTTACGGTGTCTATAATATGGCCGGCAATGTTTGGGAGTGGTGTTTGGACTGGTACGATCCCAACTATTACAAGACGAGTCCGGAATTCAATCCTGAAGGTCCTCTGAAGCCACTAAAAATGAAAGTTTTACGTGGCGGGTCCTGGATCAATTCCATCGACAGTGTGACGACCTACCACAGGGCACGTAACTACCCCAGTGTGAAAAACGAAATCTACGGATTCAGGACCGTAATACCTATCCGGTGAATTCCAAATCCCCCTCGGGAAAACTCGCCATCTTTTCCTGGTCGTTGTACGACTTCGCGAACACTATTTTCTCGATGAATGTGATTTCCTTGTACTTTGCCCTCTGGGTTACAAGCGATCACGCGGGATCGGATATCCTCTACAGCTTGGCGTTGTCACTTTCCATGCTTGCGGTTGCTTTGAGTGCGCCCTTGTATGGTGTTTTCTCCGATCATACTGGAAACAGAAGAGGACCGCTCATCGCATTCACCCTGTTGTGTGTTCTGGCGACAGGAGGGATTGGGATGACGGATCAGTTAGGAACCGGTCTGGTTTTGTTTGTGATTGCCAATTATGGTTATCACTGCGCGTTGGTTTTTTACAATGGGATGCTTCCGGGGCTGGCAAGTGGTGCGCGCATGGGATTGGTTTCGGGTTATGGCGTTTCTCTGGGGTATGTGGGGGCGATTGCCGGTCTGCTATTGGTCAAACCGTTTGTAGAAGCGGGGGGGCGTTCCTCAGCTTTCATACCAACAGCAGTTTTGTTTCTCGTATTTTCAATTCCCTGTTTTCTGTTTGTTCCCGACAGTGCTCGTAAAAATCCAGAACCGGTTTCATTGCAGAAGATTTGGCGCACCGCATTGCAGACGGGTCGCGACATTCAGCGTTACCGTATCCTTTTTAAATTTCTTCTGATCCATTTTCTGATTCTTGACGTTGTGAACACGCTCATTGCTTTTATGGCGATATACGCCAACAAAGTCATGGGCTTTAATGACAGTCAGATCAATACCTTTTTAATCCTTTCAACAGTTGGTGCGATGCTAGGCTCTTTAGCGATCGGCGGCTTGGCGCGGTGGAAGGGGGCGCAGAAAACCTATCTGCTGGTATTGTGGATATGGATCATTGTGCTTGCCCTGGCGGTCTTCAGTCCCGACCAGACCACGTTCTGGTGTGTCGGACCCTTGGCGGGAATGGGGATGGGGGGCGTGTGGACGGTGAGCCGCGCTTTATTGGCAGAATGGTCGCCGGCAGAAAAATTGGGTGAGTTTTTTGGATTTTATGGAATGGCTGGTAAAATAGCGGCCATTATGGGGCCTTTGCTTTGGGGGAGTGTGGTGTGGGTGTTGAACGATTTTCCCATCCTTAAATATAGAGGTGCTGTCTTCGCACTTTTGTTGATTGCAATAGGAACGCTTTTTCTTTACCGGAGTTTGATGAAGGAAGTTGGGGGCATTCGCGCCTAATAATGGACTTGACAGCCCGCCCCCATTGCGCTTAGTTTAAAATCAAATTCCACACATTCAATCCAGACAAATTATGAAGGGTATTCAATGAACTCGATTTTTAAAAAAATTATTTTTGCCTGCGCCACGTTAACTTTTATGGGAGTGACGCAAATGGCCTTTGCCCATTCGGGTCATAAACATGAAGCGGGCCCGACGATATCTTTGCCCGAAGTGGTCGCAACGGTTAATAAAACAGAAATCAAACAAGAGATCATTATTCAGGAATTAAAAAAAGCGATCAGTGCTTATAAAGAACGAGGTTTGCCGCTGTCATCGGATCAAGAAAAGACTGCGGCAAAAAAACTGATTCAGGATGAAATCGATCGTACCCTCCTCAAACAAAAGGGAGAGGAACTTGGAGTCACTGTCAGCGATGACGAAGTAAAAGCAAAGATCAAGGAAGTCAAAGATAGTTTCAAATCCGATGCGGTGTTTGGTCATACCCTTGCAAATCAGGGAATCACCTTAAAGGGATATGCCGAGCAATTGCGCGAAGATATTTTTCTGGAAAAAGTAATTGAGCAGGAAGTGGGGAAAAATGTAAAAGTGGAAGAGGAAGAAATCAGCCGTTTTTATGAGGAAAATCAAGACCGTTTTAAAACTCCTGAAAAAAGGAGAGCGAGTGTGATTCTCATTAAAACTCCAAAATCCAAAGGCTCCGAAGGTGAGGCGGCGGCAAAGAAAAAACTCGAATCCATTCGCACACAGGTTGTCAATGGTGCAGAATTTGATGATCTTGCGCAACGGTTTTCGCAAGACAGTCTGGCGAAAAAGGGCGGCGATTTGGGTTTTTTTACTGCGACGGAAATGTTCAGTCCCTTTTCCAGCAGAGCTTTCAAATTAAAAGTGGGAGATGTGAGTGAGGTGTTTAAGACGGGTCATGGTTACCATTTGCTAAAGGTTACCGGTGAAAAACCAGCAGAGATTAAGACACTGGCGGATGTTCACGATGAGATTCTTAGCATTTTCAAACGCAGAAAAACGGGCAAAGCAACAATGGATTATCTGGAAGAATTGAAAAAAAGCGCAACGATTAAAGTCTATTTCTAACCAGAGAATGCTTGCTGAAAGTATGGGAACCATTTCCCATACTTTCAGCAAAATAGATCTTTTGTTATTTGGCCGGTTCCTGGGTGCCGGCTCCAATGCTGTCCAATCCTGCTTGTGCACAGGCTTCATCTAAATGTCCACCCGGTGCGCCACCCACCCCGATACCCCCTAAAACTTCATTGCCAATTTTAATCGGCAAGCCACCTCCAAGAAGAAGCATTTGCTCGTTCATGTTCTTGAGGCCCTGGGCCTCTGGCATTTTCACGATTAATTTTGCCAGATTTCCGGTGGGTTGTCTCATGCTGGCTGAGGTGTATGCTTTCTTGCGACTGCTGTCTATTGTATGCGGACCCGCTCCATCCTGTCTCAATAAAGCTCTAAGATTTCCACCCATATCTACTACGGACACGCTCACCCGGTAGCCATCCTTGAGACATTTGTCGACGGCCGCATGCGCTGCTTGTGTAGCCATCGTGAGAGGCAAAACACTGGTTTGGGGCAATTCTGAGGCGGATACATTTTCGCTTGAAATTGCCAACAGGCAAAATGCAAAGAGCCCTGCTTGCAATTTGATTGAAGTCTTGTTCTTTGAAAGTTTATCCTCAGTGGACATTTCCCACTCCTTTTTAATTGGTCATTCGATTTGTATGATTGGCAACTTCAATTTAGAGGAGCTTACGGCTCCTGCGGATTCCAGAATTTTTACAATTTTAGAAAATCCCTTTTTTTGTGCGTGCTGTAGTGGCGTGATTCCATCATGATCTGAAATATTTACGTTGGCTCCAGCATCAACGAGTGCCTGTACTATTTCCTGATGTTGAGGGCCGCCGTCACTCAACACGATCGCTTCTAACAAGGCGGTCCAACCTAAGTGGTTTACATGATTGATGTCTACTTTTGTCTGCAACAAAGTTTTTACTACTTCTACGTGCCCGCGCTCACAAGCCGGAATCAAGGCCGTACCTCCATACCTGTTGTACACAACGAAATCTGGAGATGATTGAAGAATCAGCCGTAAAATATCAAGATATCCTCTTGCTCCTGCCAACAATAAGGGACTGTCTTGTATGTGATCCTGAGCATTTACATCGGCTCCCGCCGCAATTAAAATTCGAGCGATTTCTATTTGATTTTCAGAGACAGCAATCAGGAGAGGTGTGCGCCCTCTAGCATCTTTTTTATGAATGTTTGCCCCTTCATTGACAAGTTGCTGAACGGTTTGGAGATCTTTCTGCGTCACTGCAGAGATCAAGCGTTTGTCTCTTTCTTCCATCGGAATGGCTCGACCTGCAAAGCCAAGGAGGGTTGCCAGTATCACCGTGCAGAATATTTTAAGTGTTCCTATGGGTTTCATTTTTTGTGCCTGAAAAAGAATATGATGGGTCTGAACAATCAAAACGTTCAGCCACAATTCAACTTTCCATTCTGACTTCACTTCTCTTTATTTTATTCTGAATCTGAATATATTAGATATCTATAATTCGAAATCTTATGGAAGTTTGCAACAAGGAAGAAATCATTTGACATGGAAAAGCCTGGAATAATTGGATGAGGAAAGGCTTGTTTGAAAAATGTAGATTCAAAAGCTCAGAGGGAAGGTAATAAAACAGCAAAATGTGTTCGCAGAGAATCCGATGGACTCTGCAAAGCGTTGATTTTGTGTTTGGCTAGGAAAGGTTTTGCTACGCCGGGCGGGATTGCCCTGCCCGGTTTCCAGATGCTTATTTTTTCTTTTTTTCTTTTTTATCCTTGCTTGCTTTTTGTCCCAACTCTGCCATTTTTCGTTTAACAATTTTGCCTTTGTCTTTCTCAAAATCGACTTTTAGGTAAACTGTGTTCTCGAATGCCTTGTGAACCACGCCTTCTTTTTGTTTTCCTGCAAAATCGAATTTTATTTTGTCCCCAACCTTCATCTTGACCTCGCTTAGAACCGCCGAGAATAAAATTTCCTCTGGCGCATTTAATATTTCCTTACTATAAAGAAGCTCTTGAGATTAGAGTAAAATAGCTCCAGAGTCAACACCTTCCTCAATTTGTCTTGTTTATCCGTATATAATTCGCTGGGTTCTATGAAAATAATCATTGCGGGCAGGTTTTTGAGATTCGAAATCCCAGTACTTCCGCATCCAGCTTACTTCCAAAAATTATCAGGCCCTTATGTTCTGTGGGATATTTGCGGCAAGCGGGCCAGTAATAAATGCGACTTTTAGGGTCTCCCAGGATTCCATAGCTGAAGATTTCATCATAATCGGTGTATTCGGGTTTGCTTGGCGGCAAGGGGATGTCATTTCCGCGACGAAATTCCCAGGGTGGGATGGGCTTGTCCTGAACCCATAATCCCAGTTTATTTTTCCAGGCCTGGTATTCAAGGTTGGAAAAAATCTGGCTGGGTGGGCGTTTGACCCGATAATGCCAGGCGTAGCCATATCGGATCATTTCTTCGTTTAATAATTTCCCATTGGGTAGGACGACGTCTCCGATCAGACGATTGTGATAATCTTTGATCTGGTAATTGACGCGTACCCTCATATCCATAGCCAATTCTTCGGTGAAATTCCGGGATTGTCTGCCAAAGGGTTGTTTCAGCTCAGGAGCATCAATGTTAGCGAGGCGGATTTTATGAATGATATCGTTGTCACTCAATATAGTGATGTTGTCGCCGGAAGAAACTGCAATGACTTTGCCGTTGATGGACTTTCCCAAAACGATAGTGGGGAAAATCAATGTTAAGAAACAGATGAAAAGACTAAATTTCAAATTCATGATGGTATCTTTTTGAAGCTATTGCATTCATTGACTTTGTTTTAGTTTATTGTCCCATAATTATGGATAGATCGGATAGAAAATTAAGTTGAATTGTTTTGAACAAAACCAAATCTTCGCTTTCGCTGTGCGGGCGATTTTTCTGTGAAAAAGACATTATTGTTCTAGGGAATAAGGGTAGACGTTGAAAATAAAATATTGTATGTTAATCTGACCGATATAGCTGGAATGAGTTTTTTTGCTGAGTCCTTTTTGATGAGGATTGAAAGCAATCGAAGGTCTTATGGTTCCCCAAAAAATAAATAAAGAGTTTCTGAATCAAGTCACTAAAGATGGTCTCTCATAAGTCTTCCGAGGCAGTCCAATCTTTTCCCAGTGTATTTTTCAAACTCTGTTTAGCAATTTCTAATCTTTCCAAACGGGAGCACCTCAATGTACGAGGTTAATGAAATTTGTAAGGATGGCGAGTCCTTACCTCTGACTACAGATGGGCGATTGCGTGTTGTTTTTATAGGAACTGGTTCGGCATTCGCCAAGCGTCGTCGTCAATCCAATATGTTGATCATTCAAGGGGATCATCATGTTCTCGTTGATTGTGGCACTCAAGGACCGCTGGCATTGACCGATATTGGTCTCAATGTTCTGAAGGTTCGATGCTATTTGCCAACGCACAGTCATGCCGATCATATCGGAGGTTTAGAAGAAGTTGCTTTGATGAACCGTTACACCCCCAATAGCACCAAACCTCAGATGATTGTTCTACGCGACTATCAGGACAGTTTATGGACCAAGAGTCTGTCCGGGGGGGCTGAATTTTGCGAGGCGAATCAGGGCAGGCCTTTACAGCTTGCTGACTTTTTTGAAATTCTTCGCCCCAAAAGTATTCAATTCGACGGACGTAAATTTTGGGAATATCAGCATGGTCCCATCAAAATTGACATCATGAGAACCAGACATTTCCCCGACACAGCGATCAGTGTGGACGAGTCTCAATGGTGCTCGGGTGTTATGATCAATAACAAGGTATGGATTTCAGGCGATACGATGTTTGATGCAGACTATCCTGCTAGATTTGCAGAAATCGCTGAAATTATGTTTCACGATTGTCAGTTATTTTACGGAGGAGTTCATGCTTCCTATCAGGAATTGATGACGCTCCCTACAAGTATTCGTGAAAAAATGTTTCTTTATCATTACGGTGATAATTGGGACAAGCCCGAGACCTGGGTGAACGATACGCATGAATTTTCAGGCGATCCTGTAAAAGATGGTTTTCTGGGTTGGGCCGAACAGCAGGTCGCCTACGATTTCCTTCCGTAACGATTTAACATTTGCGTTGCGATTAGATTTTGTTGCAAATCTCTGCTGTACAAGTGAAACTTTTGGGGAGCAAAGGCCCCTTTTGCCATGAGTTATCATCTCACCCTCCATGCATGGAGCGGTACTGATCCAACTGCAAGCGGCGAAAAACTGGCTAAAGTCTTTCGTCTTGACCCCGCCGTAGCTATTCGCATTGTTCAAGACATACAGGCAGGTCAATCCTGGACCTTCGGTCACACCATCTCCAATGAACAAGCGGATCTGACTGTAAAATATTTACATAGTTTGGGTTTTAAAATAGACCTGGCACCCGTTCTTCCTCCAGACATTCCTGCAATCAAACAAACCGAAACAGCGTCTTCAATGGTTGAAGAATCTTCTACCGACGTGGCCACTTCAGATGTATTTAGTTTTTCTGGAACCGGCGGCGGACTTTTTAAAATTTTTATCAAGAATTTGATCTTCACCATAGGCACACTGGGTATTTACCGGTATTGGGCCAAGACCAATGTGCGGAAGTATCTATGGGACCACACTTCATTTCGCGGCGACCCTTTTCAATATCACGGAACGGGTATGGAGCTGATGCGTGGAAGCATACGATTGGTGGGATTGATTATTTTAGTGTCTGTGGGCATAGGTGTTGGCTGGTACATGGAGATTTTGGACGATGAGGCCATCGATTTTTTAACATCGTTTCTAAACATAATGATCCTTGCTTTGATCCCGGCATTTATGGTCGGCGCGCGTCGTTACTTGCTATCACGCAGTTCCTGGCGGAGTGTTCGATTCTCGTTTCGGGGAGGCCGCAAAGATGCCACGGTTTTATACATCAAAGGCTGGTTGCTCTCTATAATCACTTTGGGATTTTACTGGCCTTATTTTCTGGTTGAAAAGGAAACCTATTGGCGTAATCAAAGTTATTTCGGAGATAAAAAGATAACATTTGATGGTGTGGGAAAAGACATTTTGAAAGCCTATTTTCTGATGGGTTTGCTTGTCATTCCAACTTTGGGTATTAATCTTTTTTGGTATCAGGCCAAGTTGCAAAGCTATTTTTGGAGTCGTACACATTTCGAAGGTGCGACTTTCCGCTTCACAGCTACCGGCAAAGAGTGGATGCTACTGGGGTTCGGCAACTTGTTCATTCTAATTTTTTCCTTCGGATTGGCCTTCCCCTGGGTCACAACACGCTCTATGAAATTTACGATGAAGCATTTGTTTGTTGAAGGAAGTATGGATCTCGATCATGTTGTTCAACAAATGCAAGATAGCGGAGCCTTTGGGGATGTGATGCTGGATGCAATGGATGTCGATATGGACATCGGTTGATTTTATTGTATCCCTAAAACACTCACCTCTCATGTCGCAAAAATTTACTGCCGATTATTTCGATGGTCGTACTGCGCGCAAGCAAAGTGTGTCGGTTTCGGTATCCCGTGAAGGATTGCATTTTGCTCTGGAGAGCAAAGGCGATATCCTTTGGAGTTTCGCAAATATTCGATTGCAGAAAATCGGCAACAATCTTCAAAATCTTCGTTTCGAATACGAAATAGAAACTGAAGAGGGTCGTTTTGTAGAAAGCCTGATTGTAACGGACCGGGATTTTAGAGAAGTGATCATTGCTCTGGCACCTCCCGGATTTTCCACTTCCCTTCGCCCGCCTGACTTGAAACGTAAAATCGGCTTTGCTCTGGGAGTCCTCCTCATACCGTTCGTTTTATATGCCCTTTGGATCAGCATCATTCCTTCCATTGCCAGAAGCTTGACTCTTAAGGTACCCGTAGCCTGGGAAGAGAAATTGGGAGACACGATTCTGGGATCCATGTCGCCGGAAGAATCCAGGAGAAATGCTCCACAGACACAGCAGGCTCTTGAAGAGATCGTGGCCCGATTGTTAGCCACCGATCCTCAGCAACCCTATAAAATCAAAATTCATTTACAGTCCGATTCATTAGTCAACGCCTTTGCCTTGCCCGGAGGACACATCATTGTCTTTCAGGGATTGCTTGACCAGACGGATTCAGCTGAAGAAATGGCGGGGATTTTGGCGCACGAATTACAGCATGTTCTGCGTCGTCATACCACACAGGCGATCATACGCAGTGTGTCGATCTACCTTATTTTTTCAACACTCACGGGCGATGTCACCGGTGCCATGCAGACAGTACTTGATACCGCATCGAATTTGGGACACTTGTCCATGAATCGAAGTATGGAAACCGAGGCCGATCGAGATGGGATGCTGATGATTCTAAAAGCAGGTATCAACCCAGCGGGCATGATCCAGGCATTTCAGAAACTTGATGATAATTTAAACAGTGATAAAAATCAAAGTTCTCCTGATGATTTGAAAACAGAATCCTCATCCAATATATTGAAGTACATTTCCACGCACCCTTTGGGGGCTGAAAGAGTAAAGAATTTGCAGGACATTGCCAGGAACAGTGCAGAAAAAAACTACAGTCCTTTATTGCCTGATCTGGACTGGAAGAAGATGATCGAACGGGAATTCCCGAAACCGGAAAAGAAGGAATCTTTATGATAATAGTTACAGGAGGTGCAGGGTTCATCGGATCAGCAATCGTCTCTGAATTGAACCGCCGCGGTCATCGTGAAATCATGATCGTTGATTGTGTCGATCATCCCGAAAAGCAGAGCAATCTGGAGGGGTTGGATTATGTTGAACTTTGCGCTATTCCGGAGTTTCTGATTCGAGTTCGAGAACGAAAGCTAGCAACGTCATCTGCCATCATTCATATGGGTGCATGCTCCTCTACGACGGAAACAAATGAAAAATTTTTACGTGAAAATAATTATGAATACACCCGCCATTTGGCAGAGTATTCGTTAGAGAAAAGTATCCGATTTATCTATGCGTCGAGTGCCGCGACTTACGGCGATGGAGCGCAGGGATATTCTGACGATGAACAAACTCTCGATCACTACGCGCCTCTCAATCTGTATGGTCATAGCAAGCATCAATTCGATTTATGGGCTCGGGGGGAAGGTGTGCTCAACCAGATTGTGGGCTTGAAATACTTCAACGTCTATGGACCCAACGAATACCATAAGGGCAATATGCAGAGCATGGTGCGTAAAGGATTTTATCAGGCCCGGGATGAGGGAGTGTTCAAGCTGTTCAAATCCTATAAGCCCGAATACCCGGATGGCGGGCAGGAACGTGATTTTGTGTACATCAAAGATGCGGTGGAGATGACGCTCTTTTTTCTGGAAAACAGGGATGCCGGTGGATTGTATAACGTGGGCTCAGGCAAAGCGCGCAACTGGAACGATCTGGCGCATTCTGTTTTTTCTGCATTGGGACAAGACGCTCAAATCCAATATGTAGATATGCCTGATAGTATCCGCGACCAATACCAATACCATACTCAGGCGGAGATGGCTAAAATACAGAGCGCAGGTTATCAGGGAGGTGCCACTTCACTGGAAGAAGGTGTGCGAGACTACATAACGAATTATCTTATCCCAGAACGCCGCCTGGGCCGCTGAGGCCCAGGACGTTTGCGTTTACTGAGTCCACTTACTCAACCGTGACGGCTTGTTCCGGTTTGTTTTGTTCTTTGGTTTCTGTGGTTCTGCCTAGATTGATGCTGGCTCCCAATTGCTCCAGCTTGGCACGATTGGTTGAGATCACTTTTTCTAAAGTAACCTGCGACGACAGAACTTCTTCCAAAACAGAGCGGATTTTCTCATACTCCTCACGATTCAACACGATCTTTTCCCCCACCGTCAGAGCCGAACGCTCGGCAATGGAAGTCGATGGACTTGCCTGTACGTCTGGAGTTTCTTGAGCGAGTTCCGGGAAAATTTTTCTAAATGCCTGGTCGAGAGTGGGTTCCATGGCGATGCTGTCTTCGTAGCTGACTATGACACGTTTCAATTCAGGGATTTTTCCAGCGTCGGCTTTCAGATATAGCGGACGAACATAGATGAGCGATTCCTCGATGGGTATCACGAGCAAGGTTCCTTGAATAACGCTGGAGCCGCGTTGATCCCAAAGCGAAATTTGTCGTGAAATTTCGGCATCCTGATTGATGCGGGCGACAATCTGACTGGGGCCGTAGACCAATTTTCGCTTGGGAAAAGTGTAGGCTTCCAGTTTCCCATAATGAACGTCATCGCTTCGGGCGACGATCCATGCCGAGAGATTGCTTTTCCCGCGTGGGGTGAATGGCAACATCAGAATATATTCTTCTCCCTCTTCTTTCGGCAGTCTCATGATGGTGTAGTACGGTTGCATCGTTTTGCCGTCAATTTCCGGAATCTCCCACTGATCTTCCTTGTTGTAAAAAATCTGTGGTTCCTTCATGTGAAAGGTTGCGAAAATAAAAGTTTGAATCGAAAAAAGGTCGATGGGGTAACGGATATGTTTTCGAAGATCCTCGTCCATTTCATTTAAATCTTTAAACATAGTTGGAAAGATTTTTTTGTAGGTCTGAATGATGGGGTCTTTGGGATCTGAAATAAAGAAATCGATAGAGCCATTGTAAGCATCGATCGAAATTTTGACTGAATTTCGAATATAATTTCCAAAATTTCCCAACATATGTGAGTAGGGGAATTTGTCGCTCACGGTGTAGGCATCGTAAAGCCAGATCAACCGGCCCTTGGAGATCACCAGATAAGGATCGTTGTCGAGTTTTAAAAAGGGTGCTACTTTTTCAACTCGGTCGGTGATGTTGCGATACATCAGCGTTCTACTGTCGTTGCGAATATCATTAGAGAATAAAATTTTTGTGGTTTTGAAACGATAGGCCAGTAAAACCTTACGCCAGAAACTGCTGATGGGGAATCCGCCCTTTCCTTCATAATTTTTATAAACGTTAGTGGTGCCCTGAGGGTAATCGAATTCCTTGGTGTCGGTGTTTACAAAAACCTGGTCGCTGGACAGTTCTCCAAAATAAATTTCGGGACGATCCACCTTCAGATCAACTTCTGATCGTGGGGGAATATCCTTGATGAACAGAAAGGGCAAGCCTTCGGGTGTGACTTCGTTGACGGGACTCAAGGACACGCCATAACCATGGGTGAAGGTGAGGTGCTCGTTTACCCAGGTTCGGTTGGGCAGACTCGGTGTCATCAATTCTCGCGGAGACAGCAAGGTTTGACGATAATTCCCATCAATGGAATAGCGGTCGTTGTCGATAGAATTGAATTGATAGTAAGTGCGGATTTCCTGAATTTGACCCAGAGTATCGAGAAGGGGTTCCTGATCCCATAAGCGGATATTTTCTATCGTTGCTGAATTTTCTAAAATGCTTGTGGCGGTAAGAGCATTCTCTCCTGAAAGTTCGTTGACTTCCGTTTTGTCCAATCCAAAACCTTTGAGTGTTCCTGCAATCGTGTGTTCTATAAAAGGTGCTTCCTTGATGAGCTCATTGGGAGTCACCACAAACTTTTGCAGAAGTGTCGGGTAAAAATTGCCTACGCCATAAATAATACCCACTCCCAAGGCCGAAAGAATCACTTTGCGAATGCCAAAGCGAAATGCGTTATAAAAACAAACGATGCCAGCGAGTGTGGAGACGGCACTTAAAATATTCAGTAATGGAAGCTTGCCGTGAAAGTCTGCATAGGTGATGCCATCGACCACGCCATTGCTTTTCATCATCAAACCATAACGTTGCAGATAAAAATCCCAGGCCAATACGAGAAACAACAAGCCTGACAGAATGGAAAGCGTTCGGCGTGCATTGGGCAGAAGGACGATGCCCTTGGTGTCTACGAAAAGGAAACGTTTGAAAAAGAAAACCAGCCCGGCACCGATGCTGACGATGATCAAAATTTCCCACAGCATGGACTTGGCAAGCAATAAAACAGGGTAAGCAAAAAGAAAAAACGAATAGTCTTTCTGAAAGATCGGGTCCGATTCTCCAAACGGTACGGCATTCAAAAATAACAGGACCTTCTCCCACTGCAAACCAAAGGCCAGACCGGACATGAGGCCCAATGCCAGTGGGCCGAATAGAAACAGAGGTCGCAGGTTGGAAGATAGAAATTCCAGCAGGGGCACATCGCGTCGAATTTCATCGGACAGCAGTATGGGTAAATGTGAGGTTCTACTCAAAATCCGGTTCAAAGGGAGGTAGGTCGCCATAAAAATAAAGATAGCCGTCGCTCCACCGACCACATACTGCGACCCTATTACGGTCCAAAAAACAGATTCGTACTGTAACGAATCAAACCAAATCCAATCGATATAGAAAGAAACTATTTTATCGGCGAATAGCGAACCCACAAATATAACTAATACTAATAAGCCGAGACTTTTTTTCAATTTTTCCATTTTTTTCCTGTGTTATTTTTTCCACTTTATGGAGCAACCCATCGAGGATATTTGCTCGGAAGAAATTTCTTTTCCGGCGATTAATTTTTTCAAAGCATCTTTAAGATCCTGCTTTGTTACTTTTTCGGGTTCCTTCCAGTTGTCGTCAATTCTTCCGCGATATTTCAAAGTTCTATCGGGACCATAAACAAAGATATCGGGAGTGCATACGGCATCATAATTTTTTGCGACTTGCTGAGTTTCGTCAAAAAGATAAGGGAATGAAATATTCGCCTCGCGTGTCCATTTTTGCATATTCTCAAAAGAATCTTCAGGATAACGGTCTGCATCGTTGCAATTGATTCCCAGTAATTGCACACCTTGAGGACCGAGCTCGTTTTGCAAGTCGATCAAGCGTTGGATGACGGCTTTCACATAGGGGCAATGGTTGCACATGAAAATTATCGCCAGAGCCGGGATGCCATTGAAGCGGGCGAGATTATAGATTTTGCCGTCGACACCTTTCAGATTGAAGTCGCGAGCGGGTGTTCCAAGTGGAACCATTGTAGAATATTCGAGAGCCATCCTGCCGTCCTTTAAAATTAGGAAAAGTTTTTAAAAGTTCAAGGGGAAGAATCTTCGGTTTTGATCGCTGTGTTGAACTGATGAAATTTTACCTGTAGTAGGTAAAATGCTAACACATTTAACTCCCACAGGAAATAATAAGCAGAAGGCAATTTGCCAAGGATATTGTGATGGCCTAAACCTTTTGTTCCAAGCGGGATTGCAAAATCAGGATTTGCAGGTCATGCCAGTGACCCTGCAGGTGTAGCAAGCAGAGTGAGAAAGAGGAAAGGAATGTGTTGTTTCTTTCAACGTGGCTCCCATGCGCGCAGAGTCTTCCTCGACAAGGATGGGGCAGACGTAAACGCCCTTGCCAGTAGCCATCCGCGATGTGGCGCATTGCAGGTTGGTGATGTCATAATTCTCAAAGCATTTTTCAGTGACGCGTTCGTCTGCATTGTAAGAGCGCTCGTTGCTTTCCTGACGCCCGAGCAAAAAACCGGGAAGAATTTTGACCTGTGGTTTCGAAACCTTGCATTCCTGGAGGAATTGAATGAACTTTTTCGTCATGGCAGGGTCTTCTTCTTCCTCCCAAGTTCGGGTGACCGTGAGGATGGGGGAAAACCCGACCTTGGCCAGCAGGCAAATTCCTTCTTTTGCTTTGGCAAATGCATTTTCTCCTCTTATTTTGTCGTTATCCTTTTCGTCAAAACTTTCCATACTGATTCGAAATTGCAGAGGGTAGGGCGCGCAGTCCCTGATATCCGCCAGGCGTTGAGCTTTCTCTGGAGTGATGAGGGAACCGTTGCTGAGAACATTCAGTGGGCCGTAGGCAAGAATCGCACTCAGAATTTCAAAAATCTCCTTGTTCATGAAGACTTCGCCACCGGTTATATAATAATCCTTAACGTTCAGCTCACGTGATTCTATCAGATAAGATTGAACTTGCTCCAGAGTCATCATGGGATGACTGTCGTTTTTAGGTCCGCAACTGATGAAGCAATGCGAGCATGAAAAATTACAAAGCGTGCCTCCCACCTGCATCCATAGCGTGTCCAGGGACACTAGTGGAACTTTAGGTGTCGATGTGGAAACAAGGGGTTGAGATGAATCTGGCATAGGGTTTGTTTGAAAATTTGATGTTTGCTAAGAGACTGTCCTGTTCAGTCGGTGGAAATGTTCAAACCTTACGTATCATTTTATTTTTTCCAGAACATTGGGAAAAATAAAATGAGTATAGTGAAAAGTTCCAGCCTTCCCACCAGCATTGCAAAAGAAAGGATCCATTTTGCAGGATCAGACAGAGGCTTGAAATTTCCAGCCGGTCCAATGATATCGCCCAACCCAGGGCCTACATTTGCGATTGCAGTGATTGATGCACTCACCGAAGTGATAAAATCGAGTCCCATTAATGATAACAGGATAGCAATTACGCCGGTGAATAAAACATAAAAAGCAAAAAAAGTAGCTATCGATTCCCGCGCTTCATCTGAAATTGTGTTTTTATTGAATTTGGGAATGGTGATGATATGAGGATGGCTCAGTCGCTTTATCTTGACCAAAATCAATTTGAAGATCACCTGAAATCGAAAAATCTTGATGCCACTGGACGTGGAGCCGGAGCACCCTCCGATAAAAAGAAAAAAGAAAAACAGTTCGAAGGCCAATGTTCCCCAAAGGCTGTAATCTGTTGTTGTGTAACCGGTTGTAGTGATGATTGAAACAATATGAAAAGCGACATGATTCAAGACATCTCCAAAGGGTTCATTTCGGGTGTTCCAAAGCCAAAGGGTGAGCAGGAAAATCGAAATAAATAAAAATGCCAGATAAAATCGGACTTGTTCGTCTTCCCACAATTCTTCTCCGTGCCCTTGTAGCGCACGCACATAAAGAAGGTAAGGGAGACTGCCCAGAATCATGAAAACCACAGCTTCCCAATGAATCACAGGGTTTTCAAAATGCCCCATGGACAAATCTGAGGTGGAAAATCCTCCGGTCGAAAGGGTTGTCATGGCATGAACGCAGGCTTCAAATAGATTCATTCCTGAATAATGATACGAGGCCGTACATAAAAGGGTCAGCCCAATATAAACCAGAGTGATAGTACGGGTCAGGGTTTTGAGCTTGGGCATGGGTTTGGGAGATTGCTCGGAGGATTCAGTGTGAAACAGGTGCATCCCTCCCACGCCAAGAAAAGGCAGGACACTGATTGCGAGTACGATAATGCCAATGCCGCCAATCCATTGCAGAAGTCCCCGCCAAAGCAAAATCCCCATGGGCATTTGGTCCAGTCCGACAAGGATTGTAGAACCTGTCGTTGTCAGGCCGGAAATGGCTTCAAAAAGAGAGTCTGTAAAACTGACGGACAGGTTGGAAAGATAGATGGGAACTGCGGCAAAAAGGCTGATTAAAAACCATGTGAAGGATGTCAATACGAAGGACTCGCGAACATTCAAATGGATTTCTGTTTTGGGATAGCTGAAGTACATACCGCTTCCGCAGGCAAGCGTGATCAAGCCCGCTGATAAAAAACTTTTCCAATCGGCATTGTTGTCTTTAAAATCGACGATGGCAGGGATGAACATGGCGATCCCAAACACAATGAGAAGGATTCCAATGATGTAGAATATTTGTCGAAAGTTCATTTGAGGTTACTTGTGGTTGAAAGCAAACACTTTTAAGCGTCTTTGAAATTTTGTCTGAATTTGATTCAGATTGCAAGGATTGTCAGACAACAGGGAGGCTATGTTTTTGCCGTGCAATAGAATGAACAAGATTGTGATTGCACGATGCCACGAACAATTTTTAATATGTGGAGCTAAAAGTATTCCAGAGGGTCAAAGTCCTGCCGACTCAAATGAATCACTGATGTTTTTGATGCGAAGTTTTCTTCTGAATGCGGCAAATCCTTCTTCCGCTTTTTTACCAAAAGAAGATTGATAGAGAGGTTTTGTTTTCAATTGTGGAACGGCACCTTCAATATAAAAACCGGCGTCCAGCGGGGTTAGATATTGGCAATTGGGATACATCCATTTGAGAGGTATCTTGAATTGAGTGCTGGCGTCTTGGAGAAATTGAGCGGCTTCCCTTAGTTTTATGTAGGATTCGGCGGAGGGCATAGCCAGGGGTTGAAGTCTGATCAATGGTAGAGAATTTTGTGCCATCAATTCATAAATGGATTGCTTCATATCGAGAGATTGCCCCCTCAGAACCAGTTCGGTCCATACCGCTCCTTTGGGAAATATGCCACTGGCATATTCGAGTGCGCGCAAAATTTGCTCCTTGGAAATCGAATGTTTGCTGGGCAAATTGTCAGCGCAGTCATTCAAAGGGAGGTTTATAATGTCCACGCCTGCGGCGTACAGTTGATCCAAAATTCGTAGATCATCGGGTGGAAATCCTTTGAGTGCTATGAAGGCATTGAATTTTTTTTTCACGGTGGCTATCACAGGAATCAAACGTTTGAATCCGCGATCTGGATCTTTGCAATAGTCCATATTGAATTGAATCAGGTCGGCGGCTTCCTCCTCAAAGGCCATTTGAATGACATCGATGATTTCCTCGGCAGTGAGATTGAGGCGATTTTTTTGACCGACGGCTCGTAAAAAAATCTTGAGACAGAAACCATCCAGAGTAACGTTTCCTGATACGGGTGATCGCTGGTTCAGAGATCCTTTGATGAAATGCAGTTGCGGAGCTACCATGACTTCCAACTTGCCGCTGGAGCTTGCCAGCATGAATTTATTTTCGGCATGTTCCAAGTGCAGGCGATCGGTCGCTGGAGACTTGGGTTGCGGCTTGACTGTCAGATTTTCTGTCAGAACCAGTGTGAGTTCGTTTTCAGCTGGGTTGGGGAGTGCTTCATCCCAGGCAAGAGCGCGTTGTGCTTCTTCTGAAACAGAAATACCTTTATTGATCAACTCGTATTTTATTTCTCCCAGGGTTTTCATCAATAGGTACGGTCGTTCCAGCAGGTTCTAAGGCTTTTAGGGATCAAGTTGTGATTGATCGTGTCAGTTTTTTTCATAAGGAATTACAGGCGATCCAGCAATTTTTCGTGAATGCCATCAAAACCTCCTGATGACATGATGAGCACGACATCACCGGATACGCAATTTTTTTGAAGTCGTTCGAGAATGGATTCCAGATCGGGGATATACCAGGCTTCGGCACCCGTTGCCTGAATTTCGCTGACTGCTTTTTCCGGGTCGAATCGTTCTTCGGGTCGTATTTTTTCTGGAGCGTAAAGTCCGGCAACGATTGTTTTATCCGCAGGTGCAAAACTTGAGGGAAACTCTTTTTGAAAAGTGTTCCTGCGACTCGTCGCGGAACGCGGCTCAAACACAGCCCACACGCGACCCTCTGGAAATCCTTCTTTAACGGACCGGATGGTTTTTTCTATAGCGGTTGGGTGGTGTGCAAAGTCGTCTATCACCGTGATACCATTTTTAACGCCTCGTACTTCTTGTCGGCGTTTGATGCCTTGAAATAGTTCCAGCGCGGAAGCGATACGGTTTTTGTCGGCTCCAAGTTTTAAAGCCATGGCGATCACGGCGGAAGCGTTTTCGACATTGTGCCGTCCTCGCATCGGAAACCGAAAGGAACCGATATCGTTGCCTTGAAACTTTAAATTGAATTCTGCGCCGTCCCGGGTGCACTGGTATTGAGAAACAAACCAGTCGGCCTGTTCTGCAAATCCGTAGGTTTGAATTTCACAGGCGGCCGATCCCAATACTTCATGATTGTCCTTTTGTGAGTGTTCTACCAGGAGGAATCCATCCGGCCGTACCAATTCAGCGAAGTGGCGAAATGCCGTTTGTATATGTGCCAGACTGGGGAAGATGTCGGCGTGATCAAATTCAATCCCTGTCAATATGGCGGCGTAAGGTTGATAATGGAGAAATTTGGGCCGCTTGTCGAAATAGGCGGTATCGTATTCATCGCCTTCAACAACAAAATATTCACCTTTGGGACAGCGATAATTCCCGTCAAAATTTTTCAACCAGCCGCCGATCATAAAACCAGGTTCGAGACCGCATTCTACAAGCACCCAGCTCAGCAAAGATGAGGTCGTGGTTTTCCCATGGGTGCCTGCGACGACAAGAGATTTCCGTCCTTCAAGAAAAAATCGCGCCAGCGCAGAGGGAAAGGAGGCGTAGGGCAGTCGCCGTTCCATAGCTTCCTGAGCTTCTACATTGTCACGCGAGATGGCATTGCCGATGATGACGAGATCGGTGTCTGGAGCAATATTTTCACGATTCCAGCCCGGCTTTACTTCAATACCCGCCTTGGCCAGGATCTCGCTCATGGGAGGATAAATATTGGTGTCAGAACCGGTCACATGAAATCCCTGCTCCTTGAGCAGGCAGGCAAGGGAGGCCATTCCAGTTCCACAAACGGCTATAAGATGAACGGTTTTAATCGAACCGGGGCGTGAGAAGAAATCCATGAGAGCAGGAATTGTAGGGTGCGTTCTTGGTAATGTCAAGAAAGTATGCAGAAGACGATAGTGTGTGTTATAGATGCGATATAATACGCAAAATGGGTTTTGGAAATTGTCAGTTCAAGGAAGACAGAAGGTCGCTACCAAAGTGATTTCTTCATCATCTACCACAAAGGGGATCACAAGGTCAAAAGCGGTGACCAATAGCATTTTAAACTCCTGCGTGTCTTTCATCAAGTATTGAGGCAATCCAAGGTTAAATTTTAGAAATTCTGTATTCGTTTGGGGCAACTGTTTTCTATAGGGTCTTCAGCCGTCGCTGTTACCATGTACTGAGCCGATGCCGTTTGCGTGTGCTTGATAAGCAAAGAAGCCACGGTGTCAATTGTTTTCTATTCTGGAAGATTTGAAAAAACTATCGAGGTCGGGTTGTACAAACCAGCGATCCTCTTTTAGAACCCATTTTTGTTTTATAATATGTGTTTCGAGCGTTACGCTTGGAGAAATGGTCATTTGATAGCTGAATATTGCTGATGCAGATTTGAAATCTTCGTCGTCGAGTGATTTTTTTGTCAGTGGTAATCCATCCTCATTAAGAAATTCTAAATTGATCAGCGCACTGTCCATGAAGCGGACACGCTCATTGAAGGAATTAATTTTAGACATATATGCTTCCCTGAAATCAGGGTCGACGAGGTAAAGGACATGGTGTCCGGCCTGGCTTTCAAACTTTAGATTGAAGAGCCTGATATTATCGTCCAGTTGGTCTGCTGTTCGGGTGAACATACCGGGGGTACAGGCGGTCAATGCAATACAAAACAGGTACAAAAAAATAAATGTTCTTAACGGTGAATATAAAATCAGGCGGATTGGGTTCATGAGATTCTCGTGTGATATGATGGCACCGTCTGTGACATTACAGGCGGAAGCCTGTGTTGATTATAAAGGAAGGAATCTTATTCTACAAATTTTGCGAGAGCACGATTGAAAATAACGTTGCTCCCAAAACTTTCGAAAGCTGAACGATTATGAAATCAAGAAGAAAAGTTCCTGCAAGGCAGACGGCAGGGAAAAGAACCCCGTCCAGACAAGTTCCCGGAAAAAGCGTCAAACCCAGATCGGCTCCACGTCAAGCCCCGGAAAGGGCAGAGTTGACAGATTGGGATCAGGCGGCAAGATGGTACGACGCTTTGGTGGGACAGGAAGGGTCGGATTTTCAGAAGGACATCATCATGCCCGGTGTGTTTCGTCTGCTGGGATTGAAGAAAGGCGATCGTGTTTTAGATCTGGCCTGTGGGCAAGGGGTATTTTCTCGATTCTTGTCACAGAAGGGATTGAAGGTGATCGGTCTGGATGCTTCTGAAGCCTTGATTCGACACGCACGTTCGCGTTCCACAGATTCAACTAAATATATGTGTTCCGATGCGGGCGACCGCGAGGCTCTTGCCGGGGAAAAATTTTCCGGTGTTGCCTGTTTAATGGCGGTCCAGAATATGGAGAATATTCAACCGGTATTTGAAAATATCGCCAGATGGCTTACGCCGGGCGGTCGCTTTGTGCTTGTCACGACGCATCCTTGTTTTAGGATTCCGCGTCAATCGCATTGGGGATGGGATGAGGATAAGAAAATGGAATACCGCAGGATGGATTTGTATTCATCGGAGACGGCGATTCCAATTTTCACTCCACCCATGCGCACGGAAGGGCCACACACATGGACGTATCACCGCCCATTGGCAAGTTATTTCTCAGCATTGAATAAAGCGGGACTCGCGGTTGTTGATTTGGAGGAGTGGACTTCTAACAAGTCGAGTCAGCCGGGGAAACGCGCGAAAGCTGAAAATCGTGCTCGGCGCGAGTTCCCCGTATTTTTGACTCTTGTTGCCACCCCGTTAAAGGAGGGATAATTCCTGTGCCGAGCTACACTTACGAGTTGCCCGACCCTGCAAGATTATTGTCGCAGGCGAAGAAGAATGTCACCGGTTTGGGAGAAGGCTGGGATGAAATTGCGGTGCGTCTTCTGCAGGGCCATGTTGAATATCAGCCACTCCGCAATAATCCCATGCGTTCGGGATATGCATTTGTTTACCAGAAAGCCAAACTCAATCTCATTCTTTATTTCCCGGAAGAAGATTTCAACCGATTGCATGAATTTCTCGACAGCGAAAAACTGCAATTGCTAAGGGGTGCTTTTCAAACGGCAATACCTTCCCGCTCGGGCTACGATCTGCACGAATTCAAAATCAAAGGTATTCTGGAATCACCCACATAGCAATTTCAGAAATTGAAAACGAGAATGCCTGGCTGGCATCAAGCCACACTGACCTTTAATATTTCAGATCGTTGCCAGCAAGGCTGAACTCTGTGTAAGCACGTTCGATATTCATGTCAATCCATTTGTGTTTTTTCCAATCGGCATACTTTTCTTTAATCTTCGGACCGACAATGGTTTGTGTTTCTTCGAGCGTTTTACCTTGTTTGATCTGCTCAACCACCCAGGTCTTCAGGTTGATAAGATAGTGTTTCATCGCAATGACAATGGGTTTGCCACCGACTTCACCATGACCGGGGATGTAGATTTCGGCGCGAAGTAGCTCAAGGTCGTCAACGGCCTTGATCCAGTCTTCAACATAGCCGTCATTCATATAAGGGATTATTTTGTTGGAAACGAGATCGCCTGTGATGACGGTTTGCAACTCGGGCATGAAAATGTAGCTGTCTCCATCGGTATGCCCTCTGCTATGAGCGATTTTTAATCGGTACCCGCCGAGAAAAATTTCAAGGTTGCCGTCGTAAATCAGATTCGGAGGGGTGACCTTTGTTTCTTCCAATCCTGGTAACTTGAAAGTTTTAAAAAGTTCGAGGTGCTCTTTGCCGCGGATTCCTGCCAAAATCTTGTGCACGTTTTTATGCGCGATGATTGTTTTACCTTCCAGAAAATACTGGTTTCCAAAAGTATGATCGCCGTGATAATGCGTATTGATCGTGTAAACGATTGGCGAATCGGTGCGTTGTCTGATCTCGCTCAAAATATGCTTTGCATCGTCTGGAGTGGTGCGCGTATCGACTACAATGACCCCGTTGTCTGTGATGATGAAGGTACTGTTCGAGTCTATCCCAGGGCCTCCAACGACAGTAAAAACCTTTGCGAGGGGATTAACGGTTTTTGAAACCGCAGGGGGGGCATCTGCGAACGTGATGGAAGCAGATAACAATAATGCGAGGCCGACACTCACGCCCTTGAAAATGCTGGAAACCATAGATAAAATACCTCGAAAAAAAGTTTATTTGACGCTAAAATTAGTAAAGAAAAAGCAAACGGGTAACTGATTCCCGTTTGGTAGATCCATTTTTTATGCTATTTTAACTCTATGACTGCTGAAAAGAAAAATAAATATGATTTTCTCAACCATCTTCTCAGTGAAGGCGATGCAATGGTTTGTATCGACGCCCGACGAGACGATGTCGATGTCCCCAAATTGCACAAAAATAATCCTTCGCTCAATTTGATTTTTAATCTGAATTTTCGACGTACCCTGGAAGTTCTTCCCGAAGGCATCTACGCTACCTTGGCATTCAATGGGAAACCCCACCAGTGTGTCATCCCGTTTGAAGCAATCTGGGCGATTTATGATCCTAGCATGAAACAGGGGCAGGTCTGGGAGGAAGATTTTCCCAAAGATATCGACCCGCTTGAGTTTTCGGCTACAGGAGGACAAGTCCAAAGCCCTGATCCGAAAAAACCGAGCCAGGTTAAAAAGAATCCGGTTAAAAAGACTTTGCCCGGCTCGGATCGCCCTAAACGAGACCGAAGTCATCTCAGAGTCATCAAATGAATGACAAACGCTGAGTTTGTTTTGTGCGTTTGATTGTTAACTTGATTTTACGAGTGAACGTTTGAGAGTGCGTTGCGACGGGAAGTTTTGGAGTTCAGATCAATGAAGCAACCTATTTGAGATTTGCTTTTATAAACTCAGCGATTTGCTCAAAATTTTTCAGGAATTCTTCTTCCGGGTGAGGATGGAACCGGAATGAAACAGCACCTTGGTGCCCGCCCCCTCCCATGCAATGTTCTTTGAAGGTCTCTTTTATCAAATCCTCGGTCTGACGCAGATCAAATCCATTGTAGTTCACCGCACGCCTTAATTTGAGAAAGATACAGTTTTGACCTTCTGCATTTTTACCTTCAAAAAACAGGGCACCAATTTTCTCGGATTTTTCAGGGACCAGATTGACAAGGTTGACACTCAATTCAGAAAACCAGTTGGTGTCAAAAGGGCGACAACAGTCTTGTACTTTTTGATACGTGGAGCTGAGTAAATTCAGAATGCCCAGTCCTTCCTCGATAACAATGAGTTTTTCCAGTTGCTCAATGCAGGTTTCCTGCTCTTCGGAAAGTTGATCGAGAGCCTGGAGTATCTCTGCGGGATTTCTGAACTTGCTGGTGTGCCCTGTTTTGGGTGCATCGGGAGAAATGATCAGCCGGGTATTTTTTCCGAGAGCGTCACTCCAGCAATGAAGCCATTTGTCGTAGTCTTCCCTGAAATGAACGACTTTCCCACCGACGGTATCGCTCAGCAAGCCTGTGATCAAGGCCAGCAGGATATTGCGTCGCTCAAAAGGATTGGGCAGTTCCGGATTTTCTTTTTTGAAAAGTGTGAGTAGTTCACCGATGATCTCGGTATTGGCATTGGCTTCCCGAAACAAATGGATGCTGTGATCGAGAATTTGTTCGCTGTCCGCTCCAAAGTGGTGGTCGATTTCAATCACTTTGTCGGCAGATGGCAGGATGTGTTTGGATAGCTCTGCGTAAAAGGGAACCAACTTGGTATTAGCGGTGTCACAAAAAACCAGGACTTCAAAATTACCACTCAATTCCTCAATATGCTCAACACTTCGAACGACTTCGATTTCATTGTATTCAATGATTTTCCGAAAGTGGTCGAGATTGTCACCGAGCGTTTCTGAAATGAGCAAGCCGACTCTTTTACCGATGCTGGACAAGTAAAGGGATAAGGAAAGCATAGAACCCACGGAGTCAGGATCAATGTCTCCGCCAAAAAGAAAACTTTTGTTATCTTTGAGGATTTTTACAGCGGAATTGAGGTTTGCTTTCCAGTCCTCGCCTTTTATAGGTGTTTTAACGGTCATGTTAATCGGCAGTGCTTTTAGACTCGGATGTGAATACGTTAGATGTATGTCAAAGGTTGTATTTTAAACCAAAAGATCAATAAAAACAATAGCTTTTAAGTGTGATGCCAAGGGTGGAATTACTGAAGGTTTCGTTATTCGACTCCCAGGTCCTGATCGAAAATTTCATTATAGTCGGAGTCATTTACGTTCAGATCCTCTGATCTGACCCAAGAGTAATCATCACCTTCGGTCAGACTGTCTTCTTCAAAATCAAAAGCACCTGCTTTTTTGGCTTCCTCTGGAATGGCAGAGTGGGGCAGTATGCGCAAATGCTGGCCCTGACAACGGCAAGCAGATTCGCCCTCTTTGAATTCTGCTGTTTTAAGAAGCAAAAGACTCATGCCACAATCGTCGCAAAAAATCTCATCATGAGTTTCGTTGAGATTGGGCGCAATGAGGCCCTCTCTGCATTGATTGCAGACCGGGAACATGTCTGGAGAATAATCCGGGACTACATTTTCGATACGACAGTCTTGACACATTACCATCAGATCCCGAGGGTAGCCCGGATTCATGATCGACTCCCTTTTAAACTTTTCAGCATCAGGATTCAGATGAAGCTGGCATATCGCCGCCCATTTGGCCCATTATCTCAGCGCGTTTTTCAGGATCAGCCATGATCTCGCCCATTTTGGACATATCAATCCCCATAGCCGCAAACTGACCTGTGAAGGGGCATTTGCCTTTTGCTGGCTCAGGTGCAGACTCTTCCTTGGTATCAGTGGTTTCCAACTGCCCAGATTCGGCCACGATGATCCAGTGCAGGGTGTCGATTTGCTGATTTTTATCGCTGACGATTTTTTCTATCGTTTCGCGCATTTCACTGTTTTCTATGTTTGGGATGGCTTCCTTGTATTGTTCGAGAGCCTTTTTTTCCAGTTCGATTCCAGCTTTTAATGCTTTTATAATATTAGACATGCCCGCTCCTGCAATTCAGGTTAAAATTTAATAGGAAATTGACTCAGTAGAATAGCAAAAAGTTTTCTGATAAACAAGTCATTCTAGAGGGCCATTTTGAATCTGTCAAGATGATGGATCAAACTGATGCCACGGAAAATCAACTCCCGTATATCGGGGTTCTGTGTCATTTAGATTGAGATTATTTAAAATCTGCCCAGATAAAGGAAATAGGGGCCGGGGGTTGATGGAAAGCCTTTTGTAAATCTTTTTCCCTGTAGCCGATTTTTCTTAATTTGGCGAAAGCTGTTTGTACTTCCGTTTCAGTAATATAAGCCACCGTATCGGGTACACCGTTAGGCTTTAGAGCTTGTGCCAGCTTGGCGACGCGCTTTTTTTGTTTTTTAGGTGCGTCTGGCAATGGCGGGTACTTGAGTTTTTCTGGATAGGGATTGTTGTAGCCGGGCCCGAGTGCGTGCAGAGTCTCCAACATTAAAACGTCGCGATCCCAAGGTTCCATTTCCATTGCTTGTGGGTGTTCCTGAACGATTTCTAATACGCTGACCACTGGCATATTTATATGCTTAGAAACACGTTGGTGTTGGTAATCGACCTGGGAGTTCTGGAAACCGAGTTTCTTTCCAACCTCGACTAAAAGTGGGAAATTCACCATATTGGTGTATTGCCCGCCGTACAGGTTGAAATAAGGACGGCCTTCGGTATTGACTTCATTCATCGAAAACATTCCGTAGTCCATTCCGGTGTACCCCAGACCCTTGTCTTTCAATACGACCCGGGCTCTTTCCAGTGCAAGAAACGCTCCTGTGTTGACCGGGATGGGGATTTCTTCACCGGCAAGATCCAAGTGGATTTTAAGGACATCGCTATGGGGCCAATCTTCAATTTGTGTGCGTGGAAAACTTCGCTCCCAATAAATATAGGGGAGAAAAGGCGGGCGTTCTGATAATGAAGTCAGATTTTTATCATTAAAATCTTTGCGGAACTGTTCAAACTCAATATCAACAAAAGATGGATCTATGAAAGGTTGCAGGTGCTCTTCATAATAGATGCCCTGATGTTTGAGGATGACTTTGGTTGCGAGGTCGTCCCAGATTTCATTGGAAATGATTTTATCGACACTGCCCGGCTCGAAGTCGTCAGATTGGCCTGCTGTGATTTGGATGGTGTCAAAACGTTCTTTATGTTCCTGTAGTCGGGGGTGGGCGCGAGCCCCTTTCAGAATTTCCAGAGAATAATCGCAGAGCAGGTAATGTAATTTGGGATAAACAAGCCCGTCTACATCAATCTGTTTCAATCTGCTTAGAAAGCAAGCCGCCAGATTGCCGTTACCGACCCCCCATTCGTGGAGCACGATTGGAACGTTTGTGATGTGTTTGGCCTGCTCAAAAAATTCATCGGCCAAAGCATGCGCCAGCCGGTGATCCCGACTGACGTAGGTTTGAAAATGATTGTGGATACCCGGTCCCTGTATTCCGTAGAAAATCGAATTGACATGGGTTTGCCAATGATCGGAAGGAAGAGACTCGCCTAAAGGCAAAAGATTGCTGGGACGTTGCATGAAGTGAGAGTCTTTCCAGAGATCAGGAGAGCGCGCTTTCGGTTCCTGGCTGACTTTCCCCCATGGAACCTCCACCCGCATAACCACCAGATTGCGACACACCGCCGGGGATGTTGTTGTGGTTCACAGCATCGCCACTTGCACCCGCTCCCATAGGTTGTCCCTTCATGATTTCTTCATAACGCCGATAAGCGTCGTTCCCATCTTCTGTTCGGCCTACTTCTTTGTAGCAATTGTAGAGATTGAACCAAGCCAATGCATCGTGGTCATTCAGGGTTACGGCTTGTTTGAATTCCTTGATGGCTTTTTCGACACGGCCAATGGTGGCGTAGAGACTGCCCAGATTGGTGTGGGGGAGTGAATAGTCGGGTGAGAGTTCACTGGCTTTTTTGAATGCTCCAATGGCCTCGTCGATCATATCCTTGGTGGAATAGCAACTGCCCAAATTGCAGTAGGCTTGTGGGTCCTTGTCATCCAGATCGACCACGCACAAGGCACTGTTCAGGGCTTCGTCGTAATTGCCTGAATTGAAGTAAGCGGTCGAAAGTGCCGAACGTAATTCTCTGTCTTCGGGATTGAACATCAATACTTTTTTCAAGGTGTTGATTTCTTCATCCAGTTTGCCGTATTGATCGTAAGCCGCGGCAAGGTTGGCATAGGCCAGAGTATCACCGGGATCAATCTCAATGACTTTTGAAAAACTGCGGATAGCGTTTTCAAAAAAATCTTTCAACATATAAACGCCGCCCAGATTGAAAAATATTTCTGGATCGTCGGGCGATAATTCGGCGGCCTTGTTGAGGGTGATGATGGCTTCATCTTCCTGATTATTCATGGCATAGGCCGTCCCCAGAAGTTTTTGCGCACGTGCTATATTTTTGTCTTTACTGACCACGACAACCAATTCTTTGATGGCGTCATTGAAGTTGCCTCCGTCCATGTACAGAGACCCCAGTTCCATCAGTAACTCAAGATTTTCAGGATCTTTTTTTAATTCCTTCTTGACCTCGCGGAAACGTTTGGTGATCGCCAGCTCCCGCTTTGCTTCTTCAGGGTCTTTCACTCCAAGCTCTTCAAAGATCTCGGGGTGGATCTTCATTTTGATCCAGTCAGTGGGTTTTGTGGATTCGGACATATATAGCCTTCAGCTCCTTTTACAAAAGGGAAGTCGATTGTTTGGTAAAATGATTCTAGGGGATATGCGCATCACTGTCAACCCGCTCAATGAACAGAGAGTGTGAGCCTATTTCCCCATAATAACATTAGTCGGCAACTGAATTTTCTATTTTTTTTCACGGCTCTGAAAGGGGATTCATTTCAGGCAAAAAGTTTGGTTGAAAGTCTGAACAATGTTTCTCAGTCGCTTGTCGAGAATTGCAAGTGACTGTTTTGAGATTGCGGGCGGAACTTCTCCATAAAAAGCTTGTGCGATGCCACCACTGATACAGGCGATGGTGTCACTGTCTCCTCCTATCGAGACTGCTTTGCGTATGGCGTCTTCGTAATTTTTTGATTCTAAAAAGGCGCGGATGGCTTGTGGAACAGAGCCTTGACAGGTCACGTCGAACTTGTAATGAGGGCGAATTTTATCGAGACTCTGATTCAGATCGTAGTGAAAATTCTTTTGAATGAATTTCTTAATAGAGCGTTTGCTTTCTCCCTGACGTGCAAGGAAAATAGCACCGGCAACGGCTTGCGCCCCTTTGATGCCTTCGGGATGATTGTGTGTCGCTATTGCACTTTCTTGCGCGAGAAGTAGAACTTTTTCCCATTGATTACAGGCAAACCCAATGGAGGCGACGCGCATGGCAGACCCGTTGCCAAAACTGTTATAAGGTTCGTACGAATCGGAACAAGCCCATTGCGTGAATCGTCCTCCATAACCCGCTGTGGGATAAAGCGCATAATAATGTTTGTAACTTTCAGCGAAAGATTTGTCATTTAAAATGCTGTCGGCAACCGCTACACTCAAGACGCTGTCGTCGGTAAATCTGGAGTGTTTTTGGAACAAAGGGAATTCGGTGGTTTTGATATTGTTCCATTCATAAACCGAACCGATGATGTCTCCTGCTATTGCTCCCAGCATGGGTGACCTTTTAAAATAATTCGAAACTCACATATATTATAACAATTGGATTTTAACTAATATGACCACTCAAAACAAACCACACTTGATCTACGATGGCACTTGTGGGTTCTGTACCAGCTTCATTGAGCGTTGGAAAGGCACTACCGGCGATCGGGTGGAATACGTTCCCTCGCAAGAATGCGGGGGAAAATTCCCCCAGATATCGAATGAGAAATTTGATGAGTCGGTGCAATTGGTCGAAGTCGATGGTTCGGTATATCAGGGGGCCGAGGCGGTTTTCAGGACATTGGCTCATGGGCCGCGCAGATTTTCGAATTTACCCTTGAGAATGTATCAGCTCGTTCCCGGCGTATCATTTTTATCGGAATGTGGCTATCATTTTGTGGCGCAACGCAGGCCGATGTTCAATAAACTTTATTCAGAGTTTACCCAATGGGAAATGAACCGATCGGAATACGTTCTTACCCGGAATTTGTTCCTTACCTTGCTGGGTTTGGTCTATTTGACAGCCTTCCTTTCCCTTGCTGTTCAGGTGGAAGGATTGTTCGGAAGCCAGGGAATCATTCCCATAAAAGAAACGTTGAGCAAACTGGAAGTTCGCTCAGGTGATGGCTTTTGGTGGAAGCATCCCACCCTGTTCTGGCTGAATTCAGAAGATTCTTTTCTGAAAGAAGTTTGTTATGCCGGAAGTTTCCTATCATTTCTTGTGGTGTTGGGGGTCGGGCGGGCACCTTTGTTATTTGTGCTTTGGTTCCTGTATCTTTCATTGATTCAGGTCGGTGGTAAGTTTCTCGGTTATCAATGGGATACGTTACTTTTGGAGATGGGGTTTCTGTCCGTTTTTTTTGCACCCTTCAGGTTTCGTAAAGCAACCCAGCCGCCTCCTTCTAAAACGATTGTATTTTTGTTGCGACTGCTGTTATTCAAACTGATATTTTTCTCTGGCTGGGTAAAAGTTTTCGGAGGTGATCCCAATTGGAAAGAATTGCGCGCTCTCAATTTCCACTATGAAACTCAGCCCTTGCCGACCTGGCTGGGATGGTACGCGCATCACCTGCCACATTCTATTTTGCAATTTTCAGTGTTTCTGGTCTTTGTGATTCAACTGGCCATTCCATTTCTTATCTTTGGAACGCGCAGACCCAGAATTTTTGCATTTTTTGCTCTGGCCTTTTTACAGATTCTGATTTTATTGACCGGGAATTATGGTTTCTTCAACTGGATGACGCTCGTCCTCTGTCTGATTTTGCTGGACGATAAATTTCTCAGGCCGTTGATCCAGTTAAAATTTTTGAAACGCTTGCCGTTCTTCTCTATGGCTGCCGTTGAAGAGGAAAACAAACGGGCTCTGGTGAGCGAACCGGAATTTAAAAAAGCAGTCATAGCTTTTCTATTTGTAATCTTTGTAGCTTTCAATTTTTTTATGAAAGTCATTCCGTTGCTGGATCGCACCTACAAGCCACCTCAGGTGATGAGCCACTTGTACGAATACATTCGCCCTTATTATATTATTAACGGATACGGGTTGTTTGCCTGGATGACCACGACGCGACCTGAAATTTCCATCGAAGGCAGTATGGATGGTAAAGTATGGAAGGAATACGAATTCAAATGGAAGCCGGGCGATTTGAAAAAAGCTCCCGCTTTTATCGCGCCGTATCATCCGCGTCTGGATTGGCAGATGTGGTTTGCCGCGCTTGGAAATTATCAGCGCAATCCCTGGCTCATCAGCATGATGTTACAATTGATGAAAGGTTCGGAGCCAGTGCTGGATCTTCTTGGTAGCAATCCTTTCCCTGAAAAAGCACCCAGGTACATGCGGGCAATGATTTACGATTACCGATTCACTGATTGGGAAACAAAAGAAAAAGACGGGACTTGGTGGCGAAAAGAATTGAAAGGAATGTACACCCCGGTATTGGAACTCCCCATTCCAAACAAGACAGAGGAGTGACGACGAGGTCAGGAAGGGTCTTGAAGAAAGCCCACAACAGCGAGACCCAACATAGCGGCTCCGCAAAATCCGTAAATATACAGTCCTGTGGAGTCTCCAATGATGTTAAAGAAATTCTCTCTGTTAAAGATGAAGCCCCAGTAAAAAGCAAAAGCGAAGGAAGTCAGCAGGCCCAATTTGTGTTTCCCTGAAATGAGGCAAAGGGAAGTGACAACGACGAGCAATGCGACCTGGCCCAGTGGAATGGAAAATTCTGAGCTGGTGAGAAAGTCCGAAAGTGTAGCGGTCTCCACCTTTAAAGCCCTCCTCTAAAAGTTTAAAATTTAAGCCAGTGACATCTGTAATTGTAGCGGTTTTTAAAAATACATTCCAAAATTTTTACACGACGCTTCAAAAGTTTATGAAATGAGTGCTGGATTTTATAGCATCTCAAACCCTCCTTTGTGTGTTTTTCGAGCTTTAATCGATTTGATTCATCTTCCCCAACAAGGTGATTCGCCCTTTAAACAAGGTCAATTCGTTTAGAGTCCTGTTCTGGCACAGAACTTGTAATCTGATACGTTGTATTCGAATTTCATTTCGAAATTAAAGGAGCGTTCTCAATGAACAAGGTTGAAATTCTGAAACAGGGAAAAAATAGTCTTGAAATAAAAAACAAAATTCAAAAATTTTCCGAAGAAGGTTGGGAGTCAATAGAAGAGGATGATGTCCAACGTTTGAAGTGGTATGGATTATTTTTAAGAAAACCGACACCGGGATTTTTTATGCTGAGGGTGCGCATACCGAACGGCAAAGCATTCTCGCATCAAGTGAAATGTCTGGCTAAAATTGCGCGTTGTTTTGGCAATGGGGACATCGATATCACAACCCGTCAGCAAATTCAGATACGTCATCTGAAAATTGAAAACATTTTAGAAGTGTTCGATTGGTTGTCAGAGGTTGGGCTCACTTCCATGCAAACGGGCATGGATAATGTGCGCAATATCATGGGATGCCCCACTGCGGGGATCAATCCTAAAGAACAGATGGATGCTTCCTGGCTGGTGCGGGCCCTGAATGATGAGATCGTCAATAATCAGGATTTTTGCAATTTGCCAAGAAAATTCAATATTGCAATTTCCGGTTGCCTGGAAAATTGCCTTCATTCAGAAACTCAAGACCTGGCATTGATACCTGCAATAAAAGAAGAAAACGGCCGGGAATTGATTGGATTCAATGTTCTCGCGGGAGGAAAACTGGGCTCTGGAGGCTATCGCATTGCGTCTTCTTTGGATATGTTTGTTCTGCCGGAAGAAGTGGTCGAAACCGCGTTGGCGATCATAGCTCTTTATCGCGATCATGGAAACCGGGAAAATCGCAAGCAAAACAGAATGGGTCATCTTTTGGATGAATGGGGCATTGATAATTTTAGAAATGCGTTGAGTGAATCTTTGGGACGCGACCTGACCTGTGCAGGAATAGATCAGAGAGAGGTGCAACGTTCCGAACACATCGGCATCTATCGCCAAAAACAGACATTCATGAACTATGTGGGGCTCAAAGTCATTGTGGGACGCATCGAAGCAGAAAAACTGGAAGGTCTTGCCGAACTGTCAGAAAAATACGGCAATGGGGAAATCCGCTTCACACCCGCTCAGGCGTTGGTCATCCCGCATGTGTCAGACAAAAGACTGGGAGATTTTCTGGAAGAGCCTCTACTGAAGGAGTTCGTGTATCACCCCTCGGGAGTGATGAAGAATCTGGTCAGTTGTGTGGGCAGTGACTATTGTCACTTGGCCGCGATTGAAACCAAATCCCGCGCCAGAGAAACGGCGTTCGCTCTGGAGCAAAAACTCGGCGACGCAACGCCCATCTCCATGCACTGGTCGGGATGCCCGGCAGGCTGTGGCAATCATCTGGTTGCGGATATAGGATTTCTGGGCAAGCGAATTCGCTTGGGGGGAGAAATTGTAGACGCAGTCGATGTGTTCATGGGGGGCAGGGCGGGTCCGCATCCGAAAGAAGCGGTAAAAATTCTGGAAAATGTTCCCTGCTCAATTCTGGTAGATGTGTTGGCTCAGGTCATTCCCTACCATACCCGTGAAAAAATGCATCCTGTTAGAGGGCAAAAATCTGAAAGAAAAAAGATTGCGATCCCGCTCGTTCTTGCGAGTTAAAAATCAAAGCTTGTTTCCAAATATTATAAAACATAGATTTGACCCTATAATGATTTTCTACATTGGTGTGAGGAGGTAGTGTATTATGTATAATACGGATGTGACAAAATTAAAGAACGGTGCGGAGAAGAAGATCGAATACATGAATCGCTCTCCGATTGGGTATCTTCTGCTCTCTGTATTGGCGGGTGTTTATCTGGGCTTTGGTATTGTTCTGATTTTTTCTGTCGGCGGTCCCTTTGCAGGTTCGGCGAGTGCTCCCTTTTTGAAGCTGGTGATGGGTGCCAGTTTTGGAGTGGCTTTGAGTCTGGTGATTGTCGCTGGTGCCGAATTGTTCACTGGCAATAATATGGTGTTCGCCGTGGGTTATCTTGATGGAAGCGTGGGTTATCGTCCGATATTGAAACTTTTTGCATTCTGTTTTTTTGGAAATCTACTGGGTTCTGTTTTCCTTGCCTGGTTGGTGGCCGAGAGTGGCAGTCTCAGTACGCAGTCAAGGGAATTGGTGCTGGCGGTTGCGGGCGGGAAAATGGCGTTGAGTGCCAAAACCGCCTTTCTGCGTGGCATCCTGTGCAATTGGTTGGTGTGCCTTGCGGTATGGTGTTCACTGCGCTCACAAAGCGAGTCGGCGCGGTTGATCATGGTCTTCTGGTGTCTGTTTGCCTTTATTGGAAGCGGATTCGAGCACAGCATTGCCAACCAATCGCTACTGAGTCTGGCATTGTTTTTGCCGCACGGTCCCGAAATTTCGCTGGCGGGATTCATTCACAATCAGGTGTTCGTAACGGCCGGTAATATGGTCGGCGGCGGGATCATGGTCGGTGGTGTTTATTGGTTCGCTTCTAAAGACAGCGACCCATCCGTTTCAGTGTCCCGTGTCCTCAATGAGCAAGCCTAGTTTATTTCCCCCAAGGTCCTAAGAAAAATTGATTGCCTAGCCATTGAGTTTTGCGGCATAGTCGGCCAGACCTTGTTCTACCTGGTTGATAAAGCTATCCACCAGAATAGGTTTGACTGCGAAACCATCAATTTCTCCTTGTTGGACCATTTCTACCAGCGAATCTTTGGCGATACCCCCGGTCATCATTATTCGAACCGTTCTGGGGCAGTGTTCGCGAACAAAATTTAGAAATTCTCCACCCGTCATCCCCTCTCCCATATTGTAATTTGAAATAACGACGGCAAATTCTTCCGACTTCGATATGATCTGAATGGCTTCTTCTCCCGTCAAAGCACTACATATCGTTATGGGACATTCTTCCAGAATGCTACCAAGTAATTCATGCAAACTGGGCTCATCATCTACAATAAGTATGCAAAAAGGTATTGTATTCATTGCTGTCTCCTTTTATATAGTCAAAAAAACTATGTGGATGTTGGAGAACGTTGAGTATTGCTATTTACATTGCAATATCATTAAGTTTCTTTTTTAGATTTATGAATACAATATTTGATTTATTTATATATCCTTCCCCATGTAAAGGCTTTAAACTAAAGTCAGGTTGGAGTTTTTGCGGATGTAGATGTCTGTATTTCCGGTTCAGCACTGGCAGTATTTTTAAATTTCAAAAACCTCAGCCTTCACTATTAAGTTCTAAAATACAACTCATTTATTCCCCCAAATTAGTTCGAGAGATGATTAGAGGTTTTGATCTTGCCTGTAATAGCGGACACGAATAAATCATCATTACTTAATTTTTTTATCCAAAGAAGGACCCTGATTTTGACAAATAGAAAGTATCAATATTTTGTTGTTACTCGGAAATTTCTTCCCTCTGGCAAAGAATATAAAATCGAGTATGCGGCGGATTCTCATGAAGAGGTTCAGACTATAGAATCAACTCATCTTGATGAGTTGAATAAGTTTGGCAAAGACTATGAGACCATCAAAATAGATGGGCCGTTTACCGAGAGCACGGATGATTATTTAATTCTATTTAAAAATAAAGAGATAAAAGCATTTTTAGATATTTCAAAAAGAAATATTGATCGCATGGTTGAAAAACTTGGGGAACAGGGAGAAGAGGTAGAAGAAATTTCAATTGGTAAACTGCCCAATGAAATTGCAAGTGAGGTTTTGCGGATAGCTAAAGAAACTGCGGTTCAGACGAATGAAAAAACTATAGAAGTTTGTAGTCACATACTCGAACAAGCTCTTTTACTCAACGACAAATTTCTCCAAAATCGACAAGGTTTCACCGCCGCTTCAATTAATAAAATATTTTTAGAGGTTTTTGAAATCAGTAAAGTTTTTGAGGCGGAGGTGTTAAATCATACTTCCAAAGCCGCTGACGAATTGGAGTGTCAAGCGGAACTGGCTCGAAAAGTTGTGCGAGAAAATGAAAATCGTTGGGCTGAGAAATTTTCTGAGGAAGGTGCGACAGGGTTAAAACTGGTGATGATCAAAAGGACGTCAGAAGCGAGAATGGCTATTGCAGAAGTTGCTCAGTCAAACAAGGTGGCGGCAGGAGAGTTAAAGGCGATTGCCGAGAAAGCTATCGCCAGCATTCATTCCTCGATTCAAGCTTTAATAGATTCTGAGCTTGTGAAAAATACTGCCTGAATCGGTCCCCGCTATTTCAAAGGAATATCACGGCGATATCCGTACTCGGTGAAGGTATTTCCTTGGTTAAATGATGGCTTGTTGTGCTTAGCGTACTACCCGCAATTTTTGAGGATACTGCATCAACTCGATTTCGTACTTGTCCGGGTCTTCGGTGAAGATGAACTGTGTGCCGTTTTCCGTGGTGATCGGTCCCTCTGTGATGGGGATGCCTTCATGTTCCAAGTGTGCAATGCAATCGTTTATGTCTTCCACTTCGAATGCCAGGTGAACGAGGTCTTCGGGCACTTGTACTCCCCCGCTTGAGGGGAAGGAGCAAAGCTCCAGCTCGGCGTCGGTTCCCGGGAATTGCAGGAACACGAGCTTCGATCCGCGTGGGGAAATTTTCTGATCGGTGACCTCCATGCCGAGAACATCACGGTAAAATTTCAAAGACCGGTCCATGTCGGAAACCCGGAAGCGTGTGTGTAAATAGTTTATCAGCATAGGTCCTCGGGAAGTTTTATGAAAGATTGAAAGGGTTGCAATTCGGCGCGAACGATTTCAATCAATTCTTTCAATCGTTCGCGAGTGCTTGCTTCGAATCGCAGTGTGAGCGCGGGTTGCGTGTTGGATGCGCGGACCAGAGCCCAGCCGTCTCCAAAGTTTACACGCACTCCGTCAATATCGATCACCTCATAGCGTTTGCGAAAATTTTCCGTCAACTCCCGAACGATGTCGAACTTCTTTTCATCCGCGCAGTCGATGCGTAATTCGGGAGTGGTAGCGGTTTTGGGAAGGTCGGCGAGCAGTTCTGACAACGAGCAGTTGGCATTCGCGACGATTTCCAGTACGCGGCAGGCGGCATAGGTGGCGTCATCAAATCCATAATAACGATCCGAAAAACAGACATGACCGCTCATTTCACCCGCGAGCAGAGCGTTTGTTTCGCGCATTTTATTTTTGATGAGTGAATGCCCGGCGGCAGACATGATGGCTTTGCCACCGCGTTTCTCAATGTCCAAGAACAGGTTTTGGGAACACTTCACTTCGCCGACAATGGTTGCTCCGGGATGGGTGCGCAGAATGTCACGGGCAAATAGTGTCATGAGTTGATCGCCCCATACGATGTCACCTTTTTCATTCACAACACCGATGCGGTCCGCGTCTCCATCGAATCCGATACCGAGTTCGGCTTTTTCTTTTTTCACCAGCGCGATCAAGTCCTGCAGGTTTGCTTCGACAGTCGGGTCGGGGTGATGGTTGGGAAAATCGCCATCGGGCTCGCAATACAATTCGATGGGTTCTTGGCCGCATTTTTGGAACAGGTCGAGTCCGACAAGCCCGAAGCAACCATTGCCACCATCGGCGACAAAACGAACCTTGCGCGGGATGTGAATGCCATCCGCAATTTTTTGCATGTAGGCCGAGCGAACGTCCCGGTCTTCTGCTTGGCCTTGTCCCGTTTCAAAATCTCCCGCTTCGATCAATCGCACTAATTTCTGGATTTGTTCTCCATACATACTGTGTTTGCCGAGGCTGATCTTCAGTCCGTTGAACTCTGGAGGATTGTGGCTTCCTGTGATCATGACGCCACCGTCGGGTTCCAGATGGTAGAGTGAAAAATAAGCGACGGGGGTCGGCACTTGACCGATGTCCCAAACGTTGCATCCGGTGGCGAGAAGCCCTTTTTGTACCGCATCACGGATTTGTGGGGAACTTTTTCTCATATCGCGTCCCAGCGTGACCGTTTTGCCGCCGTTTCTGCGGATAACGGTTCCTATGGCGCGCCCGATCAATTCTACGGCGGGCGGGGTCAGGTCGTTTGCTACGATACCGCGGATGTCATATTCACGAAATATTCGGGGATTGATTTGCATGGATTCTTTCAATCAAAAAAATATTAAATTCGACGCTAAGAATAAGGGATTCTCTCGATATTCGCAACTTGACATTAAAGAAAATGGAGTGCTTCTGCGTTTCAATGTATTTATGCTAGAATGGCGCAGGTTTTGACAATTCAACAATACTTCCTTGTATTTGATGGGCTTACATGTTCGATTCGCTTGCGTCTAAAAAATTCCCCTGGTTATTTACCGACGCATTTCTTTTATACCTCGTTTGCTTTCTTATGTTTGCCAAACGTTTGTGGCTGTTGGATTACCAGTTCAATCCTGAAGAAGGAAAAGAAATTCTTCAGGCTCTGGATATTTTGAATGGGAAAGTCATTTACCGCGATTTTTTTGCACAGTACGGACCGGCCGGTCCTTATTTCACCGCACTGCTTTATAAATGGACGGGTGACGTCAACCTGATTTTGCCAAGACTCTCCGTGTCTGTATTGGCGACGTTCACCGCTTATTTTTCCTATCGCACCGCGCGTTATTTTTTGAGTCCGGGTTGGGCTTTCTGGGCGGCCTTGATGTCCTGCTCCGGTCTGGCCAGTCGTGAAAGCACTTACGGTCACGCCTTCGCGTTTCTGGGAATGATCGGTTCCCTGTATTTTCTCTTATCCTACTTCAATAAAGAGCGCAGTGGCTGGAAGCTGATTGTTGCGGGATTTTTTGTGTTGCTCGCTTTAGTGTCGAAGCCGGTTGTTTTTGGAATCGGTGCCGTACTGGTGGGTGTTTTTTGTCTCGGTCTGGGATCGGCGATTTTCAGAGAAAACGATGATTTAAAATCCCGCCTGTGGTTATTCCTAACGCCTTGCATTCTGCCTTCTCTGGCAGTCTACGGGACTATGTTTGCTTTGACACCGTTGGAAACCTTTGCTTTTAGTTTTAATCCCTTGAACAGCGGAACCCAACCCACCGAAAGCTATTACCTAAAACCCCTGTTGCCGCCCATTCCCTATTTGCCGATTGGCAACTGGCTGGCGGATTTGAATTTTTATCTGGTGGATCCCCTGCGTTACTGGACCGTTGTATTGACATTTGCGGGCGGGGCAATTTTCTTACTGTATTCTCTTGTTTTCAGATGGAAACTCAAGACGGTCAACGTATCGCTTGTGATCTTACTGGTCTATTCACTTTTGATCGACGCAGAGACTTTGGTTTTGATCCGTCGGTCGGTCACGCATTACGTCAATTTGCTTCCCAGTTATATTTTGCTGGCGATGTTATTTGCGAGTGTCTTCAAATTTCAGAAAATGCGCAAACCTGTGAACGTTTTGGCGATTGGGTTTTGTGTTTTTTATTTTTTCTACCCGGTCGTGAAAATCGCATGGTATTACGGATTGCATGGCGAGCCGATGAAGCTGAAGTATGTCGAATCGATTCAGGCGACTCCCTATCAGGCAGAGTCTTATCGTAATACGGTGCGCTACATTCGCCAGAATACCCCGGCGGATCGACCCATCTTTTTTGCCGGGTTTGGGAGTTTGATTCATCTGGCTTCAGAAAGGCCGATCCTGTTTCCAGAGCAGTATTCCATCTTCATGCGCACGACCCCTTTTCTCTATCACCAGAAAAGCGAATTTTATTCTGCCCCGGTTCCACGACAAGTGGATCAGCTCATTGTGGATCGGATTCATTCCAGCAAACCGTCTCTTCTGTTGATCCCGGCTTCTTATATGGGGGAGAACCGTTTGCAGAATTCGGTTCTTATTCAACACATTGAGCAGGAATGGATTCGCAAGGATATTTTAAACGCGGGTGTATCGCGCGGCCCTTTTGATTGGGAAGAATGGGAACTGGAAGCCTGGGTCCCGCGCACCATTTCCTAAACGGCTGGATAAAATGTTGAGGTTGGATCGAAGCAACTTATGGAAACCCACATTATTTTCATTCTCATCCTGGGCGGACTCAGCATCCTCATCCGCAAGCCTTTTCTGGATTTCCCCATTGACGATGATTTTGCCGTCCACACCTACATTCCCCGTTTTGCAAAATGGGGATTGCGTTGGAAAAAGGACCTGGCACTGATCGGCATCCCCATTTGGAAAATGAAATGGCTGGATCGCGTATACGGTCAACCCGAAGGTGGTATACATCGTACCCGAAATTTGCAGACCGCATTTCACATCGCGGCAGTGTGGGCGGTTTACGGCACGGTGTGGAGTCTCACGGGGAATGTTTGGGCGGCTTTCGCTGGCGGTGGCCTGTATGCGTTTTATGGAACATCGCCCGATCTGGTCTCGGGTTCGTTCAATCACGAACAGTTCTATATTCCCTTCATGCTTGCGGGCGGTGCGTTGGCTTGCTCGGGTGGCGCGATGGCGTTTGGGGCCGGGTTGTGTTTTGGAATCGCGACCTTTGGCAAGACTACGGTGGTTCTCTTCTCAGCCATTCTCACTCCCCTGATGCTCTATCAATACGGCTGGCTGGCGGGCGTTTTATTTTTAGCGGGCACTGCGTTGCCGATCCTCGTATCACAATGGGTCGAACGCAGATCCGGTCACATGGACGAGCTTTCCCGCAAGCAACTGGGATGTCGTTATGCCACCACCATCCGTTCCACCCTCACAAAGTCGATTTACTTCAGTCATGTCCCGGAAATCATTCTTTTGCTGAAGCGGACACTTCCGTTGTGGATCGCAGGCCTTCCGGGATTCATCCTGTTGATGATGGCAGAGTCGGGAATCCTTTTTGCGGGTCTGCTTCTTGCGACGGTGGGAATGATCATCGGACAGCGGGCTTTCTCGCGTTATCACTTTCTGCCTTCACTGGCCTGGTTGTGTGTGGGTTCGGGAGTGTTGATTCACTTTGCGACCTCCGGTTCTTTCAATAGTACTGTATTTTTTCTGGTGTTCTATGTAGGCATCGTTGCGTTCAATGTCAAGAGTTTGCTGTTTTTTTACACACGTCCCTGTGCCAAAGAAACACTGGCGCAATATGAAAAGTTTGACCAGTATATCTATGTTCCGTATTTGGCAAGGGTATTGAAACGCTGGCGTCGTCTGAACGGTCAGGATCGTGAGCGCATTTATGTGTGGGGGACTTTCAGCCAGTTTTACCATTATGCCGATGCACCCTCTTCAGATACCTATCTCCATTATTGCATTGGACCTTGGGATACCCCGTTTTTAGAGGTTTTCTACGATTCGTTCATCGGCGGATTGTTGCGTCACAAACCGCCATTGCTGGTGCGGGCCTTTCATGATCTGGACCCGGGCATTTTGGAGGAATTTACGGGTCTGCGTTATGAACGCGTAAAAACCGCCTTGTGCCGATTCCCCGTTTACCGTTTGACGTCCTTTCGTTCTCAGGAACGTGATCCGTTGCAACTTCCCTGGCAGGAGAAATTGTTCTGGATGGAACTCTTGACACAGGCGGGGCCGCATATTCCCGGTATTGACCGGTTTGATTTCAAACCCGAGCGAATGGTGGTAGCGTATAAAGAATGCCGAAAGTTGATGCGGCTCAATCCCGAAGATATCGATGGGTTGATTTATTTCGGTGAGTTGTCGCATCATTTTAAAAAATTTTCAGACGCGGTCTCCGCTTTTACCAAAGTCATGAAGCGCGAGCCGAAACGGTGGTATCTGCGGATATTGCTTTCTGCATCCTTGATTGAACTGGATCGGTTTGACGAGGCCGAACGTCTTCTGAAGGAAGAATGGGAATTGTTTGCGGATAAGCTCAGTCCCGAAAACGTGCTGGAATGGAAATTTCAGCAGGGACGTGTTGAACTGAAAAAAAATAATCTGGATGACGCGGGAAAATTATTTGAAGAAGTTCTGCAAAACAAAACTGAGAATATTGGTGTGTGGGAAAGCTGTCTGGAGGTTTTTTCAAGAAAAAAACAATCGGCGGACATGCACCGTTTGCTTGAGAAAACCGCCGCGATTGAAAACAGGCGTGATCGTGAGTGGTTTGTGACGAAAATAGGAGAATGTCTTGCCAGCTTATCCGACAAGCCCGACTACGAAACGCTGTCTGCACTCGTTAAAGACCACTCTGGAAACTGTATGCTGGACTATGCCATTGCCTCTGCATTAGGCCGAGCGGGCAAGACTGAAGAGGCTCGCAAAGGATTTCAGGAAATCGTAGATTCTGCCGATAGTTATGATAACATCCGGGCGGCGTCATTGTTCCGTTTGGGTTTACTTGCTGACGGGGAAACACGACGTGATTTTTTTCTGCGCTGTTTGCAGATCGATCCCGAACACAGCGGGGCTCAAAAATTTCTTTCCGAATCAGAATGATCCTCTTAAAACCATCAGATTGCATGAATAATGATTGAATCCGTAGAAGAAAACCTCATACAGGCCAGTGTCGTTGTTCCCAATTGGAACGGCTTGAAATTCGTAGGCATGTGCCTCGATTCGCTTGCCAAAACAACTATGAAGGCGTTTGAAGTCATCGTCATCGACAATGGTTCCGTCGATGGATCGCGGGAGTTGATTGAGGAAAAATATCCCTGGGTGCGTTTGGTGAAGTTGCCTGAGAATATGGGGTTTGCCATCGCCTGCAACGAAGGCATCAAAGCCTCGCGCGGGGAATACATCTGCCTGCTCAACAACGATATTGAGGTGGAACCCGACTGGTTGGAAAAATTGGTCGTGGGTATGGAGCGACATCCAGAGTGCGGGATGGGTACCAGCAAGATGATGTTTCTCCATGATCGCGAGTCTTTTTACAACACTGGCGATTTGTTTCACGCCTGGTCTGCCGGTGGTGGAAGAGGGCAGGGAGAAAAAGATGTTGGACAATTCGATACGGAAGAATATGTATTCGGGGCCTGCGCGGGAGCCGGAATTTATCGAAAAAGTTTGTTCGAGACGGCGGGTGTTTTTGATGAGGATTTTTTTATTTTCGCGGAAGATGTGGACTTGAATATGCGCTGTCAATTACTGGGATTGCAATGCGTGTATTTGCCCGAGGCGAAGGTTTATCATATCGGTACGGCGACCGTGGGTCTGTACAGCGACCGCTACGCCTACCTTTGCAAGCGCAACGATATTTTTGTTCTGATCAAGAATTATTCGTTACGCATGTATTTCAAATATTTTGTTTCCATCCTGCGACATCAGTTCCGCGACGTGACCTACTTCACCTATCGCGGGCAGGGCTGGATTTTGTTCAAGAGTAAAATCGATGCCCTCAAAATGTTGCTCCCCATGTTATACCGCCGATGGAAAATACAATCCACGCGTACAATCCCCGACACAGAGATAGAAAGCCTGATAATAAAAGATTGAGCGTCTGGCGGTATTATTGAAACCCTTTTTTGATGAGGAAACAGGCTTGTGAATCTGAATAAACTCCTTTCGGCTCAACTTGGACTGCCCAAATACCTCAATGCGGCCTTAAAACGTTTGGGTGGCAATATAGCGATGGTTGGAACAAAAAATGCGGCGCATGTTCTTGTCAAAGCTATCAATGAAGGCGGCATTCTCTTCAAAGGTGTTTTTGAAAGAGCGCAGGATTATGTTCCAAACTCAGAATTTGACGGTTTCATCGTTCAACCTTTGAAGAACCTTTCAAAGCTTCAATCCTCTGACACTGTCATTATTGCTTCGAGTCAGGAGGCGGAAGGACTTTATGAAACCATCACTCAGATAGAAAAGATTTCAAAAGCGAAGGTCCTTCACTTCAAGAGTTTGATGGATGTGTACATGATTCATGACGAATTGAAAGATTTACTGCGATTTGATTTTTCAGAGTTTTTATTTTGGAAGAGTTTGTTTTTAGGGAAAAACTGGCAAGAACCCCCGCCCATCAGTTTCAAAAATAAAGTTGTTTTGGAACTGGGACCGTATGAGGGAAATCAGAGTGTCATGCTGATGCGACAGAACCCTAAAAAAGTAATAGCAATAGAAGGAAGGCCCCTGAATTTTGCAAAAACGTCTCTCATCAGCTCCCTCTACAAGTTCAAAAACTTTGAGCTGATTCTTGGGGACATGCATCTATTCCCGCAATTGATAAATGAAAAAATTGACATCATCTTTTGCGCGGGTGTTCTCTATCATTCCTCCAAACCCTGGTGGTTGCTTGAAAACTGTTTGAAGCATGCGGATACGGTGGTCCTTTGCGGTCATGTTTCTTCGGAGTTTTCTAAAAATGCTCTTGGATTCAAAAGCATGGATTTGGAGAGTGGAAGCTATGAATTTGAAATTCAGCCAGAATACGGTTGGGAAGATAATCGGTCGGGAATTTCAGGGACGAGCTTGTGGTTTAAAGAAGAAGATTTGGCCCGTTTTGCCAAATTTTATGGATTCAGTTTCAAACGATATAATTCTCACGTCAATTCTACCGGGCGGTGGATTTCTTCCGTATTGAGAAAAACAAAAAAACGTCCAAGGTCTGGTGTACGCAAATAGATTCTAAAACTTTGTAATTATTGCTACTAAAGAAGTCTCCTTCCTCATTTTGTCTTCGTTCGCAGGGAGAGCAGGTCATTTTCTTGTGCTAATCTTCTCTCGAAAGAACTGATATTTTTCTCCCGGTTTCTATGCGTGGTTTTGGTATAATAGGAAAATTGGACTTTTTGAATCCGTCTCCGACATTAGAAATGTTAGTCTATAATTATGGAAAAAATTCATAAAGAAATTCTTGGCTTGATGGGTAAGATCGACATCAACTGCAAAGATGTGGGTGATGTTATTGTCATAGAGCTTGCGGGGCAATTGGATATTTATAATTCTGGCGATCTCGCTCGTTTGATTGATGCTTATATCCTGAGAGGCTTCAAAAAATTTGTGGTCGATCTGGACCTGGTGACGTATTGGGACAGCTCGACTTTGAGTGTTTTTATCAATTGTTTGAAAAAACTGGAACAGGAGAAGGGAAAATTCGTATTGGCTTCTTTAAAAGGGGCTCCCCGTGAGGTTTTTGAAATGGCAAAGTTCCAGCAGGTTTTTCAGGTATTCGAATCCATCGACTCAGCTCTGGATGCTTTGGATTGAAAGAAAATTCAGGGGATTCCAGATTGCATTTATAAAGCGCGTATTTTTTAAGTTCTCAAAGTTATAGTACAATGAAGCCAGGTTGTTCATCCTTTTGAACAGGAGCATTCACTTGTGAAACGCATGATCCTCGGTTTTATCATTTTGTTTGTTTTGGGCAATGCTATCCCTGTATTGGCACTTGACGAATGGCCAAATGACAATGTGATCGGAAACAGGGATGTGATTCCCAAAGAGCCCGGCTGGAGGGCTCCGTCTTACAGAGGCTGGGAATTATTGAGTGTTCCTGGTTTGATTTCGACTTATTACGATCTTGATCTGGATGGGAAATTGGATTACATGGTCATTAGAAAAATAATGCGCAAAGTATATTCTGCTGAAACCACTATGGAACAGGCGATTGAAATCGCGCGTTTCGATAAATTAGCTGTTTACTTTTCGACGCCTCTGATTTATTTCACCAACAAAAACCCGTTATTTTTTTGCCTGGGTGTCGATTATCGCAAGAATTGCCAAGACATTTGGGTGGACATTGCTGAAGATGGTTTGAACGGCAACGAACAACGTTATTCACTCTCGACTCCCCAACCGCATGTTCGCTAAAAAATCTTATTGGTTTGTTGTTAGTTTGACATTTTTTTGCTTCACATTGGCTCCAATGGAGGCAATGTCCGCTGAAAAGAATACGCTGGGTGCCACCGTTTACAAGCATATGTGCATTTACTGCCACGGTGCCGACGGTAATGGCGGCGGGAAGGCGGTGGACTATCTTTATCCCTGGCCGCGCGATTTCCGAACTGGAATTTACAAGCGTCGTTCGACGCCTTCGGGTTCCTTACCTCTTGATTCAGATATTTATAACACCATTGCCGAGGGCATATCAGGCACAGGGATGCCGGCTTGGAAAGATTCCCTGACTTCGGAAGAAATCTGGGGGGTCGTGCAGTATATCAAGGGATTCTCTGATCGTTTTCTCAACGATAAACCAGCCCTCGCAGTTCAGGTAGATCCCATTCCGCAAGCGACACCGGAATCCATCGCGTTGGGTGAAAAGATATATAGGGAAACCCAGTGTTCAAAATGTCACGGTTCCGACCTGAAGGGGCGAGGAGAATTAGCTTATGATTTATTTGATATTTGGGACCACAAGGTTTTCGTTTACGATTTGACAAATCCCAATGCCTACAAATACGGCTTCGACCAGAAAGACATCTACCTCACCCTTACGGCAGGGCTTGACGGAACGCCTATGAAAGCGTATACCCATTTGACCGATGAGGAAAGATGGAACCTGACGCACTACGTCCATTCGCAAATACAGGGGGATAAATTCGAGCCGGCAGGTTTCGAAATCAGTATGAATGTGACGACCGTTGAAGGTGAGATCGATTTTGATCCAGAGAACCCGATATGGGAAAAGATTCCTGCACACGCTGTGCATACCTTGCCCCTAAGCGCACGGAATAATCCGGTCAACCGCATCAAAGTGCAAACAGCAGTCAATGATGAAGCAATCGCGTTTCGTCTGCAATGGAGCGATCCCAATCCCGACCGCAGTTCGACCCGCCATGAGGATTTCAAAGATGCTGTGGCTATAGAGTTTGCATTGGGAGATGCTGTACTGCACAAACACGGACACAGCGAGCCATTTTTTGGCATGGGAAATCGTGCGAAGGTGGTCAATATCTGGCAATGGCGTGCCGACTGGCAAACAGAAATTGAAACAAAAAAGAAACTGGAATACGCGACAGACGGGATCGATTTAGATGTCATGATATTTGGCGGTGAAGTCAATCCCGTAGACTCCCTGAATCCATTCAGAGACGTTCCTGTCGAAGAAATGAATGCCGAAGGTTTTGGTACTTTGACACCACAACCCCAAACCAAGCAGAATATTTTAGGCAAAGGGGTATGGAAAGATGGAATTTGGACAGTGGTTTTTTACAGAACCCTGGAGACTTTGAACAAGTGGGATATTGTATTTCAGAATGAGAGACCCGTGCTCATCGCTTTTGCAATTTGGGACGGTTCCAATCAGGATCGTAACGGACGCAAAGTGATTTCCATGTGGCAGAAACTTGAAATGCCGAATTGAGGTTGCCTCAAGTAGGTTGCTAAATAATTGATTTTGTTAATCACCAAATGGGGGGAACATGTCGGAAGAAGAAATAAGCGAAGCCAGCGATGGTGAATCTACAGAGGAAGAATTTTTTCCTGCACAAAAAATCGAAAATTTTGACGAAGTGTTGGAAGAAGATGAATTCGATGAAATTGATGAGGTAGAAGAGGAAGTCAGGCCTGAAAGAGGTGCCTATATGGTATTGGGGCAGGGAGATTTTTCCATGATCCAGGCCAACCGCGGGGCAGATGACCCTGGTGACAATACCCTCTCTGAACCTCAGTATATATGCAAATATGGAGACATGTTGTTTGTTTCTGATCGAGGCAACCATCGCGTTTTAGTATGGGATCAATTTCCTGAAGAAAACGGAGAACCGGCCAGTGTTGTACTCGGGCAGGAAGATTTTGCCGATTGTCTGGAGAATAGAGGAATCACCACTACTCTGGACGAAATGACATCGGGTTTGGGTGACGAGAATCTTGAAGGTTTTACCATCAGTAAAGCAGAAGAAGACACCCTTTCACAGCCAGCCGGGCTTTCTGTCATCGATGGAAAATTATATGTCGTAGACAGTGGTAACCATCGTGTTTTGCGTTGGCAGGGGTTGCCCAGTGAAGATGGTGAGCCTCCGCAAATGGTCTTGGGACAAGACAATTTGGAAGACAATGAAGCAAACCGTCGTGGTTTTACCGGATCGGGTTCCCTGTTTTTCCCAATGGGAATTTGTTCTGGCGATGACCAGCATGTTTTTGTAGCCGACAAGGACAATCATCGCGTTTTGATTTGGAACAAGATTCCTTTTGGCGACGGTTGGAACGCTGATGTCTGTGTCGGACAAGCTGGAATGGATGAGCGAGAACCCAACAAGGGCGAATTCGATAATGTTTCAGCCGATTCCATGAGTTTTCCTATGGGCGTTGCCTGGGATGCGGAAGGGGAACGATTGATTGTTGTCGATCAAGGCAACAACCGTGTTTTGATCTGGAACAGACTGCCGAGAGAAAATGGTCAACCTGCTGATGTGGTTATCGGACAAAAGGATTTTGAAAGCAGATCCGTTAATATGGGGCTGGGTGCCGAACGAGCCAGTGCCTCAAGTTTGTATTGGCCTACTGACGTAGTTTTCGGAAAAACAGGCTTGTTTGTATCCGATACTGCAAATAATCGAGTGTTGTATTGGAAGGAAATCCCCACCGAAAATGGTCAACCCGCAGACAAGGTATTTGGGCAAACCAATTTTACAGATAACAAGCCCAACCGTTTTGGTCAGGCATCCAGTTCCACACTGAACGATCCTTACGGTTTATTTCTCGAAGAAGATCTGACTCGAGAAGACCTTGGGCTCGATGAATTGGAAGATGAAGATAGGGACGACTTTGAAGGTGATTCTCAGGAAGTTGCGAGAAGAGACGATGAAGAAGAGGAAACCTTATTTCGATTGTTTATTTGTGACCGGAGCAATTCTCGAATTGTTATCTGGAGAGAGTTCCCTGACAGTGCAGGAAAAGATGAAGCAGAAGATGAGGACGGGTTGGTGATAGACCATCCGGATACTTTATTGGGAGATGACGACGATGATGACGATTACGATCCCGATTTGATTCCTGAAGAAGTTCCCGCTGTTTGAATAAAAAAAATACGGCGAGGGAATATCCTCGCCGTATTTTAATTTGTACCCTTTTGAACCAGGGCAAGCTCACTTGCGCTCATTGGTTCAGGCAACTCTTTCGGTATCAAAGTTGAAAACTGTTCTATATCTGAAAAGATCTACCCTCCAGGCAGAACCACTTCCTATTTCTAAATCACCTACGAGCTTTTTAAGCGTTTTCCTGAGTTGCAGATTCATCATCTGGCGCACTACCTGAGGTTTGCCCGAATACATCGGCGATAATTTTATTGACCTCGTCATGGCCCAGAATATTGTAGACCGCATTTGCGGACTTGAAATGATTACTGGTGAATAAGCTCAGAACCTTTTTACTGGAATAACCTAGCATCATAAATTCGTGAGCATAGTTTACCGCGACGGTTCTCAGAGTCGTTTCGTCGGCGTCCTCGTCTCCTGTTGGGGGACCTGCATCCATAGAAGCTTCTTCCTGCACTTCATAGACGTAAATCAAATGCCAACCGAACTCTGTTTTTACCGGGCCGACAACGTCGCCCTCTTCAGCTGAGAAAGCGGCAACTTCAAAGGGGCGTACCATGGAGCCTTTTCCAAACCAACCCAAATCGCCACCGCGTTTTTTGGATGGGCACTCGCTGAATTCTTCTGCGAGCTTGGAAAAATCTTCACCCTCGTCAATTTTTGCTTTCAACTCATCGGCTTTTTCTTTGGAACCCACCAAGATATGTCTTGCTTGAACTTTTTTTGTTTTTCTTTCTTTTGACATTATATTTTTTTACGAAAATACATCCGTGGTTTAGAGGTTTAATTCAACACTTGATTGGAATCGGCCTTTTCGTCGATTTCCATGACTTTTGAAGGTGCAGACTGCATCAGTTTTTCGCCCATGTCCTTGGCTTCCCGGTAACGTTTTTTTAGGATATCGAACAGATTGGGAATTGCTGCATTCATTGCCAAAACCATGTCATTTTTCTCAGGGTCCAACCGCGAATCTTCTTCCCCACGTTGATTCTCATCAAAGTAGTAAGTGTATTCCAGGATGGGAGGTGTCCCTGCATCATTGAGATCAACCTTGAAAAAGGTCAGTTTGAGATCTCTGTTTTTTTCACGGGGATCTATGTTGTAAGAGTCTTCCGCGAAATATTTTTCATCATTGCAAGTGAATTTGATGGTTTCTTTGTTGCTTGGATACAATTCGATAAAGTTCATGTAGCGATCAGGCGTGAACTCAAGATAAGAGAGTGGATTCTTTTCGCCGTAGGCTTTTGCTTCCATCGCCCTTTGTTTGAAGAGTGTCATCAAATCGTCTGGGATTTCTTTTGTAAAGTTTTTTACAATTGCCAGATCGGTCGAAGACATTTTCGGCATGTTGGGTAGCGGGCGATGAGTTTTTTTGAAGTCCAGAATAAAAGAAATCCTGCGGTTTGCATCTTCTTCGCTCCGGAAAGACACCACCATGTATTCGTCGTCGGTGAAAGGATTTGTGAAATAGAAATCTTCAAGAATGTAAATCGTCTTGTAGTTTTCTTCCTCAAAACGGAACGTCATCAGAGAATTGGCCGCTTCCTGTGGGTTGATCTTACGATACGCTTCGATGGCCGGTCTCCTTATAAAAAATGGGTTGAATACTCAGTTTGATTTTAAACTGCAAATTTCTACTGTTCTTCTGTCTCAATATTTCTAACAGCTCTTACGGCGTCTTTGGTTACGTCGAGTTCTTTATGGTTCAGATTGGCATGGCCGTAGCGATAGTAAAACACGATGGCACTGCCGTGGGGTCTTTCCTCTGAAGTCCATGTTGTGAATCCTCCACCGGGAGAAAATTCTGGCGGAATGAAAATATCAAAACGGTCCATATCACGGATGCTATGACCCTCGTCGTACAAGCTCTCGGCTTCTTCCAGTGTTGGTAAACGCCAATTTCGATAACCTGCAAATTTTTTCAAATTCAGGCTGCGTGTGTAGTCCTGAGAAGTGTACCAGTTGGTCCACTTACTCGTATCTTGATACGAGTCGGTTTGTTTCCACATCAAGTTTGTTTCGTTGTCGGTAACGGTTCCATCTCCGTTGTCTCTAAAACGTTTTGTTGCCACGTAAACTTTCTCCTGTCTTGTTCTGCCCAAGCGGGACTATCATTTTCAATCAGTATCGTCATTGAGATCTCTCACGATTCGAGTGGAACCGCGCGAGGGTCGATATATATCGTCGTAAGTCATGACACCCTTGCGATAGCCAAACCGGAGGGCTTGGATTTTATTTCTGACATCTCCCGTCCAGCATAAAAAACCAAAACCTGGCTCAAATATTGAGTAGAGATGTGCTACTTGACCTTGATGGTCTTTATTGCTTTCGGTTTTGGTGTATAGACTTTTGGCTTCGAGAGCATTTGGGATTCTCCAGTTGCCAAAACCAAGGTGCCGTTTTTGATTGAGCTCTTCGACATAGGTGCGAACTTGAATCAGATTCATCCATTTACCGGTCATCTGCCAGGTGTCTTGTTTCAGCCACATGAGATTTCTTGCGCGGTCCATGATGATGCCTTCACCGGTATCCACAAATCGGACAGCTGTTTTCACAGCGTCAATGGGTGGTGTCGTTTCTTGTTCGCTCATAATAGTATATTTTTAGGCATGGCATTAAGTCCTTTATTTTTTAATATCTCTTATAGCTCTGACGCCGTGGCTCCGCAGTCCCATTTTATGCCATTTGTAGTCGCCGTTGTACATCTGAAAACGGATGGCCAAGGTGCGGTCGGTACGGTGCATGGTTTTTGTCCAGCATGTTTGGGCCGACCCGGCGGGAAATGCCTTCACCAAAAAAACAACATCACCGTACTTGTCTGTGATGGGGCTTGAGGGGTCGTAGATGGATTGTACTTCTTTGCGAGTTGGCATCCGCCAATCCTGATGTCCCGCAAACCGATTGTTGTTAAGGACATGCACCCATGTTTTGGCTTCTTCCCATGAAACCCATTTGTCGAGATCTATGTAGGAATCGTCGGCTTTCCACATGACCCCTTCTTCCCGGTCGGTGACGGTCCCGTCTCCGTTGTTGACAAAACGTTCTTCCTCGCCTTCCTCTGCGACTCTGACGATATTACGTACCAGTCTGAGGGCACTGGGGAATCCACTATTTTCTTTAGCCAGCCAGAATTCATAGTCGGAACGGAGGTCGAAACCCATTGCGGCTTTAGCTCCACGGGTTTCGCTGGTCCAGGTGGAAAACCCGCACCCTGAACTGAAGATGGGGTCGAGGTGGATTTCACATCCTTCGACGTCGGAATTGCTGGATTCAGGGTCAAACAATGTACGGGCTTCGGTAGCGGTTGGAAATCGCCAATTATTATAGCCTGCAAATTTTTGCGAGTTCTTTTCCTGAACAAATTCCTGGCACTCGTGCCAGGTCATGAGCCGACCTTTTTCCAACCAGGTATCTTCCTTGGCCCACATGAGTTTGTGTACGGGATCAGAAATCGTGCCGTCGCCATTGTCTGTATATGGAATTTCTTTATTGGTTAATTGTTCGTTCATGGTCCTGGGAAATTTTGAGGTTTGAGTCAATTGTGTTGACGAATTTGATCGTTCTTTTTCACAGGAGCTTTCCGACAAATGCGGACGGAACCAAAACTGTATTCATCGACTGATATCAGTTTTCCTTCGGAGTAATCAAACCGGGGGCGACGGGTAGACGTGTCTCCGGTTAACCATTGGGTTTTGAAGGAATTTTCTGGAAAGCATGAGTCGATGTGGATGGTGCCACCGCCTTTACAGCTATTGGTCAGGCTGGCTTGATACAAACTGGCGGCTTCATCGTATGTGGGCAAGCGCCAATCGTCGAATCCTCCAATTTTTCGCATGTTTTTTTTATCTGCGAATTCGCGAGCTTCATGCCAGTTTAAAAATTTTCCCTTATCCTGCCAGGAATCTTTTTTCAGCCAGTATAATTTAGTTACATTGTCAAAAATGACATGAGGTCCCTTTTCTACCCAGCGTTTGGGTTTACCGTCGTCTTCTTTTTTAACAGGGAGTTGCTCTGATTCTATTTTTACGGGGTGCTGTTCTGACATTTTGATACCTCGTTATTTATGGTGTTTCAATCGCCGGTGTAGCCGATGTTCACATTGCCTTCATCTACATTGACTATCACGGGGACTATGTATTTCCCGTCGGTGTATTCGAGAAGCGTTTTCATACCATGTTCATTGTTCTCAACGTTAATATAAATAAAAGAGCGATGTTGTTTTTTAAAATCGGCCACCGCCTTTTGCGTGTGAGGACAATCATTTTTACCAAATATCATAAAATGCGACATAGTTGTTTCGTGACCCATTGTTAAGACATTAGAAGTTTTCTAACGTGCAAATTTTTTGGAGTCCGTTCTCCATTCGGGTTCCCACTCGTCTCGTACCACGTCGCGTACCAGGCGACAATGAGAATATTCGTTATCTTTGGCTTCCCAGACCCAGTTACCAGTCACATAACTGAACTTCATGGCATATTGAGGGTAATCGGGCTTTTCATCATAAGTCCAGGTGTTGTGTCCACCGTTGGATTCAAATTCAGAATCAATATGAATTTCGGCACCATCTTTGTCATGGTTGGTTCGAACAAATGAGAAAAGTCCTTTTGCTTCATCGGAACCGCAGAGTCTCCAGTCGTCAAACCCGGCATAGTTCTCTTCATTCATTTTTTCGCAATAATCGTGGGCTTCGAACCATGTTATACCGTATTTATATTCTGCAAAAGAGTCTTTTTTAATCCACTGCAGAGATCTTTTGGTTTCCGTTACTGTGCCGTCGCCGTTGTCAACAAAGGTAGGAAGAGCTTCTTCTTCAGCTTCTTCTTCATCTTCTTCCTCTTCGCCCCATTCGTCTTCGCCAATAAATTCTTCATCGATGACTTCTTCTTCAATATCGTCTTCAGCGTCTTCGAAATCTTCAATCAGTTCTTCATTTTCAGTTTCTTCTGATTCGCTCATTTTTTTTTCCGCTAGCAGGGGTGATGTGTTTGAGATTTTAATTTTTCTGATTCAATTCAAAGCTTGATTACAAATCGCGAACAAGCCGTGCTGATGTGCCGGTTGTGGACACACTTTGATCCACGCAAATTTCTTTTCCTGAGGGAAAGTAGCTTTTCCATGCGTAAGAATCGTATCTCGTTTCAGAGGACCATACGCTGGTTTCTCCACCGGATTGGTAATTGGATACGGAGCGCTTGGTTTTCTCTGGAAGGTTTAAGAAAAGTTTTCTGTAAAGCTCTTTGTGTTTCATGAAAATGCGCAGTTCACTTTTGGTTGGCAAACGCCAATCATTGTGTCCCAAATAGTTCTGCTCGTTGCATGCAAGACGGAAGCTGTTCGCTTCATCCCAGTTTAGCCATTTCCCCAATAATTGTCTGGAGTCTTTAAGGCTCCACTGCAAATCGTTCTCAATATCGTCTACGGTTCCATCTTTGTTAACTTTGAAAATTTCGTCTGTCATAAGGTCAGTTTCTTTAGCCCTAAAAGTTGGATTCCATGATTTGGATGAAATTACACGGGGCAGGGATTTAAGTAATTACATAAACAAAATTTTTTATAACGATCAACGCCATCCGCCGCCACGCGTGATGACGTCTTTAGGCTGTGGAATTGTCTTCTTTTTGTATTTTGTTGTATCCAGGACGCCCCGAACAAAGCGTACGCTATCGTTGAGATTGTCTTCAGTTTCCTTATGTCCCCCGGTGCCATTCCCAAAAGAAAAGCAATAGGCTGTCACATTGCCGCGGGCATGAGAGGTCCAGGTATTGTAGCCACAGCCTGGCGAAAAAGCTGAATCAAGATGAACAACCATATCATACTTATCGAGGATTTCAGCGCGATCAAGATAGATACTGTAGGCCTCGTGTTTGTCTGGAAGTCGCCAGTCAGAATAACCTGCGAAAGATTCTTCATTTGTTTTTTTTAAAAGTTTCAATGCTTGTGGATATGTGATGAATTTTTTAAGTCTTAAAAAAGAGTCTTCTTGCATCCACATCAATGAGGTCAGGGAATCCGTTATTGTTCCATCCTTGTTGTCTATAAATCTTCCCGAAGTCATCTGTGCTCCTGCGTAAAATAAAAATCCCCTCGATTGGAACCGCAGTTCCTGCAAGGGATTCGTTTCAATCATTTGAGTCGGTTATTATCTCATATCTGGCGGGCAAAAGAAAAGGGCAAAAAAAAACCGGAAGGCCTTTCGGCCTCCCGGTCTTGTAAAAATTCTTCTTATCGATTGAGTTGGCTTGTTTGGCCAGCAGTCTGTGAGAAGAGACCGCGCTCGGTTCCTTCAGGTTGACCCATACCAGGCTCAATGTAGGTGCCAGGTTTAACATGATCCATGTGGTAATGGGTTTGGTAGCTTTTTCCAGAACCTTGATCGAGTTTCCAGTCATGACGATCGTTTCGTTGTCGCTGACAGTTAATCGAAATTGCTCCAGGACCTTCGTTTTTAAATGTTGAATTGCGTTGCAGAGCTCTTGCGAGGTAGTCCCCGGGAGCTATAGTTGCTGTTTCGTCTGCGCCCCAACCGTAATCTTGAGGACCTAAATTAAATACGATCGTGGTTTCTTCGCTCTCGCTCAGGTTGTCCACTTTCCAAGATGCATTCTCACAAGTTGAGGTGCCGCCTGGTTGCACTACGTTTACGTTGGCATTGGCCGTTGCTACGAACGCCAATACTGCTGATACCGCAAAAATGCCGACCATCTTTTTCATGTGTTGCTCCCCCTTTAACGGAAAGTTAAAAATTGGAACTATAAAAAGCTTAACCTCTAAACCTATAATTCCTTTTGATGGTTACCGCTAGTCCTAAAATACCAAAAAAATAGAAACAAGTCTAACCTTGAAAATAACTCTGTAAGGATTAATCCAGAACGCCTGATCCTATAATTATCCTTCTGGAATTTGAGAGAAAAATACCAAATTCATCAATAGAAGTCAAGATTTAAATCTTATGTTTAGATTGCTTTAAATAACTGTTTGATAAATAAATATATATCATGTCTTTTCTTTGTGGCTCTGATTTGTCTTTTATTTATGGATCAAATTTATATTCTTGGATCAGACACTGAACTTCAAGGAGGTCAGGCTGGCCAGACTCAGAGAGTTACGTAATTCTTTTTCGCCTTCTTCCGAGATGTTGTTGATAACCAGTTGTATGCTCCTCAGGTTCTTTAAGTTTTCGGCGGTCGCCAAATAGTGGGCTCCTTTATCGCTGATGTTGTTGGCGGCGAGATTCAAGGTGCGTAACTTGGTGAAGTGAGGTGAGTCTATGATGGCTTTGACTCCGTCGTCGCCGATATCGTTTTGGGACAGGTCGAGTGCCCGAAGGTTGCTCAATTCTTCCCTTTGGGCCAATTCTTTCGCGCCGACCTCTCTAATATACTGGGCCTTCAAGTTGAGGACTTGTCCGTCTGAGCTCAATCTGTCTCTTAGCAAATCATCCATTCTTGACATTGGTTTTTATACCTTTTTTCTATTTGGTGATTTTTTAAAAAAACTCGCTTTATGGAGTTTTTAATACGCACTATGGGTAACGAATGTCTCGCAAAAGAATTGCAACCGTTTAATAGATTTGTCGTGCCGTTATGGGCTAATATTTGCGGTTGATGAAATTCAGGATTTAAATTTTTTGGGAAATTGTGCCTTATTTTGAACGGGCCGATACTCAACCCAAACCTTCAATTTTTTTAGCCATAAAACCGTACTCATCGTAACTTTCCCAGCCTTCCTGAAGCATTTTCTTTGTGTATTTGATCATTAAATTGGCTTGGGAATGGTTGGGGTTGATCTCGACTGTTTTCTTCAATAATTTCTGTGCTTTTTTGACGTCTTTGATTTCATCTCCATAATTGTCGATCTGTCTGGATTTATCGATCAAATCGGATGCCCATTTGTAATTCAAGTCGGCTATCTGTAAGGGAGCATTTTGGGAAACGTGTTCGACGATTTCTTCGTCGGCCTTCAATTTGTCTATCAATTCGAGGGCTAGCTCAAATTCTCGTATCGGGAGTCGGTAATCATCGTCGGTGACGTCTACGATGGATTCTCCGGCTTTGTGCGCGGAATGAAGGCCAACGGAACTGATGATTACTTTGGACTGGATGCCTGACATCAATTCGCTAAACAGGACTTCGCCCATGGCAAAATGGATAATGGATGCAAATTCTTGCTCGGTATCGTATTGCAGAGCTAATTCGAATTGGGTTTTGGCACTTTGATGTTCACCCAAGTCCATATAAGCTTCGCCCAGATTGTAATAATTGAGACAGTTGTCGGGGTCTTCTTCGATTTGTTCGAGAAAGGTTTCGATCTGGGCTTCCAGGTCAAAGTCTTCCTCTTCCTCGTCTCCATCATCGACGCCATCATTCTCTTCGTCTTCTTCGGGCACGGCTTCGAGCTCTGATGTGGATTCGTCGGAAGGCGGAGTTACCTCGTTTTCATTTTCTTCTTCAGCGTCTTTATTTTTTTGATCCATGGGTGTTCTCCGCCGCTTTTGCGGCATCTGTATTGCGTACGGGGCGAATCACGGTCAGGGAAAGTCCTGGCCCGCCTTTCATGCTCAAATAGGCTTTGCCTCGAATATAATTGAAGCCCCAAGCCATTTCTTTTTTGGTTTCGCTGGACCAAAAACAACAACTGGTGTAGCCAAAGATGGGATCCATGTGGATATTATTTTCTGTCCAATAATAATTCCATGGAATACTTTTGTTTTCTTCGTAAAGACTTTCAAGCTCTGTGCGAGTGGGTAGACGCCAATCGTTGTGTCCTGCAAATTGATCCTGGTTCAACTGCTTCAGGAAGTCTTGCGCCATGTCCCAGTTGATCCATTTCTTCAATTCTTGATAGGAGTCGGTCTTTTTCCAAATGAGATTGGTTTTTTTGTCGAGAACCGTGCCATCGCCAATATCCTGATATCGCGTATCACCTGAGGGTGTCAGCTCTTCAAGGGGCTTGGTCATGGAAAGAATTTGCCCTTCGAAAAGTGGATCACCCGAGGGTGTGCTCGTATTTTCTCCTGCTAATGCCGTTGCTGCATATATCATCAGCATCAAGACAATTGGCAGGGAAAGAAGGGTTGCCTTGAATCGACTTTTTTTTATAAGTGACATTCGTGTATTGCATTCATTCTGCGGTTAATCGTCTTGAGGAGCCCAGTCGGGTTCCCAGGAAAGGCAAATTCCTGTGGCATTTTTAAATTGCCCGGGTTCTTTGCCGTTGACACCCCATTTTGAAACAAAGTTCAATTCGGGGTCAAATTTTTGAATTCGATTGTTAAGGGTATCCACTACAAAAACGAATCCATAGGGGTCTTCGGCAATTCCCATGGGGCAATTGAATTGTCCGTCACGTTTGCCGATTTCTCCTACAACTGTAAGAGAGTGTCCTTCACGATCGAATAATTGCAGGCGATTCTGGCTTTTTTCAGAAACGAGGATGGATCCGTCTTTGCGAACGGCAATTCCTACGGGGAAGTTCAGGCGTCCTGTTTCAAAGCCGTATTCTCCGAATTTGCTTTGGTATTGTCCGTCTTCGTTGAAGATCTGAATTCTCTGGTTGTCGCGGTCAGCAACGTAGATGTTGCCTTCTTTATCGAGGGCTACACCGGCGGGGAATTTCATAAATCCATCAAAATTGCCAGCGACGCCGAATCCCATGAGGAATTCTCCCTCGTCGTCGTAACGTTTGATGAGATGATTGTTGGTGTCAACAACGAGAATGGTTCCCATGGCTTCTGCGATGATGCCTTCGGGCCAATAAAATTTTTCCTGTCCCCAACCTTCTTTGCCAAACTCCAATATGAAATTGCCATCGGGATCAAATTTTTGAATTCGATGGCATCCCGTATCGGCAACCCAGATGTTTCCTTCGTGATCGACGGTAACCGCCGATGGGGTTTTAAACTCACCGGGACTGTAAGGGGCACGGGTTCCACCCGAGCGACCAAATGCCATGAGAAATTTCCCATTTCCGTCGAATTTCTGGATGCGGTCATTTCCTGAATCGGCCACCCAAACATACAGTTTGGAATGGTCTATTTTGAGTTCTTCGGGGCTTGCTTCGGGCAGGGTTTCTCCGAATTGTGCTACGTCCAAGCCGACGTCAGACTCATCAACGAGTTCGGTATTTTCCTCAGTCATATATATCCATTTGAAATTGGGTAGATGATAGAAATATCCTAAGGGGATTTTGAGTCACGGTGTGATTCACCTTAAGAAAACTGGCCTTGATTGTTTTTAAGGACCGCTCTTTGCCAAAAGTAAAATACAGGTAGAGAGAGCGGGTTCTTTTAAAAATAGTTTTCTGAAATCTTTATATCTTATTTTAAAGAAACTATAGCCGGAATTTCTGAAATCGCAGAGATTTTTTTTCTGAAAAAGAAAAGGCCCCGCTCGGGGCCTTGGGCTTCGGTTCACCAGAGCTCCACATCCCCGTCGCAGAGCCTTTCGGGATAAGCTGTTCCCCTAGCGGTTGCTTTCTTTCCCTGAGAACCGACCCTAATAGGGCGAGCTCTCTAGTGAAAGGTATTCATTTTTATTTGATAAAAAATCCTTTGACGTCAAGAACCTGATATTCAAAGTCGCAGGCCTTTTGCAAATCTTCGAGTCGTTCATTCCAGTTGGTTTTGAAAAGTTCCAGACTTTCAGATTTTGGTTTTTTCTTCATCAACTCGACTTCTCTGAAAAGAGGCTTGACCAGATTTTTATGAATCATTTGTACCGAATTGCGCAATTTGACAACACAATCTTTGGTTACCAGTTCTCTGGTGACACCATCGACTTTTTCGAGCAGTCGGAGGAAAGATTGGATCGTAGCCAATTGGGACATATAACTTTCTGACAAGCGGTGATCGTATTTCATCCCACAATCGATGTAGGCGGTCATCAGCCACATGCCGACATGGTGGTCAAATTTCACAGAAAGGGTGATGAGTTTTTGCAGATAGTCGACTTCTCGTAAGTCTTCGTCTTCTTCTTCACCTTCTGCAAGTTCTTTGGCTGCTTTCTCTTTTTCTTTTTGAAGTTCGGCTTTAATGCTTTCCAACTCGCTCAAATCAGCGAGCGAATCTGCGGGGGTCTCTTCTGCCTTCTCCTGAGTTTCCTCCCCGGTGGCCTGTCCTTCTTCTTCTTTTTCTGTATCCTGTTCGCTCAAAGGGAAATCTCCTCTAAAGACCTTATTAAATAATAACCGCCATATTTTGGTTTGATCGTAATTATATATAGAATGGCGGAGTATAAATTATATTGCAACGGCCTGTCAAGTTTTGCCGAAGACCTTATTTGCAGGTTTGCGATTCGAGGTAATCTATAACAGCACCATCATTGTTGGTTCTTATGGTCTCGTTGGCCTGAGCTTTCACCTCAGGCAGGGCGTTGCCAACGGCGACGGAATGTCCTGCTACTTGAAACATATCCAAATCGTTCAGATAGTCTCCAAAAACAGTCACTTGTGATAAGGGAATGTTCAACAGCTTTGCCAGTTTCACAACAGCGTGCCCTTTGGTAGCTTTTTTATTATAGGTTTGTAACCAGTAATAACCGTCATTGTAGAGATCTTTAGCAAAATACATTGCGAGTTGTTCGGGATATTTTTCTTTCAATGCAAGGTAAATGGGTTCCAGAGTGGAGAATCGATCGATCAAAAGAAATCCAGATATAGACTCTTTTTCTGTGAAGGTGAATTGTTGGGTCTGGCAGAGGCGTCCATCTCCATTCAAGCTGTCCAGATAGGCTTGTGCTCCGGGATTGCTTGCGCTCCGGTAGTAAAGCAAATGTTGATCGGCTACGGTATAGATAAATGGGTCGAGCTGGATGGGCTCGACTATTTTCAACATATCTTTAACGATGTCAGCACTGATAAATTCGGATCCGCCAAGGTCTTTCCCGGTTGTCAGGTCGCTTAGAAAGACTCCGTTGAATAGAATAACTGGAAGTTTCAGTTTGAGTCCTTTTAACAAAGGGAGTGCAGACTCCTGGCTTCTTGCTGTGGCGATGGTGAATTGCAGACCACGGTCGATCATGTGATTGAGACGCTGAAGGGAAGAGGGGGATAATTTCCCCTGGTCGTCAAGTAACGTTCCATCGAGATCAGAAATGAATAATCTGTCTTTTGATAGTGTATGGTAGTTTTGAGCTGTATTCTGGATCATGTAAATAGAATTTTTTCTGGTTTGAGTGGATGCTGATTTGCTTCTGTAAGGATGCGGCCCAAGATTATACTAAAGTTTAGATTTAATCTGATAATTCACTTGAAAAATACGGAGAGCTGATCTCATGCATTCATTTGAAAGTCTTAATATAATAAGAAGAGCGTCTGCCTTTCTTTTGGCAATTATGATATTGTTGGTGTCCAGTTTTACGGTGAATTCGGTACAGGCGAAGGGATTTGATTTTTCCGAATGGGACAGTATCCTGAAGGAAAATGTTTCCACAAAGATCATTCGGGAAATTCCCCTCAATGTATTGGACTATAAGAAGTTAAAGTACAATTCGCAATTGAAAAATTTATTGCAACGTTTGGAAAATACGGATATATCTAATTTAAAGAAGCGTGAAGAAGTTTTGGCATTTTGGATCAATGTTTATAATATTCTTGCGGTGAAAATGGTGCTGGATCATTATCCCGTGAAAAGCATCAAAGATATTGGGAGTATTTTTAGATCTGTTTGGAAGAGGCCTGCGGGCAAGGTTGCTGGCGAGGAAAGGACTTTAAACGACATTGAGCATGAGATTCTCAGAAAAATGGGGGAGCCTCGCATTCATGCCGCTATTGTTTGCGCTTCGGTCAGTTGTCCTGATTTATCAAAGACGGTGTTTGTTCCCGAAACGTTGGATGCACAACTCGATTGGCAGATGAAAGTGTTTGTTCATAACTCTGCCAAGGGACTTGTCATTGACCGTGAGGGCAAACGAGTTCAGCTATCCGCTATATTTAAATGGTTTGCTGAAGATTTTAAATCTAAAGGCGGGGTGCTTTCTTTTGTAGGGGCCTACCTTTCTCCAGAGGACAATAAGTTTATCAATCGTCCTGACACCGAAATTTCGTATTTTGATTACGATTGGGGTTTGAATGAACGTTGATCTTCTCTGAATAAAATAATAAGGAGTGTACATTGTTTTTTCAATCCGCATTGTGGGATGGCAGGAAACACTATCTGGATCGCATGACTTTGCGTGATCTGGTGAAGGCCTATTTTGCTTATCCTGCGATCAGAGTTTATTTGTTTTTATCAGTCATTGGTGTGGCACTGGCACTGCACTGGATGGAGTCCTGGACTTCTGTATTCATCGTCATCGCTGTCACTCCTATGCTTTACGCCCTGTCCTGGTATTTGTTGCATCGTTTTGTTTTGCACGGGCGTTTTCTTTATAAATCGCCGCGCACGGCGGCACTTTGGAAGCGCATCCATTTCGATCATCACCAGGACCCCAATGATCTGGAGGTTTTATTCGGTGCTTTGCCGACCACGTTGCCTACCATTCTGGCGATTACTTTGCCTGCAGGTTGGTTGATAGCAGGGCCCGCAGGAGCGGCGGCCGGGATGGCTATGGGTATGTGGGTCACCTGTTTTTATGAGTTTTGCCATTGTATTCAGCACTTGGCTTATACTCCGCGACTGCCTCTGCTCAAAAACATGAAGAAATTGCACATGGCACATCATTTTCACAATGAGCAAGGCAACTACGGCATCACCAATTTTTTCTGGGATCGTCTTTTAAATACTTTTTATTCGAGCGCAGGAGAGGTTTTGCGTAGCTCGACGGTGTTTAACTTAGGCTATGTCAGTGCTGAATATAAGCACTTTCCCTGGGTGGCTCACTTGTCCGGGCTGGATGTGGAAAAGGGAGAGGAAAAAAATCCCCCCGAACCTCTGGCTCCTGCTGGAACCGAGGTTGAGAGGGGAGTGGCGAACTGAAATACGAACCTGGGAGCGGATTGTTTTTCAGTCCGCGTGTTTTCTTAAAAAGGTTGGGATGTCGAAGTTGACAGCCGAAGCAGAGTATTCTTCAGGATTGTCTTCCCGGATAGCGTTTGCAAGGCTCTTCAAGTGCTTGTAAGGAGACGTATGTTCCTTCGCAGGCTGGGGAGTCTTGTTGTTTTCCATAGAGATTGCAGATTTTACGGACTCGGGGTTTGCGACCGGTATCTGTTCTTTTGATGACAGTGAATCGAACCCTGTGGCAATGACGGTCACCCGGATTTGTCCGTCCATCGTCTCGTCGATCACCGATCCAAAAATGATATGAGCGTCTTCGTGTGCGCTGTTTTGTATCAGCATTGAAGCCTCGTTGACCTCAAGCAAGCTCATGTCCTCCCCACCTGTGATATTGATGAGGATGCCACGCGCACCTTCCACCGTTGCTTCATCCAGTAAGGGGCTGGAGATGGCTTTTTGGGCCGCTTCGATCGCCCGGTTTTCTCCCGCCGCAGTTCCACTTCCCATCAAGGCTTTGCCCATATCGCACATGATGGTTTTCACATCTGCAAAATCGAGGTTGATGAGGCCTGGAATAACGATCAAATCGGAAATACTGCACACTGCTTGTTTCAGGACATCATCTACAATGCCAAAGGCACCCGTAAGAGAAGTTTGTTTGCCGACAAAACTGAGCAATTTTTGATTGGGGATGACGATCAAGGTGTCGACGGCTTTTTCCAACTCCTTGATTCCTTCTTCAGCCTGACGAATTCTACGTTTGCCTTCAAACAAAAAAGGTTTTGTAACAACTCCAACCGTTAAGGCACCCGATTCTTTCGCGATTCGCGCGATGATTGGCGCACCCCCGGTTCCTGTGCCGCCGCCCATGCCAGCGGTGATGAATACCATGTCCGCTCCTTCAAGAGCTTCCCGGATCTGGTCTTCGCTTTCAAGTGCCGCACGTTCGCCAATTTCAGGATTGGAACCGGCTCCCAGACCTCGGGTCAGTTCACAGCCTACCTGTATCTTGCCAGGGCATTTAGAAGCTTCCAGCGATTGGATGTCCGTGTTTGCTACCATGAACTCTACACCGCGTATCTGGCTTCGGACCATGGAGTTGACAGCATTGGTGCCGCCACCGCCAACGCCGATGACCTTGATGCTGGCGGAGTACAGGTTTTCTGATTCAAATTCTATTAATGACATATTTTACCCTCCCAGGTTGTTTAAAAAAAGTCTTCAGCCCAATCCTTCATACGACTGAAAATCTTATCGAATAGATGACGTCCTTTTAGTTCTCTGATGGCACCGCTTTTGAAAGACCGTTGACCGTATTGCAAAAGCCCGGTACTGGTGGCATACATCGGGCTGTTGACAACGTCGATGAGGCCTCCAAGGTGCATGGGGGATCCGATGCGCACGGGGAGTTGAAAAACCTCCTCCGCAAGATCAGCCATTCCCTTCATATTTGCGGCACCTCCGGTCAAAACGACTCCTGATGAGATGAGGTCGCGATAACCGGAATTACTGACTTCGTTGTTCATGATTTCAAACATCTCGCGTGCGCGCAGTTCGATGATTTCACTCAAAATCTGGCGTGATATTCTCCTTGGTTCGCGTCCACCGACGCTGGGAACCTCAATCATTTCATCCTCACCGACTTGCGACGAAAGAGCGCATCCGTACTTGTGCTTCACCTTTTCGGCTTCTTCATTAGGCGTTCTCAAACCGATGGCGATGTCGTTGGTCATTTGCGACCCTGCGATGGTCAAGACGGAGGTGTGTTTGATTGAGCCTTGATAGAAAATCGCCAGATCAGACGTTCCACCGCCGATATCGATCAACAAGGCACCGAGTTCTTTTTCGTCCGCAGACAAAACCGATTCGCTCGATGCGAGTTGTTCGAGAACGATATCCTGAACTTCCAGACCTGCCTTGTTGACGCAACGGACAATGTTTTGGGCAGACGTTACGGCGGCGGTCACAATATGCACCTTTGCCTCAAGACGCACTCCCGACATACCCAACGGAGTTTTAATGCCGTCCTGATCGTCCACAATAAATTCTTGCGGGAGTACGTGGATGACCTCTCGATCGAGTGGAATAGCGATGGCCTTGGCCGCTTCGATCACTCGATCAATGTCCTTCTGGTGGACTTCTTTTCCCTTGACCGCAATGATCCCGTGACTGTTCAAACTGTTGATGTGACCGCCTGCGATGCCAACGAAAACAGAATCGATTTCACAACCCGCCATCAATTCCGCCTCTTCCACGGCACTCTTGATGGATTCGACAGTTGCGTCGATATTCACCACGACACCCTTTCGCAGACCGCGAGACGGGTATTGTCCGAGACCAATGATGTCAATTTCGCCGTGGGCTCCCATCTCGCCGATGATGCACACGATTTTGGTAGTACCAATGTCGAGACCGACCAGATATTGTTCATGTTTGGCCATGCATTTTTTCCTTTAAATTAGGCTTTGCCTGCCGTTTTTGCCAAGCCTTGTTTCATTTTTACAATCACGCGGTCTTCATATGACAGATCAAATAAAGCCGCATTTTTTTTATCATTTTCCATTGCGTCGAGAACGACCAGAAATTTTTGTATGCCTTCGGAGAGATGGCCAAGATCGGCGATCAGGTGTAGCTCCGTATCACGAGTGATAAATTGAATGCGTTTTTCCCCGGTAAATTCAGCGTTGACGATTGGGTTGTTTTTGAAAAAGGGCAATTGATTGAAATAATTCATTGTTTGTAATCCCAGAATCATTTCATCAGTGGCTATCGAATTCCCCAATTGAGCTTTGACAGAACGGTTGCCGGATACCATAGGCAAATCTTTATAAATTGGAGAATCGGCTTCCAGCAAGACTCCAAAATTATCCATCACATAAACTCGGTCTAACTGAATACGCGCAAAAGGTGTTCGTTGTTTGATGTCGAAACGAATGGTATTGGGGAATGCTCTGGCCGCCGAAACGCTAAGAGCCCAGGGACGTTCTGCCAATCGATTTGCAATTTCTTTTAGATCCAGAATGAAAATATTTTTCCCTTTGATGGGGCCCACTTGTTTGAGCAGTTCTGCATCACTGACCTTGTCCAGCCCCTGAAAATGAACGTTCTGAACTGAAAAATAGGGCGATTCCGTCAGGAAAAGATAGCTGTAATATAGAGATCCTGCAATGACTGCAGTTATCAAAGTTTTCTTAAAGCAACTCTTCAGGAAATGAGTTTTGTTTTTCCACGCAAGGCGGTCATGGCTGGACTGTTTTTCTCCAGACTTTTTCACCAGCTTGCGAGGGGTGCTTAATTTTCCCAGAGTCGCTGTCGCGGGATGATTTTCAAACAGGGCAAGGTTCATTGTATTTGAGCCTCCGGGTAATCGAGTTGCGCAGTCGTTAAAATTTCCAGTGCCAGTGCGTCGAATTCAATTCCCGCCGCACGCGCGCCCATGGGAAGAAGGCTGGTGGGAGTCATACCCGGTATTGTATTCATTTCCAGTACATAAGGAGTGCCGGTCGAATCCAGAATGACGTCGATTCTCGGCAGACCTCTGCCTTGCAGGGCCTGAAAAACTTTAATGGAAACTTCCTCGCAGGCGGTCTTTTCTTCAGCGGTCAATACTGCCGGGCATATGTATTGAGTATCTCCTGAAGTGTATTTTGCCGAATAATCGTAGAACTCAGATTTTGGACGAATCTCTACGATAGGTAGAGGTTGCGACTGATTCATGCCAATGGCCAACAGACGGCCTGCTATAAACTGTTCAACCAGCACTTCATCGGAATATCTGAAAGCGTCTTTCACTGCGTCGTTCCAACCTTCCTCCGATTTGACAATATGAATTCCCAGACTGGAACCTTGCCGGTTGGGTTTGACGACGAGGGGGAAGTCCAGCGTTCTTGTAGCAGGGTTTCCCTTGCGTAATATCTGATAGGCCGGTGTAGGGATACCATTGCTGATAAATATTTCTTTTGATTTGATCTTATCGTAGGCCAAAGCACTTCCCAATACTCCAGAACCTGTGTAGGGAATTCGGGCGTATTCAAGCAAACCCTGAATAGTGCCGTCTTCCCCATACGTTCCATGAAGAGCCAGAAAAGCCAACTCGATGTTGTTCACTTTCAATTCATTTGCAATGTCGTAACCCACATCCATCTCCTGGACATTGATCCCTTTTCGTCGTAAAGCCGAGGCCACAGCTTTCCCTGTAATCAGGGAGATCTCCCGTTCAGAGGATAAGCCGCCCATAAGTACCCCTACTTTTTTGTTACTGATATCCATCAACGAAAAACTCCCGTGCAAATTGAATACAGGTCCGCAACCAGCCTCAGGTCTGCAGGCTGGTGGCAAGGGAGGGGGGCCCTTGTATGCGGACTTATAATTGAAAAAGGTATCAATACATATTGAGTCGTCATCGTTATTCTCCGGCCACTACCAATTCCAGTTCCAGTTCAACCCCTGTTTTTTCCTTTACTTCTTCCTTGATAAGACGGATCAGCTTTAAAACGTCAGTGGCTTTTGCTCCGCCCTTGTTCACAATAAAATTTGCGTGTTTGATAGACACCCCTGCCGAACCAATCGTTTTACCTTTGAGTCCTGCAGATTCTATGAGTCTGCCTGCGGTGTCACCTTCTGGATTTTTGAATACCGATCCAGAATTGGGAACTGTCAAAGGTTGGCGTGAGCTTCGCTTGGCAAGATGCTCGTCCATGGTATTTTGAATCTCCACCGCGTCGCCTTTTTCCAATTCGATTTCGCCTTCGATGAGGAGGCCGTGACCGGCAGGGAACTGGGTCTTTCTGTAATTGAAGATCAATTGATCCCGCTTCAATTTTTCGATTTCCCCTCGGGTTGTCAGGCGCGTGATTGAGCGCGTGACCTGACCGATATCAACCCCTTCAGCACCTGCGTTCATCGTCCAGGCACCACCCAGAGAACCAGGAATGCCAACGAGATGTTCGATTCCTGTCAAAGAGTAACGTGCCGCATACTTAGCGAGATAGGAGAGTTTGACTCCGGCCTGAACCTTGATGACCGCCTTTTCTTTTCCATCGATTGATTTATAGAACAAAGGGCGACTGACTGTTTTGAATCCCTCTTTGAGCGAAACGACAATGCCGCGAATTCCTGAATCACGTGCCAGAAGATTCGTGCCTTCTCCCAAAAAGAACAGAGGTGCCGTCCCTTTATTTTTCAGGATGGTTTGCAGGTCTGCAATGTCTTTGGGAAGTATGAAAACATCAGCAGGGCCTCCAATTCGCAAGGACGTGTGATCGGACATCAACTCGTCGGTTCTCACTTCGCCCTGAATTTTTTGCAGCCACAGATAAGAAGGGTTCATAGTTTTGCTCTGATAAAGTTTGCGTCCCAGAACGACTATTTCTGCGCCCAAAGAAGTGGGTCGGGTCACTTTGGATAAAGCTCCGCTGGGGGTCAAATAAATTAATTTTCGTTTCCAAGGTTCGCTTAGCATAAGGACTCTTTCCTGAGACTGGGTTCATCGCCTTTTAAAGGCAGGGTGGGATTGAAATACATTTCGGCCAATTTCCATACGTTGCCTGCGCCCAAGGTAGCTGTTACCCTTCTTGGAGCCTGGTTTGCTCGTAACAAATCAACGACATTTTCAAAATTATCTATGTACTCAACATTTTTATGACCGTGGCGGCGAATGCCTTCCATCATGACTTTTGAATTCACCTGAGGGATTTTCTTTTCCCCGGCTGGGTAAATATCCGTGACAATCAAGCGATCGGCATCATTGAATGCCGTCCAGAAATCTTCCATCAAAGCCTGTGTTCGGGAATAGCGGTGCGGTTGGAAAACGACCGTCAGCTCTCTATCGGGCCAAACCTCTTTGGCGGCTCGCAAAGTCGCGCGAATTTCGGCAGGATGATGCCCGTAGTCGTCCATCCAGATGAGTTCATCGGTTTCGCTGATGATTTCAAATCTTCTTTGAACACCCACAAATTTTTTGAGCGAGTTTGCGATTGTTTGGAAATCGATATTCAACTCCATTCCAACAGCCACTGCCGCCAGCGTGTTGCAGGCATTGTGTCGACCCGCCGCACCCGACTGTATCCTGCCAAGTTCACGCCCCTGATAGTAAACGCTGAAATGAGTTTGCATACCGTCTATGACAATGTCTTTGGCAAGGTAATCGGCCTGTCCTGAAAGGCCATAAGTGATATAGCGTTTTTCAATTCTAGGAATCAGCGATTGAATATTGGGGTCATCCAGACAAAGGATTGCGGCTCCATAAAATGGAATCTTGTTAATGAAAGTCAGAAAGGTGTCCTTCATGCGCTCCAGAGTCTTGTAAAATTCCATATGCTCTTCATCCAGCGTAGTCACGACCGCAATCGTGGGCGACAGGTGAAGGAACGAACCATCGCTTTCATCGGCCTCGGCAACAAGAAACTCACTTTGTCCCAGTTTGGCGTTACCGCCACATTGTTTGAGACGTCCACCCACAACCACCGTAGGGTCAAGATTTCCTTCAGCTAAAGCCGCCGCGATAAGCGATGTGGTTGTGGTTTTGCCGTGAGTGCCTGCGACAGCAATTCCGTATTTCATGCGCATGAGCTCGGCCAGCATTTCAGCCCTTGGAATCACCGGGATCATTCTTTTACGCGCATTCACAGCTTCTGGATTGTCGGCTTTGACCGCACTGGAAACCACTACCACTTGTGCGTTACGCACATTTTCAGAATCGTGACCCAAACGAATGCACGCGCCAATATCTCTCAAATGGCGAGTGGCCTGGCTTTCGGCGATATCGGAACCCGATACGTCGAAACCTTGATTGATGAGGACTTCAGCGATTCCGCTCATGCCAGAACCTCCAATCCCGATAAAGTGAATGCGTTGGGTTTTACCTAAAAACATGACAGCTCATTTTTCTTTGATACCTGGTTTTTATGCATTTGATTTTTTTGTTTTTTTAATCAATTCCATGCAAATTTCACGAACATTTTTAGTGGCTTCTCTATTGCCCAGGCGATAACTGTTGGATTCGATTTCTTCGAGATGCCCCGCGTCCGCCATTGCATTTTTAATCGATTGAGCCAGCTTCTCTCCGCTCAGTTCTGCATCGAGAATCATTTCTGCCGCATTGGCAGATTCCAGAAGACGCGCGTTTTTTTCCTGATGATTGTGCGCGGCATGAGGGAAAGGAATCAGGATCGACATTTTTCCACAGGCGGTGATTTCTGCCAGAGTGGTTGCTCCCGCTCTGCAAATGATCAGAGAGGCAGAGCGGTAACAGCTGTCAACATCGTCAATGAAGGGGCGAACATCGGCACCCGCAAAGCCCTCTGCTGAATAACGCTTTTGGATATCAGCAAAATCTTTTTCTCCGGTTTGATGAATGATATGTATTTTTTCTTTTTCATCTCCCAGTTTTCCCAAGGCGGCAATCATCGCTATATTTATGGAGTGCGCTCCCTGACTTCCACCCAGTACCAGAATGCAAAACTTGTCTGTCCGCCGTTTCGGAGCCAATTCTCTGGGGATGCAAAATTCTTCGCGGATCATATTCCCCGTGGTGACAACTTTATCGGCAGGGAAATGAGAGGAAGATTCTTTGAACGAAACGGCAACCTTGTCTGCAATTTTCCCTAACCATCGGTTTGTCATCCCCGGTATGGAATTCTGTTCGTGAATAAGGATAGGAATCCGCAATGCCCAGGCAGAAAGGGCAACCGGACCGGACGCATAACCTCCAACACCCACCACCAGATCAGGACTTTTCTGTAGGAGAAAACAGGTCGATTGCAGAATTCCCATTGGCAATTTGAACAGAGAAGTCCATCGTTGAATCCCTTTTTTACCCATGATTCCAGAGGTCATGATGGTCTTCAAATCCCATCCCATTTTGGGAATGACTTTGGACTCCAGTCCCTGTTTGGATCCGACGAATGTGATTTCAATATCCATGTCCAGTTTTTCCAGTTCGTTTGCCAGAGCGATTGCAGGAAACAAGTGCCCTCCTGTACCGCCTCCAGCAATGACAACGCGAATATTCATCTCTTGAATAATTACTTCTTGACCGGATGTTGCGAAATATTCAGCAAAACACCCGCACTCATCATCAATACCACCAGCGACGATCCCCCCATGCTAATGAAGGGAAGCGTCAAACCTTTGGTTGGCAAAAGACCGATCGCCACACCCATGTTGATGAAGGCCTGTATGCCGATCAGTAATGTAATGCCCACGGCAACATGTGCGCCGAAAGGATCTTTTGCATTGAGTGCGGCGGCAAAACCTCTCCATATAAAAGTTCCAAATAAAATAACGATGAACACGGCACCGATGAATCCGAGCTCTTCTCCAATGACAGAGAAAATAAAATCGGTGTGAGCTTCAGGCAGATAAAATAATTTCTGACTGCCATCACCCAGACCCACACCCCAAATTCCGCCGCGCCCAAAAGCGTAAAAAGATTGAATGGCTTGAAACCCGGTATCAGAAGGATCTTGCCAGGGATCCAAAAATGCGAAAATACGGCGCATGCGATATTCCGCTCCAGTCACAGCAGAAATCACCAGAGGAATCACAGCCAAAAAGGAGTAAGCCAGAAAGCGGGTACGAATTCCCGCAATGAAAAGCATGAGCAATGCAACGACGCCGATGATTAAGGCGGTTCCAAAATCGGGTTGAAATAAAATAGGGACAAAGAAAAATCCCAGAACAATGACATTGGGCAAATACCCGTAGGCAAAATTTTTCAATTGATCGGAACGTTTCACCAGCGACTTTGCAATGAATATGATGATGGCGATTTTTGCAATTTCTGACGGTTGAAAATTGGCACCGCCTAGAGTGAGCCATCTCCGCGCTCCTCCTACCTCTTTGCCTAATCCGGGAATCATTACGGCGATCAGTAAAAGAAACGCACCAAACAAAATGGGGTATGCAAATTTTTCCAAAAGACGGTAATCCATGGAACGTGTGATTCTCAAGGCAATGAAACCGATGAAGACCCAAAGCATTTGGCGTTTGAGAAAATAATAAGGGTCATTGTATTTTTCTCCTGCAACAACCGCGCTGGAGCTGTAAACCATGACCACGCCAATAATGATCAGAAGGCCGACGACACAGCCCAGGATCGGATCACTGGTTTGATGACGAGAAGTGGAATCATTCATTGGATTCTTCTTCCTCCCGCAGTGATGTGCATTATTGGTTGTGAGTCCATTTTCATAGATTGTTAACGAGGGTTTTGAATAGAGACCCGCGTTCCTCATAATTTTTGAACATATCCTGACTCGCACAAGCAGGTGCGAGTAAAACGGTGTCACCTGCTTTTGCATGGCTCACTGCTATTTTCAAAGCATCCTCAAGGCTGTCGGCTTCTTCGCTGGCAGGGGAACCGTTGAGAAAATTTCTTATGATTCCCCGAGCTTCTCCAAAAAGAACGAGGTGCCGGACCTTTTGCTTGAGTAACGGGAGCATTGCAGAAAAATCTCCCTGTTTGTCTCTGCCGCCGAGCATGAGCACGATCGGTTTTTCAATTGCAAGAAGTGACTTGCAGGTAGCACCTACGTTGGTGGCCTTGGAATCGTTTATGAAATCGATTCCATTGAAAGTGCGCACCCATTCCATACGATGTTCGAGTCCGTTGAAATTGCACAAAGCATCTGCCAGCACGCTGACCGAAATATTCAAGGGTGCTGTTAAAGCGATTGCGGCAAGTGCATTCTCGACAAGCAAGCGCAAGGGGAACGCGATTTCCTGATGCTTGCAAATGACTTCTTCGCGTCCCTGAAATTTTAGAATGATCTCACCGTTTCTTAAGTAAGCACCGTCCCCGCCTTCGTGCTGGGCTCCAAAAAATAGTTTTTGAGAACGTTTTCCGCAACTGAGCTTCACTGTTTCCGGGGCATCCAGATTGGCGACAAAATAATCGGACTCGCTTTGTTGAGTTGCAATGCGTTCTTTCATCGCATGATAGTTTGCCGAGGTTTTATGTCGGTCGAGATGGTCGGGAGTGATGTTTAAAATTCCGGCTACATACGGTTTGAACGTGGTCACCGTTTCCAATTGGAAACTGGAAATTTCCAGAACGATGAATTCTGCAGTTCCTTTTTCGATCAGTTCTATAAAGGGAGTGCCTAGATTCCCGCCTACATGAACGGTGCGTCCATCTGCACGAAGAATGTTCCCGACCAGAGTCGTGACGGTAGATTTCCCGTTGGAGCCTGTGATGGCGATGATCGGCGTTTTGTTGAAACGAAAGGCCAATTCAATTTCACCGATGATTTCTATTCCACGTTCACGAAATTCATCGAGAAAGGGCGCGTCTACGGGGACACCCGGACTCAATACGATCAAATCTGCATTCTTCCCAGGCGCAGAATTGTCAAATTGAAGTTCGATCGCCGGATTTAATCCTGCGATCACTTCAGGCAGACTGTGTTCGGGGCGCGCATCAGTGAGTAAAACCTGCGCTCCGCGTGTGACAAGGAAACTTGCGGTCGCAAGACCAGATTTCCCCATGCCAACAACGCTTATATTTTTCCCGGAAAGATGCATTATTTTTATCTCAACTTGAGCGTGCTCAAACCAATCATTGCCAGTACAGCGGCAATGATCCAGAAACGGACGATGACTTTGGGCTCGGCCCAGCCGCATTGTTCAAAGTGATGATGAATCGGTGCCATCTTAAAAAAACGTTTGCCTTTGCCTTCTCTGCTCTTGGTGTATTTGTAGTAGCCAACCTGAATGATGACGGAGAGTGCTTCGATCACAAAAATCCCACCGACCAGAATGAGGAGCAGTTCGTGTTTGGAGATGACCGCGATGGTTCCCAAAGCACCACCCAGTGACAGAGAACCCACATCCCCCATGAATATTTGAGCGGGGTAGGCGTTGTACCAAAGGAATCCCAGACTGGCACCAACAAGAGCGGAACAGAGGACCGCGAGTTCTCCCGCACCCTTGATATGCTGGATTTGCAGGTACTCCGCGAACTTAAAGTGACCACAAAGATAAACGATTGCGGTGTATGCCAGTGTTGCAATGATGACGGGGCCAATGGCCAAACCATCCAGCCCATCTGTCAAGTTGACGGCGTTGGATGTTCCTACGATGATGAAAACAATGAATAGCAAATAAGTCCAACCCAGGTCGGGCTGAAATGATTTAAAAAAGGGAGCTTGCAGTGTGGTTGCGTATCCGGTTCGCGTGTCATCGAAGTAGACGATGTAGATACCGATCACGAGGCTAAGAACCACTTGCAGGGCAAATTTGGATTTTACAGACAGTCCTTTACCACTTCTCAACTTGATTGTGTCATCGGCTAAGCCAATGCATCCAAATCCGAGGGCTGCAAATAAGGCCAGCCAGATGTATGCATTGGAGAGATCGGACCACAGCAGAGTGGACAGCCCGAAAGTGAACAGGATAAACACGCCGCCCATTGTGGGGGTGCCTGATTTGACGTGATGCTGTTCGGGGCCATCGGAACGAATTTTTTCCCCAATCTGCAATTTTTGCAGAAGAGAAATCATGTATCGGCCCAGAAGCAGACTGAGACCCAAGGCAGTGACACCGGAATAAGCAGAGCGAAACGAAATGTATTTAAAAACATTGAAAATCGAGAGGTCGCTCGCCAGAGGATAAAAGATATGATAAAGCATGATTAGAGCACGGCCTCCTGAAAATAATTTTCGAGCACCCGCTCCATCCTTGCCCCGCGAGAACCTTTAACAAGAACGCAGTCTCCCGTCTTCACATGATCCTTTAAAAATGCAGTGACCGCATGGATGTCATTAAAAGCTGAAACATGATCGATCGGCATCCCTTCTTTCAGCGCGGCTTCGGCTGTGAGGGCGGGGATTGCTCCAACGGTCACTAAAAAATCAATTTTTAATCGGGCAATTTCCTTGCCCAGCCTGGAATGTTCTGATCGCGAAAGATCGGACAGCTCAAGCATTTCCCCCATCACGAAAAATTTTCTTCCTGAAGTTTGAAAACCTTCCAGCGTTTTGATTGCTTCGCGCATGGATTGAGGGTTTGCATTGTAGGCATCGTTGATGAATGCAACGCCATCCCTTTCAAAATATTCCTGTCTTTGCGGGGGGAGCTGGCATCGTCCCAGACCGGACTTCATTTCTTCCGGTTTCATGCCCAAAGCACTACCGACGGCAAAAGCAGTCAGCGCGTTATAAATGTTGAAACGGCCCAAGAAGGGCAACTCCACATCCAGTGTTTGCCCTTGCATGTGAAGTTTGAAGTCGTAACCTTGTTTGGCGTGCGGGCGAATATTGTCCGCCCAAATATCGGCGGGATTGTTGATGCCGATGGTGATTTTTTTTGCCGTCAGATTTTGTGCCAATTCTAAAACCAGCGGATCGTCGGCATTGACAACGGCAAGATCCTGAGGGCGCAAAGCTTCAAATAATTCCCCTTTCGCGCGTTGAACATTTTTTAAAGTTTTCAACTGTTCGAGATGAGCGGGAGAAATATTGGTGATGAGTCCGATGTCAGGCCGGGCGATTTCTGCCAGACGTTTGATTTCACCTTCTGCGCTCATTCCCATTTCCAGTACGGCAATTTCGTGATCTTCTTCCAATTCCATCAGGGTCAAAGGCAGGCCAATGTGATTGTTCAGGTTGCCTTGATTTTTTAGAGTTTTGAATTTTTCTCCAACCACGGCGGCGATCATTTCCTTGGCACTGGATTTGCCATTGGTCCCGGTGACAGCAACAACGCGGATGTTTGAGAGTTCTCTTATTTTTTGAGCCAGCTTTTGCAATGCCGTCAAGGTGTCCTTGACGCGTATGAAGAAGGTAGAATGGATGCCGCTGGGGCCTGCCGGAAGGGGGGGGATGTCGCAGTCTCCCGACAGGACGATCCCAGCGGCTTTATTCTTCAATACCTCAGATATAAAATCATGGCCATCAAAACGGTCTCCCCGCAAACAGAAGAACAGGTTGCCCTCTGCCATTGTTCGTGAATTTATGGAGACTCCACTAAATCGGATGTTGGGCGTTCCCGACAGCAGTTCGCCATCCATCATTGTTGTGATTTCTCCAGCACTCGCAGAGATCATGATTCGACCCTTTCGCGTATGGCTTGAGCGGAAACTTTTCGATCGTCAAAATTTATTTTTTCAGTGCCAATGATTTGATAGTCTTCGTGACCTTTGCCTGCAATGAGAATCAAATCTCCAGTTTTTGCAAGACCGATGGCTTTGAAAATGGCGGATTTTCGATCAATGCATATTTCATAATCGTCGCCTTCTCTGGCATCTTCAGGCAAACCGGTAAGGATGTCGTCAATGATGCTTTGAGGCTCTTCCCGGCGCGGGTTGTCTGAGGTGATGATGGCATAATCGCTCAATTCCAAGGCGACCTGTCCCATCAATTCTCGTTTTCCCCTGTCACGATTTCCCCCGCAACCGAAAACAACGATCAGCCGATTTTTAGTAACGGCACGCGCCGCATGCAGGGCTTTACTCAAGGCATCGTCGGTATGCGCATAATCGACGATGACCGCAAAGTCCTGCCCCAGATTTATGGATTCAAAGCGACCGGGAACGCTTCCCAAAGATCGAATGCCTTTGACAATGTCTGCCAATACGAGGCCTTGCAAAAACGCGACTGCAGTTGCGGTCAGCAGATTGTGTACATTGTGCAAACCTAACAATGAGGTATCGATTGCGACGTTTCCCGATGGCGTCTTCAGGTCGAAGGAAGTTCCCTTGTCTGAAAGTCGGACGTTCTCAGCAAAAATATCTGCCGGTGAATGGATCCCTATAGAGAGACGCTCCATGGACAGTTCGTTGAAAATTTCTTTGCCTGCGGGATCGTCAATATTAAGCACAGCCTTTTTGACGTGATTGTTTCCGAATAAAAGTTTTTTCGCGTTTTTGTAATCGTCCATGGTTTCGTGGAAATCCAAATGGTCGCGAGTCAAGTTAGTGAAAACTCCAACTTCAATATTCAATCCAAAGGCTCTTTTTAGAATAAGAGCGTGTGATGAAATTTCCAAGAAGCAGTGCTCAATGTTTTGATCGGCCATTTCCCCGAGCATGCGATTCAAGTCAGAAGACTCGGGAGTTGTGAATGAGGCCGGGAATATTTTCCCACCGTAACGATAATTGATGGTTCCAAGAACACCCGTTTTTTTGTCTGCCGCATTGAAAATGGATTCCAGTAAATAACTGGTTGTAGTCTTGCCGTTAGACCCCGTGATGCCGGTCAACTTCAATCGATCGGATGGACTTGCATAAAATTCATTGGAAAACTGGGCCAATGCGGCTCTGGCATCTGCGACATGGATAAAAGTCGGATGATCTTCACGAGTTTCGAAATTTGAGGCGGGATGTTCTGATACGATAGCGGTTGCACCCCGCGCCACAGCCTCTTCAATGAATTTTGATCCATCCTGCGACAAACCGGAAACCGCAACAAATACATTGCCAGGCTGAATCCGACGAGAGTCGTATTCCACACCGGTAATCTCGCGCTCCAAATCTCCACTAAAACCAAGTAGTTTGGTTTTGCGTGTTAAATGTGAAATGGGATATCGGGTTTGCATGGCTGTTTTTTGGGTTGGATTTTCCTCAACCGTTGACAATGCGTTTTCCGTTTCGATCAGGGTATTCATTACGCACGATCCAAAATGAAAACTTGTTCTTTGCTTGATGGAACGTTCAAATATCTCAGTACTTGTTTTGCAATCTTATGGAAAACAGGCGCGGCAACTGTTCCCCCCCAATGCTTTTCTTTGGGTTCGTCAATCATGACGAGTATTGCCAGACGAGGTGATTCGGCTGGGACAAATCCTATAAATGATGCGATGTACCCAGTTTCTGAATAGCTCTTGGTTTCAGGGTCCATTTTTTGAGCAGTCCCTGTTTTTCCTGCGACATCGTAGCCTTCGAGTATGGCGTTTTTCCCAGTACCGTCTTTGACCGCTGATTTGAGTATGTCGGTCATTTTTTTACTGGCTTTCGGTGAGATAGCTCTTTTGATCGCTCGTGAAGGAAAAACCTTGATTTCTTTCCCATCCTTCATGATGGCTTGTGCGATCTTGGGTTGCATGAGGCGCCCACCGTTGGCAATGGCACTCAATGCCGAAACCATTTGCAATGGAGTGACGCCAATTTCCTGACCAAATGAAATGGATGCGATGGAACGTTGTGACCACTCTTCAAGAGATTTCAATTGGCCACCCGACTCGCCCGGTAAATCGACGCCGGTTTTTTCACCAAAGCCGAATCGTTTGATGTAATCGTAGAAGTTTTCTTCCCCAAGCTTTTGGGCGACTTTTACAGAACCAATGTTGCTTGACTTGGCAATAATTTCCTTGAGGCTGAGGTCACCAAATCTATGATTGGCAGCTTCTCGAATGTAGGTTCTCCCGAATTTGAAGCTCCCATTTTCACAAAAAAAAGTTTCTTCAGGCTGAATCATGCCTTTATCGAGAATTGCCGATGCGACGATGGGTTTGAAGATAGAACCCGGCTCATAAGAGCTGGACACAACGTGGTTGGTCCAGGTAGAAGGCTTGTACGACATGTACTGATTGGGATTGAATCCCGGTATGTTCGCCAGAGCGAGTATCTCTCCGCTATAGGGATCCATGACGACCGCAAAACCTGACTTCGCGTGAAATTTCTCTACCTGTTCGCGCAAGTGAAGTTCTGTCGTAAATTGGATCACTTCGTCAATTGTTAGCCTGACATCCCGACTGCCTTTATTTGCGTTTGCCGAGTCAAAAGAGGAGACCGATCGACCCCGTGCATCCTTCTCCATAATTTTTAACTGGGTGAATCCTTTTAGGTAGGAGTGATGACGCAATTCAACCCCCGAAAGACCCTGATTGTCCATCCCCACAAAACCAATCACACTGGATGCCAACTCGCGCTTGGGATAAAAACGCTTGTGTTCCATTACAAAGTTGATGCCCGCGAGACCCAACTGACGTACATTTTCAGCTTCAGCAAAAGTGCATTTACGCTTGATCCAGACGAATTGTTTTTTTGAGGAAATTTTCTTTCGCAAGGAAGCAAGATCCAAACCCAGGCTTTTCGAAAGAGCCTGAGCTGTTTTTTCTTTGTCAAAAATTATTTGAGGAGATGCATAGATAGATTCAGTTTCCAGATTGGTTGCCAGAGGCGTCCCATTCCGGTCTAAAATTTGCCCGCGTCCGTAGTCGATTTTTACAGTTAATTGATATTGCTTTTCTGATTGAGCCGAAAGAATATCGTGCTGACTTATTTGCAGGTAAGACAGCCTGACGCAAAGCGCGAGAGCGAACACAGCGAAAAAAGAAAATATTATCCCGAGCCGAGAGGTGAAGCTCTCAGGCATATCGGAATTACTAGCTGTCTTCTTTTTTGACATGGGATTTTATTTTAAAAATATGGTGACCAACTGTGGAGCCGTAGGCTCTTTCATCCCTAAACGCCCCAATGCAATGGATCGGACTCTGGAAAGCGAGCGTAAGCTTTCCACTTCGAGCTTGAGACGTTGATTTATTTTGAGGAGTTTTTTCCTCTCCGTAGCATGAGCCTGATAATCATAAGACTGCTGAATCATTTTTACATTGGACCAGACAAAGGCCATGGCACCGGTTCCAAACAAAATGAAAAAACCCAAAGCGATTCTTATTTCGCGCGCGGACAGGCGGAATTGACTTTTTGCCAAACGACGCCATTTGCTAGACATAAACCCTTTCTGCTACTCGTAATTTCGAGCTGGCTGATCTTGAATTGCGATCGATTTCTTCTTGCGAGGGGCGAATAGGGCGACGAGTCAACACTCGCAAGGTTTGTTTTTTATTGCAGACGCAAACGGGAATTTTGGGTGGACAGATGCAGTCACACTCCTCTTCCCGAAAAAAATTCTTAACAATCCGATCTTCCAACGAGTGGAAGGAAATAACGGCAACGCGAGCTGCCGCGTCGAGGAATTCCAAAGAATCCCTCAACGCGATTTTTAAATTTTGCAGCTCGTTGTTTACTGCAATGCGCAATGCCTGGAAGGTGCGGGTTGCGGGGTGGATTCTGGCATGCCGGGATGCAGGCATCACGGCTGATATGAGGTTTGCTAGTTGTAGCGTGGAGGTTAGAGGATTTTTGCTTTGCGCTTTGCGTATCTCCCGCACAATTCGTTTGTAATTTTTTTCTTCTCCGTAATCTCTAATAATGTCTTGCAATTCTTTATCACTGGAATTTTCCAATATATCCTTAGCAGTTAACCCGCATTCAGGGTTCATTCTCATGTCCAGAGGACCATCGAAACGGAAACTGAACCCTCGCTCAGGAACATCCAATTGCCTTGAAGAAACTCCCAGGTCCAAAATCAGTCCCTGTATTTTGTCTATTCCGTTTTGACGGAGTAATTTTGCAATCTCACCGAAGTTTCCGCGAGCATAGGCCACCCGATCCCGATACGGCTCCAATCTTTCCTGAGCACGTTTGAGCGCATAGGGATCTTGGTCAATCCCAAGAACCTTCACATCAGGATTCGAATTTTCCAGAATATATTGCGTATGACCCCCATCCCCCAATGTGGCGTCCACGACCCATCCCTCTCTTGCAGAGATTAAATAACGAAGTGCTTCTTCCTTTAAAACTGACTGGTGATATTCCATGGGCCTTGCCGAATAAAAACATCGCGATGGAATATGCTGACTCGAACTTTTTTAATAGTCGTCATTGACTTTTACTAATCCTCATCTTGCTCAGCTTCCAGCCATCGCTGTTTAGACCAGATTTCAAATGACTCCAACATGCCGACAAGAACGATTTCACCCTGAACATCAATTTCAGCAGTGTCTCTTTGGTTTGCAGGTATCAAAAGCTTGCCCGATTTGATTTCAACCTCGACGGCCCTGGAAACAATTTTGCGAATTTTTTTACGGTCATCATTATTTGTCGTATCTAAATCTTGCAAACGCTCTTTGTTGCGCGCCCATTCCTTTTGAGGAAATACGATCAAATATCCATTCATGTAGGTCATGACCAACTGAGAAGTACATTCCTTCTCCAAGACACTGCGGAATTTCACAGGAACGTTGAAGCGGCCTTTATCATCCAGGCTCGTCTGATATGTCCCTAAAAAACCGTTCATGGAATTTGAAACCCTTTCGCTACAAGAATAGTCACTTTAAAAACCGTTCATGAAAATTACGATCCGTTTGCTACAGTACTAACCACTTTGTGACACTTTATGACAGATACTAGCATATTCGCGACACTTGTCAATGTAAAATCAATTAAATCTGTTCTTTGGATATTTTTATTTTTGATGATCTTTGAGATGGGGATTTCTGTTTTATGTATATAAAGGAAACAATTGATTCATTGATCTTAAAAAAATGAAGCGCAATTGTTGCTCGGATGCCGGTGTTGGATTGCTGAAACGAAGCAAAAATCAATGCTTTTGGAAGGGTGGAGGTTGGGAAAAAAACCTTGAAGCGAAATAATAAAATATGATCCGACTTGGGCAGGCTCATCCCACGCGGCAGGGCTGGAACCCGGGGGGATTCAAAACTACGGAATTGCTTTGACAAGATGAAATTTGCAGTGATATCATTAATACGATCCTTAATCACTTTGATCTCATTAACTTTCTTGCAAGGCTCTCCATCGCATGAACCATAAAAAAATTAAATTTATTGTAGGCAGTTTGTTGATTGTTGGCGCGATTGGTTATTTGATCAGTGCTAGCATCAGTAGCACTTCCCAATACTTTTTCACCGTGGAAGAGTTGGCGGCACAAAAAGTTTCATTTGAAGGCGAAGGACTCAAGATAAAAGGCAATGTTGTCAATGGCTCGATTCAGAGAGATCCTAATGATTCTCTTAAGGTACGGTTTTCAATAGAAGAGAATAAGTCTCACTTGAATGTGGTTTATCAAGGTATTACCCCGGACATGTTTCTGGATGGGGGAGAAGTGGTGGTTGAAGGGACTCTGGATTCCACGGGGCTCTTTCACGCCAATGTTTTGATGACCAGTTGTCCTTCCAAATATGAAGCGGAAAAGGAAGCGGGAAAAATGCACCCAGGAGAAATTCCTCTCAACGGTGGCAGTAAGGGGATGGATCTCAATAAAACCGCACCTCCGGTTAAAACCACGATATAATAAAACGTCTTTTGATGGTTGGGCTATGCTTGACAGGAAAGAGGGTTTTGTGGCTGAAGACGGCCTTGAAATCAGATGATCCTGTAAACAGCGTTGTATATTAAGACGTGCTTATAAAAAAAATCGGATACTAAAAAAAATGAATGAAATTGGCGAATTTGCGTTGATGATCGCCTTGGCGACCTCGTTGTACGGTTGTGTGACTTATGTAATGGCCGCAAGAGGAAACCGGGTTGATTTGTATTTGAGTGCTGAAAAAATTCCCTTTATTTTATCTGCCTGTGTGATTGTTGCCTCGGCGGCTTTGTTGCGTGGGCTTTTGATGGATGATTTCAGTCTTCAATACGTGTGGGCTTACTCTAACCGCGATTTAGACACCTTCTACAAAATTTCCTCTTTTTGGGGCGGGCAAAAAGGTTCGTTATTATTTTGGACCCTTCTTTTAACCTGCTATACGCTTGTTGTCCATATCCAAAATAGAAAAAGGAACGCGATGGTTGTTCCTTATGCAATGGTCGTGCTGATGGCGATCACTACCTTTTTTTTAGTTCTGCTGAATTTTTCTACCAATCCTTTTGAGGTGATCCCGGTTCCGCCAGAGGATGGTCGCGGTCTCAACCCGCTTCTGCAAAACTACTGGATGGTTATTCATCCGCCCACTTTGTATTTGGGATATGTCGGATTTACGGTTCCCTTTGCGTTTGCGATGGCGGCACTCATCTGCAAAAATCTGGATGATAGCTGGATTCGTCTGACACGGAAATGGACCCTGGTATCCTGGTTCTTCCTTTGCATGGGCAATCTGTTCGGCGCGCAATGGGCCTATCTTGAATTGGGCTGGGGTGGTTATTGGGCCTGGGACCCGGTTGAGAATGCGGCGTTCATGCCATTGCTTGTTGCAACGGCATATCTGCACTCGGTTATGATTCAGGAAAAGAAAGACATGATGAAGGTGTGGAACATGTCTCTTGTTCTGCTAACTTTTGTGATGACTATTTTTGGAACTTTCATCACCCGAAGCGGTTTGATTCAATCCGTTCATACCTTTGATGAAGCAACTCTTGGATATTATTTTTTAGCGTTTTTAGGGGTGATCATTGCTATTTGCGTGGGGCTTATTTTATCGCGCCTGCCGCTCCTCAAAAGTAAAAATGAGCTGGATTCTTTTCTATCCCGCGAAAGCAGTTTTCTTTTCAACAATCTGTTATTGCTGGGGATCTGTTTTGCTACCTTCTGGGGTACGATTTTCCCCATCATTTCTGAAGCGGTGCGCGGGGTTAAAATCACTGTAGGCCCGCCATTTTATAATCAGGTCAACGTTCCTATTGGCTTGGCACTTCTGGCTTTGATTGGTATTGGTCCCATTATTGCCTGGCGCAAGGCAACCTGGTCTAACCTCAAGAAAAACTTTCTCAAGCCTTTGTTGGCCGGTCTTCTGGCGGCAGGGGCATTGTTCCCGTTTCTTCCTTTAGGAAATCGCTCGGAAATTTACTCTTATATAACGTTTGTGTTGTGTGTGTTTGTTATGACGACCATCCTTATCGAGTTTTTTAAGGGGACGGTTGCCCGCAAGAGTTTGCATGATGAAAAGCTGATCGAAGCGTTGGGGTCCCTGGTGTGGCGAAGCAAGTCGCGCTACGGTGGGTACATCGTTCATATTGGGGTGGTTTTGATTTTTGCCGGGATAGCGGGTTCTCAATCCTATGGTGCGCATACGGAAAAACGAATGAAGATCGGTGAAAGCGTCGTCGTTAAAGATTTCACCTTCACCTATGAACGATTGGGATTCATTGAAGAAAACGCAACGAAGACGCGCGCTATTGCACAGGTGGGTGTTTATAAGGATGGGAAAAGGGTGTGGACGGGCCAACCTGAAAAGGAATTTTATAAAGGACAGAATCAGCCTGTCTCGGAGGTCGACGTTCTTTCGACCTGGCAACAGGATTTGTATTTGATATTGGCGGATTTTACCGAAGATGAATCTGCGACCATAAAGGTTTACGTCAATCCGATGGTGAGCTGGATATGGATGGGTGGCTGGGTCATCGCTTTTGGAACGCTGGTTTCGGTATGGCCCGACAGGTTGGAACAGCGTCGCCGATTGGAGCGAATGAAAATCCAGTCTGCGGTATTCTCTCCGGCTCAGGAATAAAGAAAAAATATGTTTACTAAAAATATAGAGCCTGTGCAAGCGTCGGTTCCTCGTGCATTGTTTGGCGGGAAAGGTTTTTGCAATGGGATGATTGTTCTGTTGTTTGTTTTTTTGAGTGTTTTTCCTGTGAACAAAGCGCACTCTTCGGCAATGCTGGCCGATCTGGAAAACGCGCTCATGTGTACCTGTGATGACAAGTGCGGAAAAGTTCTTGGCAATTGCACTTGTGACTCCTCCGATAAAATTCGCATGGGATTTGCGGCGCAATTGGAATCGGGGCTAACCGTTCAGCAAATCATAAAAGAGCAGGTCGCTAAATATGGTGAATCTGTATTATCTTCTCCCACCAAGACAGGGTTCAATATCACCGCTTGGGTAACCCCTTTCATTGCAATTGTTGCCGGTGGTTTTGGAATCCGCAAAGTCGTTCAAAGCTGGGCTGGAAAGAAGCAAGGCAAGGACGCTTCCGAGGACGATAAGAGTGCTGTTGAACCGACCGCGCCGACAAAGTATTCCAGCAAATTGCAGGATGAATTGGATAAATTAGACTCCTAGAATGAACCTAGTCCATTTAGTTGAATTATTATTATTGGTGACGATTCTGATCGTTATTGGTTTGCCCTTATTTGGTAAACTTCCCCGGAATATTCTGTTTGCTCCGGTCGATCCTGCAAACGAGGAATTCAAACACCTTTTGGTGCGCAAGGAAGAAGTTTTGCTCGCGATTAAGGATCTTGAATTTGACTGGAAGACAGATAAGGTTTCGGCCAATGACTATTCTGAAATGAAGGGCAAGCTGGAAGGCGAGGCGATGAAGTTACTGGAACGCCTTGATCAGCTCGAAAAAGAAGGGAAAAAACGCAAGAAGAATTGATTTGTCTGGAACGATTGCCGGGTGAAGTAGCGACCCTGTGACGTTGGCAATGAATCTTGCAGAAGTTTTTTTTAGTTTATTGAGTTGCCTTTGGCGTCATCTGTACAAAACATATCATCATGGCAGTCTTTGTAAATTCACACAGAATCATGCGGCCTGCCATATAGGGCGCGATGGCTTTGGCCCGTTTTGTTGTGTTTTTTCCTCTTTAACGCGTTCTTTTTTTCAGTAGCCTGCAGGTTGATTGACTCCTTTTTTATGACGCTATCCCCATCATCTACCGTTGAGCCCGCAATCGAAGTCAAAAACATTTGCAAAAGTTTTGGATTTCGTCGTGCCGTTTCCAATTTGAGTTTTGAAGTGCAACGAGGTGAATTTCTCACCATTTTTGGTGCCAACGGAGCGGGTAAGACGACACTTCTGAATATCCTTTCAGGGCGCACGCGTCCGAGTTCAGGCACGGCCAAAGTTGCTGGCTTTGATGTTACAGAAGCCAATCCAAAGATGAGAAAAGAGATCGGTGTTATCTCACATGCGACCTGTCTTTATCCCGATTTGTCGCCACTGGAGAATCTGGAATTCTATGCTAAGATGTACGGTTTGGATCGGCCAGAAGAGTGTGCTGAGAAAGCTGTTGAAGGTGCCGGACTGAAAAAACGCAGACACGATCCCGTTCGTACTTTTTCGAGAGGCATGTTGCAACGGCTCACGATCGCGCGGGCGACTTTGCATCAGCCGTCGATTCTTTTTCTGGATGAGCCTTTTACAGGTCTGGATCCTCTGGCTTCCGGTGCGCTGAAGGATTATTTGCGCTCATTGCATACTGACCAGCGAACGCTATTGATGACAACGCACGATATCAGCTGTGGTTTGGAGATGGGGGATCATATCGCAGTGCAAATTGATGGACGCTTTGCGTTGATGGAACCCAATAATGGTCTCGATCCTGTTGCGTTTGAAAGCCGATACATGAATTTGATCACTGGAGGCAAAGAAGGCTAGATACGTTCTAAGGAACGTTTTGCCTGTGACAGACTATGCGGGAATACCTCAACCAAATCATTGCCATCGTCCGCAAAGACTTTTTGACCGAGATGAAGACTCGGGAGTTGTTCAGTTCCATGTTTGTCTTTGCGGTTCTGGTTATCATAATTTTCATTTTTACAGTGGATCTTAGCATCACACGATCCAACGAAGTGGGGCCGGGAGTGATGTGGGTTGCAATATTCTTTTCCGGTGCGATCGGGCTCAACCGTTCCTTTATGCTGGAAAAGGAAAACGGATGCATGCAAGGATTACTGCTGACTCCTGCCGACCGCACAGCGATTTACTTCGGGAAGCTGATAAGTAATCTGGGGTTTCTCACGTTAATGGAAGCGTTTATTCTTCCTGTATTCATGGTTTTTTTCAATATCGACCTTTTGCCGCATTTCTTCCCACTGCTTTTAGTGATATTCTTGGGGACATTGGGTTTTTGTGCTATCGGAACTTTGTTGGCGTCACTTGCCGCCAATCTCAAAACACGAGACATCATGCTTCCCATCTTGCTCTACCCGTTGATGGTTCCCATTGCCATTGCATCGGTGCGGATGACAGGGAAGATTTTGGCGGGCGAACCACTTTCGGAAATGTTGAACTGGATGGGCCTT
>Ga0210019_1000129_pt1 | contig 101756 bp, 33 predicted proteins | sample CryGeyCG2114_020_2_FD_183969 | JGI IMG/M metagenome (GOLD analysis project Ga0210019, IMG submission 183969) | Groundwater microbial communities from aquifer - Crystal Geyser CG11_big_fil_rev_8/21/14_0.20 (SPAdes) (version 2) | ecosystem: Environmental > Aquatic > Deep subsurface > Groundwater ...
ACGGCCTTTTTCTCTGAAGGCAAGGGCGTCTTCTTCTCCTGCCCTCGCGTCAAACAATATAGTGGGTGCTGCTAATCCCTCAAGTATTCGCGCCGCGATATTTCTTAATGGATTAAGCCAGTAAAGGTCAATATGCCTAAAGCTGGACGAATTAGGATATTTAATAATGTAACCCTGCGCGTTTTTTAAACAATATAGGTGCCTGCCGTGCCCTCCATAGATAAGTTCAACCTTTCTAAAAGGCTTAACCGCTTCTTCGCGGGCATCTTCAATTATCTCTTTGTATGGGACCATAGCCGAAAGCAAAAACTTTCCGCCCACATTATCAACATCGGATACTTTTAGGCTGCGCAATAAATTCTTCAGCTCGCCTACGCTGGAAACTTTTAAAACTTTGCCCAATTGCTCCGCAGAGAGTCCGGATAAAATATCTTGCAGGGAAAACTTAAACCTGTCATAGGCGGCCCATTTGCTCTCTCCGCCGCTTCTGCGCTCCGGCCTTTTAGCCGGGCTAGAGGTACTTATAACCTTCAAATATCCTTCATCTATATTTTCTCTCAGAAACTCGCTAAATTTTATCTCAAGACTCATAAGTTTCCATTTATCGAAATATTTCTTTTTGCTCTTAAATTTAATTTCAGATGATAGGTTTAGATAATCAACCATATTCTCAAGCGTAAGCACAAAAGGAGCTAAATCATGGCTCCTTAATATTCCATTCACAATAATGCTTCCGGTGCGATGATTGCCCTCAATAAACAATTGCGGGTGGCTTAATATCCGCACATACACTCCCGCTGCAACCCTTTCTCCAGACAAAACGTTCCTTTTCTTAAAATACCATTTCTGGATCGGGATAATGTTTTTATCAAATACTCTCATCGTTTCTACGATAAACGAATTATATTCTAACTGCTTTCTTAAATCACTACCGATTAGTACGCGCAAGTTTAAATCTTTGGTCTTATAAAGCGTATCAAAGGCGCTTTTCTCTCCCAACATATCAGCCAATAGGGTATAACCGTCGATGATATTTTCAATCATTTCCGTTTTAATAGGTTCGCGCTTTACCTCAAGTTTTTCATTAATCTCTGAAAATTTCTGGCAAATCTGCTGTAAATATTGGCTGACAAGATCGATATCAATAACTTTTGCTGCAGGGGACGAACTCCTATTAGGATAAATAGAAACATCCTTTAGCTTCCTTGGCCGGTTTGTACTCAACGGGTAAAAACCGGCCTTTTCTGACTTATCTATTGAGGCGCTTTTTATAATGCTTAACATGCGCCTGGTACGCTCTTGAACATTAAACTCAACATTAAATACCAGCATTAAAGCCTTAAGCAATTTTCGATAGCTATGCCATTTTTCTAAAAGCTCATTGGAGGGCTGATTTCCATTTTTACCGTTAGAAAGCGATTTTTCTATTATACTGATCGCGAAATTAGTATTTTCTATAATTAAATCGGCCTCCCCGAAGAAAAGCTCAAGGTTTACAATATCATTTAAGCCAATATTCTTTAAACTTTCGGAAATATGATTTAATAACCTGCCTACGAATAAAATTTTGGCTTCATATTCAATATGAGGATGACGCGCAAGCCATCTGTAAACAGTCCTCACATGCAATGAAGCATAGTGAGCCGCTAATTCTCTTTCTCCGTCCGCTTTAGCTAAAGCCAAAGCTATTCTTATTATCATTTCTTCTTTTTTCTTATGGCGCGCTTTTAATATAACTTCATCAATATAGGTTTTCGCGGAAGGATTTTTCTTAAACCAATTATAGAATTCTCTTTCTTTGACATTAAAATATTTTCTGGCAGCAATGGTCTTGTTGCCTTTCGTTTTCAATAATGCCAGGCCTAATTTTCCAATGTTTATATCAAATTTTTTCTTGCGTGTTTCATCGCGCAGCTTTTGGGCTAATTTTCTGTGCTTTTTACCCAATGGCTTCTCGCTTACTCCCAATAGTTTCGCTGCCTTGGTTATATTCCCTCCTGTTGATTTTAAAGCCTCCTCTTCCGTATGGCTGCGGAATTGAGCGAATGAAAGATTGAATTTTTTAAGTTTTTTGCCAAAGGCGGGCTCGCTAAGGCCAAGATATTCCGCTGCCATGCGATAGCCGCCGTGTCTTGCGCTATAAATCTCTAAAGCTAAAATTACTCTCATTTTTTCCTTTAATTCTACCTGGGTTTTAATCATGCGAATCTCTTCCCCCGCGTAGTTAGAGATTTTTGTACGGCTGACTTTAAATTCGCGCGCGACGCGAGAGATATTTCCATCAAATTTTATTAAGGCATTAATAAGATGGCTTTTAGATAATTCTTTTTGGGAAGATATTACCCGGCTGCTTTGTAATGGCGAATTGGAACGCCTAATTTTTTTAACCAGCGTTAAAACAGCGCCATTCTTTCTGCCTTTTTCGTCAATTATTTCGGATAACGCCACATTATCTACCAGCGATTCCATATGCCCTAACGCCTCCCCCATGCCTGAAATTATTTCTCCTTCATAAATAACAGCTTTTCTATTTGAGCTATCAAAATCAATCCTGTCGCTTCCCTGATCGGTGATTTTTAATATTAACCGGCTGCTGCTGATATTCCATTCAATAAAAATCAGTTTTTCCTTATGCAATCCGTTACCGTGAATAAGAGCATTATATATTCCATGCAAGAGAGAAAAAGAAACCGCGTCTTTAAACGCACCAGAATTATTTTTAGGAATATTTTTTGCCAATATCAGCTTTATGAATTCATCCACAAATATCCTATATCCATCATAGGCATTGCTAAGGGTGGGCATGGCCAGCTTCCCGTCTTTTCTACCGGATATCTTATTCAGCTTATTTAATAATGATTTTCTCCTGCCATTAAGTTCTTTAACGGAAATGTTTAATATCGGGGAGCCAGATCCTTCTTCCGGAAGAAAATTTTTATATGATAAATCAACTCTTCTTGCTGTATCAAGCAGCTTTGAGATACGCGCTTGGTACTCGGCGCTTAACAATTCCAAAGGAATCGTCACTATCCCTTCTATAGCGCCTTCTTTGGATGCGAGGCGGCTTAAATCAATCTCCATTTTTCTTATATGCTTATATTTTCCACCATAGAAAGATTGGATTTTGGCTATTTCTTTGCCTAATCTTTTCCTTTCATTCCAATGAAATCTTTGCGCGACCTTACTTATAGCTACATGTATGAGAAATTTATTATATCCATATAATTTTAAATAACGGTAGGTGCGGTCTCTTAACTGAGTAGCTACATAAAGGCCTGTTCTTCTTAAGCCTTCTATTACCTGGAGGCCCGAGGCATGAGCAATATCCTTTTTCCAAATGGGAGCATTAAATGCCTGCACGCCTGCTAATATTACTTTATCCTTAGGATCGTTTGATGCCCTGATAAAAGCGGCCATAGCGTCATAGACGTTGCCATCCCATAAATCATAAGTTTCAAATGATAATTTAAGCAACGGTGGTTCTACATTTCTTCGTTCTCCTAAACTTAGCCGCGAATATAACCTGAAAATAAGCTCTATTTCTGAATGGACCGGACTGGAAGAAACAAGTAACCGGTAGCGCTCAATAATATTCTCTGACTCCTGCGGCAGCGTAAGCCGAAGCTGCTCTAACAATTGGCTCCATACCGCCTCATCATAAAGTTTATAACCGTTTTCTTTCAGTTTTTCTTTTGAGGCATTAACAAATTCTTTTAAAGAGGCTGCCCAAGTAAATAATCCCCTTTGCCAGCCAATAATCTTACGCATCTCTTCTGGACAAAACATACTAAATCCCATATGCTTTAACGCCGCATCAACTAATAAGACATCGCTATAATCATCAAGCTCTATCGCGGCTAATTCTCCTCTTAATTTCCGCTGGTACTTTGCCTTATAGCCTCTATTAATTTTTAAATTCTGCACGTCATTCTTAAGGCCGGCTAGCACCACTTTTATCTCTTCTCTATCGATGCTTACCTTAAGATTACCTAAGTATTTATCAAATATTGCCAAAATCTGTGCCAGCTCTTCATCAGTAACCTCGGAATAATTCTTGTATAGCCGCCTTGCTAATCGGGCGATATATTCGTTGGTTATCGGCGAGCCGGAGTTCTCCAGAACTAAAAGGCATTGGGGATTTTTATGTATTTTATCATTGGGGAATCCTAGAAAGTTTAATTCAATATCTCTTAATCCGTAGGCCCCTAGGAGCTCTATCCATTCTTCACCGGACTTAAAATTAAATGGCCTGCCCATTTCAGCCTTATTTCTCATAACTCTAGTCGCCCAATAATCAACAAAAGATAGGTATTTTTCCTTTTGAGATGCGTTTAAAATATTAAATTTATCAAATAACTCTTCACTCTTATAAACTGGTAACATTTTTTCAGAATAAGAATCTTCGATAATAATTATTCTCCCGATGCCGGGTTTTAGAATCCTTTTTATTTCTATAGTTAACCCTGAAATAACATCCTCAGACACATGGTGCAAGACCCAATTTAATAAAACCGTATCCGCGAGATCCGAATCAACAGGAATTTTATTGCCTAAACTTTGTAATCTGAATTCTACTTTCGGCTCAGAATCTATCTTGTTCGCATAATCAATAACATCGGTAGCTATAATTTTTTTGATAAAAGGCACAGAGCGCGCTATCTTATATGCCAAATTAAGGTCGCCACATCCGATATCAACAACCGCTCCCGCCGCAAGATAATCTTTTATTAAATCTAAAACTATATTTGCCTTATCTAAACAGCAATATTTCTTGTATAAATCGTCAATAGCGCCGTTGTTGTAGCTAAATAACTCGCGCCTTAACTCCGCTATATTTTCACTAACATTTCCTAATCCATTCCCTAATATTTTAAGCACCTCTTCAATTACCGCCCGTTCACATTGATAACCGGACATTAACGCATAGGTTATCGCTTCCTTAACTTGGCGATCATTTAACGCTGTCATAATAATAGGCGGTATATCCTCTTCCAACCCAAACGGACTGGAAGCGAATAACAATACAGACGGATTAAATACCCCCATGATATCGCCATCTAAAGATAGTAACTTTTTTGCCTCATCTTGAGACATCATCCTACCCCAAATTGCAACCTTTAATCCCTGCTTGTGAATATAATCTATCTTCGCAGGCTTATCAAAAACCTCTTCTACTGATAAAGCCACCCACAGCGCATTGATTTTTTTTGCTTTGTTAATAATCTCTTCCAATCTCTCAGCCTTAGGTGATTCGCCAGTCTCTTTTAGCAGGCCAAATCCTCTGTCTCTGCTGAACTTATCTACATTATTAAAATCTCCTTCAAAGACAGAATTCACTATCACCCAATCTTGGGCATTATGTTTATGAATTAATTCTACAAGCCTGCCGGCAGGCTCTTCTTTTTCTCCTTCTGCCCAGACTAAATGCGTCATTAATAATGCCTTGCCGTTAATTACCCGCAGAACATTATCCAGCGTAGGTATTAACTTATCTATTTCAAGCAGCTTTTCCATAGATTCAATTTCTGAAATCAATATCTCATTAATCTTTCGCTGCCGATAAACCACCATCGTACCGTCTTTAAGCATCTGGGTGTCAACTTCCATGCCGTCTACACTCAATCTAAGCGCATCTTTTACTGCCTGAATAGTATTTTCGCCAGCCCCAAAATCCTGCGCGCCGCGATGAGCAAAAATCAATGGTTTTTTATTTAATACTGGAGAATTTGCGTCAGCATTAAATAAATAATATGAATTATTATTTGCTGCTTTTAAGATTAATATCTTATCTGGTTCTACTAATTTAGATTTCTTGATATCGGCAATTACTTTATGATTACTATCATTATCCCCTGCCACTATTACGCGCAATTCATATTCGGGATTCATATTTAGCATACTCCAACCAATTTGCTTAATCGCAGAAAACTCTTTCTCATTAGAATTAGCAATACTAGCATTAGAATTTATAACTACTAATTGAGTAATATCATCTTTTTTCTTATTCTCTAACATCCTTGCTAATCTTATAACTATTCTTTCAAATTTATAAAAATCTCTCTTAGCATAAGAGAAAACTGCCTCTTTACTAAGAAAATACTGTACCTGCTTAATCAGCTCCTGCATATTTGGTGGTTCCTCAATCTTGAAACTGAGGGCTTCTGTGTCCGTTATTGGGTCTGCTCCAACACCAGATAATAGCTCTCTTGCTTTTCCCCTATTTATGCTATCCGTAAATCTAACTTCTAACCCTGCCCATATCAAGCTTTCTAACCCGCTTCCAAAAACTCGCTTATCGGAATAATCTAATGTACCAATATATACGCCTTTTATGCCGTGATTTATTATTGCCTTTGCGCAATGTTCACACGGCTCTAAGGTAATTATTAGTGTATAGTTTTTAAAATTTGTACGGCTTTTATTCCGTGCAGATCTTAGCGCGCGTATTTCAGCGTGATCAAATAAACGCCCAAAATCATTAAAAGGAACCTTTGCTGCTTTTCTTATTCCGACAGAAACTATCTTGCCATAATTATCGAGTAAAATAGCAACTACCGACAATCTATTCTTTAATACACTGTCCTTCTTGGCTAGATTTATTGCTCGCCTCATCACGCGCTGCAAAATTTCTTTACCTATTACCAGAGAATCAACCTTTTGTTTTTTTATTGTGACAAGATAATGCGGTGAAGATATTACCGAGGCATCATTTTTTATAATCCTCACTATAGGCGAAGAGGATTTTCTTTTCTTGACGCCTTCGTAATTGATATTCTTTGTAATGTATTCAAAAGATACTTTTTTGGCGTTTAGGTATTCTTCAGAAGGAGGCACGTCTTGTTCAAACATCCATTTGACTAAGGCCATATCCACATGCTCTGAATCAACCGCAGGCCAGATAGCTAACTTCATAAAGTTGTCATCTTCTCTATATTCAAATCCGGCATATTGGCTTAACCTCTTAAGCACTGATTTTAAGCCAAGGGTCATCTTCTTTACCTCATTCTTGAGTATGGCCTCTCTTTCTGTATAGAGGACGGTCCAGTATAATTTATTATCCAGTTTAATCGGGGTCTGATTGATCAATGTCGCAGGATGCGTAGTAACCCTGCCCTGGATATTGTAGGCGATAGAACCTTTGCTTATTTTTGAGCCGGGCAATAACTTTGAATTTACGATGATGGTTTCCTCTTCTACTTCAACGTTATCATGCAGATGGGCGCGGTAAAGCCTGGATGTCTCATGAACGATTGCTTCCTCATGGATATTAATCGATATCCTATCGGTAAAGCCGACGATGCGCGTGGCCTCGGTAAGCTCTATGTGACCGGCATACCAGGTGCGCGTATCACCGTAATCAACGTAAGAAGAATATTCCGGCCCTGTGGCTGTAGCATAGAGCGCCAAGAAGTCCTGGGTTACGATATCGTATACCCGGCCATAAAAGTCATTCTTATCGGCATCAAGGCCCGCGCGCTCTTCTAAATAATCTCCTTTTCCTATAGTCAGGGGCTTGAAGTAATCATTGGAGGTATCTATCTCATATACCTTGGATTTGCTTGCCATCTTGTCTTTTAGCATCAGATTGATTCTCAGGAAGGCGTCTAGGAACCGCTTATAGGCGGCGTGGTCTGAATGCGCGGCGACAAAACTGGCGGTATTGGTATGCAGCTGGCGGCTATGCTCATCGGTTAAATCAACATACTCTAATCCGCCGCCTTCTATACCCTCTGTTACGATGCGTTTTAGTTTATCGCGGTTGGGTTTTTCATGGAAGGCCTTGACCTTGTTATTTTCATCTACGCCGATAATGCCTAATTTTCCCTGGGATTCGCCTTGTCTGCCGCTAGCCACAAGGATGCTTTCCGGGTTGCTGATCAGGCCTATCCCGTCTATAAGCTCGGGCCTGGTGATTAATAAGCCATCGCCGTTTAATACTACCAGTCCGCCTTTTATGCCGTGATTTTTAAGCATGCGGCTGAACTTGTAACTGCCCATTAACACTAAATCCATCATCGCCGCCTGCCTGCCGTTGGGCAAGATTACCGGCATGGGCATAAGCGTCTTGGAGCCGTCTGATGAGCCAGCAGAGAAGCGGGTGCCGAATCCGCCTGCCTGGATTAAAACGATTATTAATTCATTGATAGATTTACCTTGAAGATGTCTATAGCCCCGGGCTAATTCCGGAAGCCTTTGCTGTAATTCCAGAAGTGTATTGCCGATTGCCCCGCCGTTGCCGACCCTGGCGCCTTCCGGATCAGGTATGGATAAGACAGGGATGTCTTCCCTGCAGAGGACATTCTTAAACGCCTTGTAGTGCTCATCGTAAAGATCGGCCATTTCCTTGTTGCCGGCGGAAAAGATAATCACATCCGCACTAGGAGCTGTTTTAAGGTTAAGCTCCTGGTTAAACATCCCTAAGGATTCTTCGTAGAGTTTTTCAAGTTGGGAGATGGGGGAACTCGCCCCCCTGGCCTCATCCTGCATGGTTTTTCTTCTCTTCTTAAGAAGTTCTGTTGCCGGGTTTGAATAGACATCGTCCATGGAAAAGAGGCGGTTTTCTTTTAAAGCTCTTATCCAGGCCTTAGGAGCAGGCAATGTATGTCCTTGTAAGAATTCCCAGATATTTGGAAGTGTATCAAATAATTCTTTATCCAGTTCATCTAAAGGATATCCTGTCTTAAGTATCTGACTGCTTAATCCGGGGAAGAGACGGGCAGAGATAAGTATCTGTTTTGCCGAAGGCCAGATCCTGTTTAAGATGTATTTTTCTTCTGTTTCCAGGTGCTCGGCGACCGAATCCAGCCAGTCTTTTAGAGAGGCACCCAGATGCATTTCCCCTTCTTTGGGCACATCTTCTATGCCCCATAACAGATGCACTATCCATTCCTGGTTATCCCTTATGGCAGTGGCTTCGCTGATAATAGCTTTGGGATGTAAATGCAGCTCATTAGGCCAGTTGACTAAATGCGTCTGGCTTCTGGCTTCTAAGAATACCCTTCCTGTAAGCTTTGATAATATCTGTATTGAGTTTACAGATACCTGACTTCCTTCTTCGGGTTTAATAATACTTGCGTATCTGTGTGAAGGAACATTCTTCATATAATCATTCACTTGGGTTCCTATGTCTTTTTCGATGTCAAAGACCAGCCCGAGTTTTCTGTTAGCGATACCTCTTTCTAGGATGATGTTTGACTCTTCAGAGGTTTGACCGGTATCCAGCCATTCGCCTTCTATCTGCATGGCATAGGCCTTTGCGCCTTTACCGGGATAACGCAACACAAAAGCTATATACTGCATCAGGCGCGCGCGTCCTATAGCATTTAAGGCGCTATTAAGAACAACTATTTCATCGCTGTCTTTGCTAAGCTCTATGTCCCGGTTAAGATAAAGGATAAGTTTATCCAGCTCTTTGCCTAAATCTTCTAAGGAGATCTTGTTTTCAAAAACTACCTGCCTTAAGTCCTTGACCCTTTCGCTGATATGCTGGATATTGTTATTTTTTAAGCCCTCGATTACTTTTTGGGTTTCCTTAAAGATGAATTCCGACAGGTTAAGGTTCTTTGCCAGAGGCGGGACAAGGTGACCGAAGGTATCAATCTCGCCGCCATAGGTAAACAATAATTCCAGGGCATTATCATCGGTGGTGCCGACTTCTGCTTTATTCACAACTCTTATATTGCCTTCCAAGTCTATGTCTATGCCGGCTAATTTGGCCAGACGGATTAAAGCGCCTGTTCCAAAGACAGTAAAGGCGGTATTCATCAATATATATTTATCGTCAACCAAAAGGAATTTTTTGGCCAGGATATCCTGCCTTTCTTCATCGCTAATATTCATGCCTTTGGTTGCTTTTTCCTCGAAGTTAAGTATCTGGTCGAGCTCGCCCACTGCCGCCGCACCCCAATGTATAACTTCCTGGTAGGGCACGCGCCTTACAAAAATAACTGTCTCTTCAGCTAATTCCGGGTTTTTAAGCAGGGCTTCTTTTACCGAATCAGGATTAAAGGTAATGAGCGCATCGCCGTAGACATTGAGATAGGCGGAAGTTTTCTTAGGATAAATCTCGCTGATAACGGCAACCGATACCAGCAATTCTTCCTGTAAGCTGACAGGCCTATTTTCGCTTAGATGTCGGATAGGCAGGGTGCCGTTAAATTTACCTATTTGGGTATATTTGGGATTGCGCGCGGATTGGCCGCCGCCGTGCAGGCCGACGATTAGGCTGCCGCCGAATAAGTCTTTTAAGTTGTATAGTCCCGACTCAAGGTTAAGCTCTCTGACAATATCTTCTATTGCTGTTTTGATGATTCCTAAGTTGGCCAGGCCGTTGCCTTTTACTTTAACTCCCTTGGTCTTTGGGCCAGGATCGGATAGAGCGCGTACCTGGGTATTTTCAGGATATAAGGACGGTTCAATCTGCGAGTTGAACATATCGCGCTGGGTATTGCCGAATGCGCTTTGATATATCCTCTTGATTCTCCAGCCCAGGGAATGCCTGCGGCTGAAGGCGGCGCGCATTAGACGCCTGTCGTATCTGTGATAAATTACCGGCTTGAATTCGTCTTCTTCCTGTTCTTTGGCAAAATTATGGAACTGACGCGCTAGGTCTTCGCCCCACTCTCTGCCTTCAGCGACTATTGCCTGCTTAGCAGCTAATTCAATGGCTGCGTGCGATAACATTCTGGCCAGATAAGGAATGGTTATTTGATCAAATGCTTCTTGAGTATGGGCGACTATATATATGGTGTTACGCTCTGCGCCAATATGGGTATCTATATCATCCGGTGAGCGGTTATGCACCACAACAAGTACTATGTTGGCAGCCCGCAAAATCTTATAGATATCAATCTTACCTATGCCTTCGGCAAGGATGCTGCTTAAGCCTCTGGTTAAATCAGTCGCCTGGCTGGTTTTATCTATTTTAGTTTTAGAGGCCATGTTCCATCCGTCTATTGCGCCATTTAATCTAAAACCCTGGGTAGCTTTTTGCGCTGCTTCAATCTCGGCATTTACCCTTAAATGGTCCTCTCTGGAATAGCGGCCTTTATGGGAGGTGGAGGCGGATATAGGCGAAGAGGATTTTCTTTTCTTGACGCCTTCGTAATTGATATTCTTTGTAATGTATTCAAAAGATACTTTTTTGGCGTTTAGGTATTCTTCAGAAGGAGGCACGTCTTGTTCAAACATCCATTTGACTAAGGCCATATCCACATGCTCTGAATCAACCGCAGGCCAGATAGCTAACTTCATAAAGTTGTCATCTTCTCTATATTCAAATCCGGCATATTGGCTTAACCTCTTAAGCACTGATTTTAAGCCAAGGGTCATCTTCTTTACCTCATTCTTGAGTATGGCCTCTCTTTCTGTATAGAGGACGGTCCAGTATAATTTATTATCCAGTTTAATCGGGGTCTGATTGATCAATGTCGCAGGATGCGTAGTAACCCTGCCCTGGATATTGTAGGCGATAGAACCTTTGCTTATTTTTGAGCCGGGCAATAACTTTGAATTTACGATGATGGTTTCCTCTTCTACTTCAACGTTATCATGCAGATGGGCGCGGTAAAGCCTGGATGTCTCATGAACGATTGCTTCCTCATGGATATTAATCGATATCCTATCGGTAAAGCCGACGATGCGCGTGGCCTCGGTAAGCTCTATGTGACCGGCATACCAGGTGCGCGTATCACCGTAATCAACGTAAGAAGAATATTCCGGCCCTGTGGCTGTAGCATAGAGCGCCAAGAAGTCCTGGGTTACGATATCGTATACCCGGCCATAAAAGTCATTCTTATCGGCATCAAGGCCCGCGCGCTCTTCTAAATAATCTCCTTTTCCTATAGTCAGGGGCTTGAAGTAATCATTGGAGGTATCTATCTCATATACCTTGGATTTGCTTGCCATCTTGTCTTTTAGCATCAGATTGATTCTCAGGAAGGCGTCTAGGAACCGCTTATAGGCGGCGTGGTCTGAATGCGCGGCGACAAAACTGGCGGTATTGGTATGCAGCTGGCGGCTATGCTCATCGGTTAAATCAACATACTCTAATCCGCCGCCTTCTATACCCTCTGTTACGATGCGTTTTAGTTTATCGCGGTTGGGTTTTTCATGGAAGGCCTTGACCTTGTTATTTTCATCTACGCCGATAATGCCTAATTTTCCCTGGGATTCGCCTTGTCTGCCGCTAGCCACAAGGATGCTTTCCGGGTTGCTGATCAGGCCTATCCCGTCTATAAGCTCGGGCCTGGTGATTAATAAGCCATCGCCGTTTAATACTACCAGTCCGCCTTTTATGCCGTGATTTTTAAGCATGCGGCTGAACTTGTAACTGCCCATTAACACTAAATCCATCATCGCCGCCTGCCTGCCGTTGGGCAAGATTACCGGCATGGGCATAAGCGTCTTGGAGCCGTCTGATGAGCCAGCAGAGAAGCGGGTGCCGAATCCGCCTGCCTGGATTAAAACGATTATTAATTCATTGATAGATTTACCTTGAAGATGTCTATAGCCCCGGGCTAATTCCGGAAGCCTTTGCTGTAATTCCAGAAGTGTATTGCCGATTGCCCCGCCGTTGCCGACCCTGGCGCCTTCCGGATCAGGTATGGATAAGACAGGGATGTCTTCCCTGCAGAGGACATTCTTAAACGCCTTGTAGTGCTCATCGTAAAGATCGGCCATTTCCTTGTTGCCGGCGGAAAAGATAATCACATCCGCACTAGGAGCTGTTTTAAGGTTAAGCTCCTGGTTAAACATCCCTAAGGATTCTTCGTAGAGTTTTTCAAGTTGGGAGATGGGGGAGTTCGCGCCCGTCTCCTCCCTCACCACTCTTGCCACCTTTTCTCTTCTCTGAGCAAATAGCTGTATATCCGGGTTATCATACATGTCTTTCATAGAGAAAAGCCTATTCATCTTCAGTGCCTTATGCCAGGAAAGGGGAAACTCTCCATGATGAGTCTGAAGCGCTTCCCAGATTTTTGGTAAGTCCCGAATAAGCTCTTTATCCAGTTCATCAACCGGCATATTATTGTCTATGGCGTTAGCGCTTACACCGGGGAAAAGTTTTGCGGTTAAAAGATTATGTTTGCCCCCCTGCGGCCAGATGCTCTCAGGGTTTATATCTAATTGTTTTAGCCAATGCTCTATGTTATAACCAAAGTGGGAAGTGCCGTCTTTGGGAGAATCATCCTGGTGCCATAAAGGATGCATTACCCAAGCATCACCGTCTTCATCGAATACAGCTGCCTCGGTGATAACTGATTTTTTATGAAGGTTAATCTTGTACGGCCAGTCTATAAGGTAGGTTTCGCTTTCCTTATTTAAGGTTACTTCATCTCCTGTGATGCGTGAACGGATTTGTACGGAATCATCGGCAATATAAGAATTCTCGCCTCTTTTAATGATGCTGGCATAGCCATAGCCGCCGCCAATGGAGTTTATTTTTTCTTTAAAACCGAATACCTTGCCCATTCTTTGGGCATCCTTGGTATTGCCTAAGATAATATCCATCTCTTCATTTGTGCGTCCTGTGTCCAGCCATTCGCCTTCAATAGGAGCTGCCCAGAGTACTGAGCCAGGCCCTTCTGCCTTAAGTACGCGCCAGAGAACTAAAAACATACTGGCCCTTCCTATAGCGATAAGTTCTTTGGTTCTCTCTTTTTTGATGGTTTCGTTATCTTCTTCGGCAAGCTCTAATTCCAGAGTTTCTATAAGTTTATCGAGCTCTCCTTCTATGCCATTTTCTACGTGATGGTCTTTTATGTATTCACTGACTAATTCGGTCAATATTTGGTGCGTATAGCTTGTAGTAGCTATCTGCTTAAAGGCTTCACCGAATATAGCATCATAAGGCTTACTCTCTTTGGCCATAAACGGTATGATGTGGCCAAAGGTATCCAGTTCTCCGCCGAATTTAAGCGCTCTTTCTAAGGCACTATCGTGTTCAAATACAAGTTTTCCTTTTTCACTTATTATAATATTGCCGCTATCCGTAATCTTTATGCCTGCCAATTTAAACAGCCTCACCATAGAATCTCCTCCAAAGATACCGAAAGCAGTGTTCATGAGGATGTATTTTCCATCGACCAACAGGCCGTCTCTTCCTAAGATATCCAATCTTTCATGTTCGGCGATATCCATACCCTTAGTAGGTTTTTCTACAAATTTACTGATTCTTCCCATATTATCTATGGCTGCTGTTCCCCAGTTAGTCGCTTCCTGGGCAGGGACTTTTCTTAAGAGGACTATGGTGCCTTCGCTAATTGCGGGATTGGAAAGAATGAATTCTTTAAGCTTTTCCGGGTCAAAGGTAATGATCGCATCGCCGTAAACATTAAGGTATGCCGGCTTTCCTTCAGGGAATGATTCACTGAATACAGTAATAGGAGCTAAGAGCTCCTGCTGTAAGGATACCGGCTGATCTTGCTCTTCCTCTGAATCCTTAACTCTTGCTATAGGCAGTGTGCCGTTGAATTTGCCAACCTGGGTGTATTTAGGGTTACGTGAAGAATTGCCACCGCCGTGTAAACCGACAAAGAACCTAGCGCCTAAGATCTCTCTTAGGTTGTATTCCCCTTTGGATAAATTCATGAAGTTTACCAAATCTATTAAAGACACCCTTAATAATCCTAAATTGGCCAGGCCGTTGCCAAAGGCACGTCCGTAAGAAGCTCCTTTTGCCTTAGGATCGGATACCGCTCTTACATAGGTTCCTTTAGGATAAATGGATTTATCTATCTGGGACTCAAACATCTGCGCCTGGCCGTGGGTAAAGGCGGTTAAGAGCAGGTTGGTTACCTTCCAGCCGGCCTTGAGGGCGCGGGAGTAGATTGAACGGATTTTGTTGCGGTCACGGGAATGCTTGAATGTAATCTTTTCTTCTTCGTTTTCAAGATGGTCCCTTTGATTGTTTTCGTGGACCAATACTTCTGCAGGATAAGGATTATCATTGGTTGCAATTAATATCCAGCCATCGAAGTTTACGCCGTAGGCGCTGGTTATCGGCCCGGCACGCAGACGGCCTGACTTAACCAATATCCTTAATCTCTCTGTATGCTCTGTCTGAACAGTTCTTTCGTAATATTCCAATACCTCTTTTACCCAAGGCGCATCTTCGCCGATTACTGCAAAGTTATTTATTCTACCGCTTGAGATAATCTCTGTTGCCTCGGCTGCTACATCAGATTCCGTATATCCCGGACGAGGCTTTGATTCGGTGATAGGGCTTGAGCCTTTTTCGTTATTCTCCCGCTCAATTTTATTCTTTAGTTCTTCTATTTTCTGCTGGGCGTTTTCGGGAGTAAGGGAAGAGACAAAGGATTGCCAATTAGATACAGATTTATTATTAAAATATTTAACTATATGCTCTATGTCATTTACCATTAAAGTAAGAATACTTTGGTCTAAAGCATTAAAACGATATATCCATAAAATAAATTCTTCTATATTATTAATATTTTTATTAATATCGTACGTGAGGGGTAAATGTTGAACTTCAATATTGCCGTAGCCATCTTCGTAGTCAGCTAAAATTAATCCCTCACTTATTAATACAGATATTATATAGCCCTCTATTTCTCTACCGGGACAGCTGTGACTATGAGCGGATACCCAACTAACGGAAATTATCTTTTGATCTAAAACTTTAGACTTAGTTCTTCCTAGTAACCCTGATAGATATATATTTATATCAGTATAATAATCTTCTGAATCGCTTTTAAATTTAAATATTATCGGCTCTTCTTTTATAACTATCATTTCTTTCTTAACGCCGATAAACCTTTTTTCTAATTCAACTATAGATTCAATCAATTCAATATTTAAATACTTATCTATTATTCTATTTATGAATCCTTTTATGATTTTATATTTTATATCTTTGCTATTAATAATCTTGTATAAAGCATCTGCTTCTCTTCTCATTATTAGAATTGATTTAATGCGTCTAATAATAAATTTAACGTCTTCGTTATTGGATATTTCACTTATCGTAAATTTATTTTCAATTAAGGATAAATCAGGCATTAAATGAATATCGTTTAATTCAAATGCAAATTCTTCTAACAACTCTAAACCATCTTTAAATAAAACAAGCCTCTTCTGAGCTGCTTTTGCTGTTAGTAATACACCATGACTTATAATAGAACAAGGCCTAATACCTTTGTTTGCAATCTTTATTCCTAAATTAATTACCATTTTTAATGCTGCTATATTATCATTCTGCGCAAAATTTTCATTAATAGCTTTGATCGCCATCGGCATAGCCGTATCATTCATATGTTTTATTGGCATGCCATTTACCTTTAGTTTATTTATTAATGTCTTCCTCAATTGACGAACTTTATATGAATCCGACATTCTATATATTGCATACGAGAGAACAGCTATAGCTAGTGCTCCTAAAGCTATAGCCGAAGAACTTATCGGACTGCTAGATTTTTCTTGTTTATTGCTTATTAGCGGTGAAGAAGAAATTTTGACAGAAGTAACCACTTTTTTCCATAACTCGAGCTTTACTTTATTTTCATCACCATAAACATCGATTAAGATATATCTTTCTTCGTCACTAAATTCTGACCATAAGGAAGCAAGAATTCTTTTGCGGAGCATTGATTCGAATTTAGATTGCGCTAATAGCTTGGCTCTGTTTTCTTCTCTATCACTGATAAATAATGGGTGCTCTATGGGATGAAACTCTTCAATCGCTAACTGCATAAACCTGTCTCTATTTCTTTGTGATAAGCGCTGCCATATTTTTCCTTTCATTCTTTCTAATTTTAATCTAATTTGCTGATTATTTTGCCTTATCGTATCTTCTATAATTAGCAGAGATTTATTTTCGTCTTCCATCATTTCTCTCTCAATCATCTTTTCAAACAATTTTTTCTTCGCTGCTGGCTCGGAATTATCTGATAAATCGCTCACTACTTCCTTAAATTCCCCGACTAATCTATCCCATTCAATAATACGAGCAAACATATCAATAATCTGCGCCTTCCGGGAATCAGTTACGGGCATTTCAAAAAGTCGTTTTGCCTGATGGAATTTATTAAGATTTTTATTAATTAGACGCATTAATAGATAACCATCATAGGCTTCTAAGAAATCTGCGAACAGTTTTTCTTTAGCTTCTTTCTTGATCTCTGAGATAGACAAAATTAATTTCCAGCCATATTTTTTATATATTCCGTTAAACGATTCTTTTATATATCTGCTTCTCTCCGCTCTGCTCAACATTCTCCAAAGTTCTACTAGTAGAGTATCTTTAATAGGCCAAAATGTTGCCTTTAATATAGATTCAAATTTTTTGGCTAAAATCCTGGATTTATTAGATGGAGCAAAGAAACGATAGATAGCAGCTCTATTTTTATTCATCTTGTCCATATGTTCAAACAGGAATTTCCGCGTCGCGATAGAATCATTGTTATTCAAATCATAGAGGCTTGTTCTTAGTTCTAGCGACAGGATAGACCAAATAGTCCTGATAAAATCATTGATAATTTTGGCCTTATCTTGGTTATTCTGAGCTTGGGTTAATTGTTGGCGGCTAACGCGAAAATCCTGAATAATTTGCTGTTGATTTAGGAGCTCTTTGACTTTATTTGTAAGTTGTTTTCCTATTACTTTATTTGCCTTAGCTTTATTTACGTTATCAATTTCTTTGAATAAAGATTTGCGCGTATTCATAGAATTATTCTTAGCCAAATTATATAACGCCAATCTTAAATCTGATGGCACTTGAGACCAGATGCTCCGTATGAATTTTTGAACAATTTCTGGCTTAGCGCCTTGATGGCGAACCCGGCGTAAACGCTGCAGGATACCAGGAAGGGCTAAGAGCTGTTTAATTTCCACTATCAATCTTTTTTCGTCGTTTATCTTTTCATCTACTATCTTCTTGGAGTTACCTATATTTATCGATTCCATTTCCTTAAATAAATATATCCTGGTATTGATAGAATTATTGCTATTTAAATCATATAGTGCTGCTCTTAAATCTGATGGCACTTGAGACCAGATGCTCCGTATGAATTTTTGAACAAGTTCTGGCTTAGCGCCTTGATGGCGAACCTGGTGCAGACCATTAATAATAACAGGAATAGCTAAAAGTTTCCTAGTTTCTGCTTTTGCTATAGACTCGGCCTTACCTTTATTTATTGTAACTAAACTATTAAAGAAAGCGTATTTTGCTTCAGATTCAGTAGAATAAATACGCAAAAGGGCTCTTCTCTCTTCATTGGTTAAAGAATCCCAAATATTAGTAATCACATTAGAAGAAATAATTTTATTCCTTATTTTGTAATCAAATAAAGGCGAGCTTGCTTCTTTTGCAATCTTCGTACGCAATCGCCTTAAATCTTTCTCGTTATCTTCAGCAAGAGAGTACATTCGCGCGCTATCTATTTTATCTTCCATTACGGTATAATTTCCTAGATACATATCTTCCTCAGGCGCTCTTCTCACATCTAAAGATTTTTTAATATTTGTGAATATTCTTAATATATTTTTGCTGATTCCAAAGTTATTCAATTTATCTTTCAACCATAAATAGGTTTTCCTGTTTTTTATCCATGGCAATATTCCTGATAACGGTCTTGCATGCGCTAAGAAAGGAACTAAGACTGTTGTAAATCCTGTCAAAATATAAGTTGCAGAAAACGCAAAGAGAATGAATATCGGATTAATCATAATGCCCGCGTATAAAGTAGCGGATACGCTTCCTATGACTCCTAATGGAATTAATGTTTTTCTAATCCAGTCATTACGTGAGAAGCTCCCTATATAATAAGCGGCGAGCCCTGCCGTTATCCCCAACCACCATGGCCAGTAAGCAATAATACCGCCCCATGCCCAAATACCGCGTAAAATAAAGGCAATCATCGGCATGCCGAACAGAACCTGAAGCTTAATTGCCGAACGCTTTCCGGCATCTTTAGGCCAAAGCATTCCTTTTACCGAAGGAGAAAATATAATTGCAGTAACCCATGACATAGGCAGGCCAACTGTTAACATAACTATACTCAATACTTGCAAAAGCTCTATAGGAATAAATGTCAAAATAAATAATGCCACTACAGCTACAGCCTGAACCAAAAAGGTAGGCGGCAAGCCTAACCATTCGATTTTCTTTTCTTTCTTTTCATCTTGCTCTTCAATTTGTATAGTATCGTTTCCATATATTTCCTCAAAGAAAAGATGCATAAGGTTAAATCCTTTTGTAGAAATGACAAATCCTCCCGCTCCCTCATCCGCTGCATTATGAAATCTCAAACCGTAAGTGGGAATTATCGGCGTAAAGAAGGCATGGAGTTTGGGGAATAGCGCCGTAAATATAGAAAGGCCTTTTACGAAGCCCTTTCGTAATCCCAGATATACCCAGGCGGGAACGGCAACGCCTTGGTTCAAAAGCAAGCCAATTAATCCCATAAGTATTAAGTATTTGAAATTAACAAATCCGCTGGCGCCCAATAATACCAACCAGCCCAGGTAGATGTAATTTCCAAAAGGAATTATCGGCTTTTTATAATAGAATGACCAGGCATCTACGTTAAACATCTTCTGGCCCACATGAACATTATTGCTCCTTAAAATTCTATAACCCCATCTGCTTAACGGATATTCCGCGGTATTCTGCGACCATCTTCCGGCAGGGACTAAGCCGCCGAAAAACCCTGTTTCTCTTGATTTTCCAAAATGAATATATTCTTTATGTGTGGTGCGGTATTTCTTCAGCCACAATTTTATGGAAAGTAGGGTATCTTCACCGGAATATCTATGCGCTAATCCCCCGGCTGTGATAAGCGCTTCCCTGTCAATAATCGCGCTGTGCCCGTAAAAACCGCAGGCGCCAAACATATTCAAAAATCTCTGGTATTCATTGGTCCATGTAGCATCGCCTAGTCCAAAAGCTTCTGTTACCCAAGAATAAGGCTTGTTGTAAATTTCTTCACCGAAAAGTACTAACTTTAATCTTGGGTCCTTGTTAAACTCTGCCAGACCCATAGGAAGCTTTATTGCTTCCTCAATTCTTACTGAAGCATTAGCATCAAAGAAGATTATTTTTTCTCCCCTGGCAAACGGGAATGGAGTATTCTGGCCATAAGCTTTTCCTTTCAGTATCGGACCAGCATAAGGTATTTTACCCACATTATTATCGTCTTTATAACGATATAAACCATCTCCCCGCCACCATACATCCATAAAAGGATGTTCCTGCATTAATTTCTTAAGATATCCTTTTTGAACATCATTAACAAAATTTAAACCTTCATAAATAAGCATTATCTGTATTTTCTCATCTACTATTTTTTCTCTTTCTTCTTCGCTTAATTCAGGGAAATTTATCTCGGCGAAGAATAAAAATGCTTCCCTTATCAAAGCAACCTCTTTTGCTGTTTTAGAAACCGGCATCATCCTATCCGCTACCCATGCCTCAATCGCTTCTTTTGTCGCATCGGATAAATCTGCGGGCAATAGTCTAAGGAATTTGCCTTTTGCTATTTCTTCGGCATGTTTAATCAACAACGCCTTCTCAATATCATTATCTATGCTCTGAACAAGCATGAGCCATTGTTTAAAATAAACCCTGATAACGTGGTTTAATTTTGTAATACTGCCGCCTCTTTCAGGAGCATTTAACTCATCAAATTGATAAGCTACTGCTTCATCAAAAGCAGTCATCATAGCGGTAAAAGAGGGTAAATCATACCAATATGGCGCATAAGGCATATGCATAAGCAGGCTTGCGATTAAATCCTGGATTACTTCCTGTGCTTCAATATCAGAAGGCGCAATGCTTAAATCTTCCTTGAGCAATCTTTCTTTTTCATCGGCTTCTATCTTTTTAATCTTAGACATCCGTTCGATAATAATGGTCCAATACCTATTCCAAACTTGTTCTTCCCTGCCCTGCCATTTATGCTTTACCTGTTTTGGAATAATTAGCTCTATAAAGCGCTTTTTAGCCTTTTTATATTTTTTCCTTGCCTGTCTCCAATTCTTTACCTGTCCGACGCCCTCTTTTTTACCCTGATAGAAGGTAAAGAACCCGGCGACTACTTTAGGGAAGGTAAATATTGAAAGCACAACAAAAGCAAATCCTAAAATAGCCAAAGGTATGCCTAAATAAACACCCCACCCGGCAGAAGTAAGCCATGTATTAGTCAATTTAAACAACGCCAGGGTAACTTCCCATGTTTTGGTCGCAATTAGCCAGTTAAACGCCGCCCAGATTACACTGGTAACGGCAAGAAATACCGTGGCATTAGAAATCTGCAACCAGTCTGTCTTATCCGGCTTCTGGGCTCTGACAAATTTTATCGTATCGTATAAGACATAAAGCAATGAAATGTCCAAAGCGGTGAGGGCAACGGACAAGTAAGACACGCTTATTACGCCAAGCACCTGAAGCAATCCTCCCGCGATAACGCCTACGGTAAAGACAATGGGCAACCAGGCAAAAGGCCAGAGGCTCTTAAAGAAGGCAAAGTATCCTATACTATCCTTAAAGCCGGTCATTTCTTTTAAGGCCATGCCTTTTTCTGTATAATAGGCTAGTTTATCCGGAGCTTGTTCATACTCATCTAAAAAGTCTTTAATTCCAAATAAATCAATGACATCGTCATAGGTAATCTGATCCCTGTTAATCTTTTTCTTGGCATACTCTGCTTTTAAGAAATCTGATATGGCATCTACGTGAACCCTTATCTCATTTACGATATTCGCTTGATGTCCCTGATTATACATTCCGATTGCCTTATCTAACAGATACATCAATAAATTTGGTGAATAACCAAGAAGGGCAGCGCCTTTTCTGTTCATTTCCTGCGAAACATATTCAATAAGGATAATATACATAAGCCCGTCGTCCATGCTGCCTCCCTTACCCCCTGTTTTAGCTCTCCATTCAGCCAGGCTTATCTCCATCTCCTTAAATAACTCATGAAAATCTGTCTTGTTGCTATTCTTTATGAAGTTAACCAGCCTTTCAACAATATAATAATTCTGGTGATCGCCTAGCCCTATTGAGATTAATTTTTCGGTAATAGCTCTTTTAAGTTTACCTTCGTCAATATCTACCGGTATCGTGGCAATCGCACTTTTCAAGGCATTATTCTTTCTTTCCTTATGTATCCTGCGATTATGGATTAACTCTCCGAGTGCTTTTAAAATTATTAATACAACAATTACTACTATTGGGAATGCTGCCAGGCCGTACTCTACGTATTTATTCGCCTTAACCTCTTTGATAAAATCACCAATTATATCTTTGATTTTCATGGGGTCTTTTGGCTCGCCGGAGATATCAAAATAGTACCTGGCAGTTTCCCACTTCTTCTCGACCACGGATTCCAGCTCTTTAATTACATGAGTCTGTCCTTTATCTCTATTATATATAATATTTATCCACTCTTTAGTAGCATATCCGTCCTCGTGCCTCGCTCTCACCGGCTCCTCAAAGGTATTATGGAATACTTCTTCCCTGCCTCTTATTATCGGGTATACATTTGCCAGGCGTAATCTTACATAATCATATATCTTTATCTCAACGAATCCGTAAAGTGAGCGGTATATCTCGCGTAAAGTTTCCCTGCCCTCCCTTGTATCCTCCCTTGCTGAGACAATATACTGCCCATCTTTAAAGCCTAAAACATATTCCTTTGCCTTCCAATCGCTATTTTCCCAAGGATCTGCTTTATCCTGCAGCCTCACCCTTGCCCACCATGTCGGCTTGGCATAGAGAACATCTATATCTCCTTTTTCTTCATCATATTTATATGTATAAGAACGTTCGTTGAAAACAATATACGGATATTCTGAATAACGGTTAAACGAAATCCACTTCGGAGCTCCTTCGCCGAATCCGCTATCTTTATTTATGCTCGGGTATCCGCCAAGGATAATAACAGGCATGCCGTATTTGCTCTTCTGTTCTTCATAAACACTTGTTGAGTAAAAATACACGTTCCTATACGGCCGCTTCTCATAACCGGCTATTTCATGGCCTAGCAAATCATCATATGTACGATTATCTACCAGAAGTTTTCCGGTATATTTTGCTCCTTTGGTTTTAACTTCAAATCCTTTCTTAACCTTGAACAAAATATTGCCTGTTTCTTTATTCAGGCGCGTTGCGTTTGCGATAGAATGCTTATATTTATTGCCGTTGATGAATACATACTTGATAGAAAACTGCGCTATATCCAAATGGCCTAATTTTTTATCTGCTTCTTCTTCGTTTTTGGCATATTCATAGAATTGATAAATAACAGAACTTGGCTTAAAGTCTCCATTCTCGCCTTTTCCGAAATAAATCTCTTCTGAGTTTCCCAGGCTGTTCCTTGCTTCCTGATAATAAACAACGGCTCTTTCGCCTTCTATTTCATACTCATCCTTACCCTGGAACTTAATCCTACCTCTTCCGTTAACCACATTTTCAAAATCTACATTTTCGGGGTCTACCCGCTCGCCGTCTCTGGCTTTCAGATAAACAAGGTGAGATTCACCTTCTATCTTGCGTATTTTATCCTTAGAATACGGCTCAGTAGCATAAAGCTCCGGCACTGGCTTAGTAATACTTCTAATCGGAATGCCTGTCCATTTTAACAATCCTTCATACTCGAGAATTGTTTCTTCTACAACGCTATTTCCTTTTCTGTCGTAACGGCCTATCTTCTCCAGCATGCCATAGCCGTTCTTGGTTTCTTCCCATTTAAGATGCCTCTTCACGTCATGGAAACGAAGGGTTAATAAGCCGTTTTCAAACTTAACAGCCGTAGATTCGTTTATCAGGTCTTTTTCTTCTTCGTGGTTCTTTTGCTCTTCATAAATTCCGTAGGTGGCACCACTATCAGGAATATCCTGCCTGCCGAATTCTCCCTCGTAATTAAAGCTTGTCCTTCTAAAGCGGGCAAAATGCTCGCCTTCATGGGTAATTACGCTTCCCTTATAAGCGCCGTTTTCTGCTTTGCTTATCTTACGTAGGTCGTATTTTGTTTGCAGGCGGCCGTAGTTATCTTTTTTCTCTTCCCAGAGTAATTTACGGAATATGCTGTGCCTTAAGAATATTATCCTGCCCTCTTCATCTATGATCTTTCTTATTTCATCCATATTAGTTAAAGACAATTCGCGAACGTTCTCTATCGGCCTGCCGTCTTCATACATAAGATAAGAATGCTCTATTTTACGGCCCATATTAGCAGGCATTGATTTATCATAAAGGTATACATCGGCGGATGTTGAAATATTAAGCATGCCCAGCAACAGGTGTTCGTAATTATAGACAACCATTAAGCGCGGGGCAAACTCGCCATCTATCATCTCACCGTCAAATTTAGCTATCAATTGGCCAAATTTATTATGTTTCTCCTGCCAATACATCTTCCAGCGTAAATCGTGTATAGTGGTAATCGCATCTCCTTTTGCATCCGGTTCATTAATTACTGCTTCCTGGAGTTTCCTAGGCATACCATTTTTATCTTTGGCTATTTCATTCTTTACGTTATCATAGAGATATATCTCTCTTCTGCTATTAAAACCGCGATAATCATAGTAAAACTCTGCTTTTTTATTGCTTTCATTTAAAAGCTGCCACTGGGTAAGGCCGAATACATCAAATGACTCTATTATCTTCCAGCCGAAGATCCTGCTCTCTATCTCTGCTATGGCGTTGCCTTTTTCGTCATAACCTATCAATTTGCCTCCGGCTACCTCAAAATCTTTTTTACCGGTAGCGGAATTATAGCCATAGGTGGTTCTACCCTGTTCCTGGCCTTTCCAGTCATAATGTACCTCGGAGCGCCTGAAGATATCTACTTCCAATATCCAACCCACAGGGTTATAAATTTCATAACGGTCATATTTGTATATATTGTCGTGGATTTTTACTACCGCGTTATCGCCTTCATGCCTTATAAGCTCTCCTGTGCTGATAGGAGTTTCATCAAATTTGCCTAATTCCCAATTATATGCATAAGCGGACCTGCCGATTTCCTGGCCTTTCCAGTCAAGGCTGACGACAACCTTTCTCCTTAAAGCCATATCCTTTGCTCTGCCGTTATCCAGTGTTTTAGTCTTAGAATCTGCCGTCTGCGCTATAAGCCATCCTAAAGGATTATAAAGCTCTTCGCCTGAGACTGTAGCCACTATTTTTTCTTCATCTTTATCGTATTTGAAAACATTAATATCGACTATGGCATTACCATCAGCATCATAGCCTTTAAATTTGCCTTCGGCTATTTTTACTCTCCTTGCCTCCTTACCATCCTTATCATATCTTACTGCATAAGTAGTTCTGCCTGTTTCCTCTCCGGTGGCTTTAAGGTTTACTTCCGTAATAATATAGGTTTTTTCTCCGTTAACGGTAATTGCCACCGATTGCTCAACCAACTCACCGAACATATTGTATTTTTCTAACTTACTCACCTTAACGATTATATTCTTTTCATTTTTATCATATTTAAAGTAAGTTATTTCTACTTCTGAATTGCCTTCATGATCATAGCCGCGGAAGAGGCCTTCTCCTATTTTTATTCTATTTATTTCTTTACCCTGTTTATCGAATTCAACAGCGTAGGCATCTCTTCCTGCTTCCGTGCTGTCATCGCGGACATTTACCTTGGTTACTACCTGAATATTTCTATTTTCTTCATTCTTATAAGGAACGGCTTTCTCGACTAATTCGCCGAAGATATTATATCTTTCATACCAAGTTACTTTCTTATTGAATACGCTCCACATCTTGACTACAGCCTGCCCTTTATCATCAAATTTTTCAAAGCTTCCCTCGCCGATTAAAACACCAAGATTTTTGCCGATATTAAATTCTTCTTTCTTATCGTCAAATATATTTTTAATATCTATGGCGCCGAAATCTCTGTTCAGAAGATAAACGGTTCTTCCTGCTTCAAGCGCTTTTTCTGTATCGTAATTCACCACTGTAAAGCGGTTACCTAAAAGCATACCTTTGAGGTCTCCTAAGCCGTCAAAGAACAATACCTGCTTCGGATTCTTCGTTGCATCATCAACTATATCTTCCGGCATCAGCTTATTCTTGGCATGGTTGGTAATTTCTTTCCTGGTCAGGCCGGTAGCTTCATCATATTTTGAGGTAGTAGTAATTATCACCTCCCCTGTGTCCTCAAGATAAATTTTGCCTTCTTTTTCACGGCCGTTATTTATGTCGTATTTGATCTCTGCAATGCGTTTGCCGACTTTAATCTTAACCGGCAGCGGGAATAAACCGAAAGTCTGGAAAGACTCATTTTTGGAACGCATATCAATCATGCGTTTTTCGATAATCGGCAGGTATAAATCTTCTTCGGAAAGATCATTCGATAAATCTCTATACCAGTATTTCGTCGTCTCCGTGCGTGCGATCGGCTTGGCTGTTTTAACCGGATTATCAATTGTTCCGCTATTTATATAAATCCTACTCTCGGTTTCAATCTCGTCTTCGTTGTAATCTATTTCAACAACGCGCTTGGCTGTTATGGTCCTAATCCATAACCCGTTCTTAAATACCAGTCTTTCTTCTTTTCCGCTTAAAGGATTAATCCACCTGCGCTCAACTTCCTTATCCAGCGGGAAATGTATTGTAGCAAATACCAATTCTTTTTTTCCATCTCCGTCAACATCATAATCTATCAAGAAATTAGCAAAATGCTTATAAAGAATACGAATTCGCCCGGTAATCGGCAGAGCCCCGATAGCATCGAATATTTTTTCCACCGCTTCTTGGCTTGTCTCTACTGCTACGATCGGGCCTAAGCTGCGCTTATCGCCGTATTTATCCACGCGGTTGAACACAACTCCCGGCTTATCGTTATACATTTTTTCCATCGCCTCAACAGCTTTAAGCCGGACAATTTCACGCTGCAGGCCTTCATTTACTTCTTTCAAAGAATAGATAAATATGACTTTAATATGTTCACCTTTTTCATTCTTATAAATAAAGCCGCTGGAATTAATCCTATCTAAATCAATAAGGCTATTTTCATCTAATCCTCTGTTATGTAGATATTCTAAAGCATTCTTAAGCTGCTCTTCTTCATTTTGCGTACGGTTCTGTTTGTGGCTTAAGTTCCTGGCATCGATTAAGCTGGCAAATAATTTTTCATATTCTTTTCTCGCGTCTCCGGCATTAAGTTTCGGTTCCCGGGCTTCGCTGTCTGCATCTTTTCCTGCATTTACTCTCTGCAGTATTACGCCGCCTTGATTAAACATTTTCAAATATGCATCGAAGCGCTCGAGGTCACGCTTAGAAAGCGCCATATTTTTCTTAAAAGCCTCTAAGCCATAGAAGATGACGTCACCGTCTTTGGCGTAAATCGGCATTATTTCTCTGCCTTCTGGCGTGCGGACATAGTCAACTACTTTTAATTCACCTTTTTCCGCCATAAGGTCCAGGTCTTTCTCTGTATAATAATTAAATTTATCCGGGAAACCTTCGATTATCTGGAAGGCGTAATTTTCTTTCATCGCTCCCAGATATTTCTGCATCACTTTACCTTTATATATACTTAACAGCGGGAATCCTAAAATACGGAATTCATAAGCAGACAGCGACTTAAGTGAAGGCCTCCAACCGAAAGGACGCTCTGTTTTCTTCTTGCCTAAAAGGTCGGTTATTGTATTAATAGCCGCTTCTATGTCAAAGGTAAAATCTATAAATTGCAAGAGATGTTTAGCGGGGATCTTTTCTTTACCGATACCCCATTGCTGTATTTCGCCAAGCCCTGCGCCATTGCCTGCCAATATTTCGCGACCAAAAATCATCGCAAACGGATATTTAAGGCTTAGATGCATATCTACGGGGTTTATGATATTTAGGGTCTCTTTTACGCCTTCCTCCTGATCAATTTCGGCAATTTTTAATACGCTTAAAATTAAACCTATCGCATTCTTTACATTGGCATCTAACGCCTGATTACGCATAAACTCAAGCATTGCGCCTAATTCTTCATCGGATATTTCCTGCTTTAAATAATTAAGCGCCTCTTCAGGGGTAGCGCCTTTCTTTATGAGATCTCTTTCAGATAAATAGGTTGCCGCCTCCTTGAAGAATGCTTCGTTTGTCGGCCATTTTGGAAGGGATGTAGCTCTTGTATAGAGACCGAATAGAAAATGCGCCGCTCCGTCAACAATGGAAGTTGTTGTGCCAAGATCAAGGAATCCGCCACCGATAACATTAAATACGCTTAAGCCAAACTCCAGAAGCATCCATTTCTTATGGTTGGAAACTGCTTTTTCGGTATGTTTAGCGTGAATCGTTGCCTGCACCATGCCTAAGGTTGACCACATTACTTTAAGTTCGGCAGCGCGCCTGCCGAATATAACTCTATTGCCGTATATCGCGTTTTCTTCACCGCTATAGGTACCCTCGACAACCGGCACTACCACATCTACTCCGGCTTTCGGCAATGCTTTATACTTTAAATCACCGCTCAATCCTTCATAAACATAAGGCTTAACTATTTTTTCTTTGGTACCGGCCTTTAAAATTAGCCTCTCTCCGCCGTCTTCGCCTACAGCCTTCTCCATTTCATCTTTGGTATAAAATCTCACAATTTTACCGGTAAAATGGCTATAATTATTTACCTCGCCTTCGGCGCCGACAAACGGTTCATCCGAATCAAAATTGGATTTATCTAATACATTAATTCCCAATGTATTAATTCTTTCGATTTGTTTTTGTTTTGTTTCTTTATTGCTGCCGCTATGGATGCTTAAGATATCCATTACGCTCTTTTCGGTATTTCTATGAGTTGAAAAAGATAAGGTAATTTCTTCTTTTATTTTTGCCGCTTTAATTCCGGCGACAAACATCCCTTCGCTAATTTCACCGCCTTCTTTCCAGCTAATAATCGGGATAAGCGGGATATTGTTCTTTTCAGCATTGGTTACCTCTTCGCTGGATGCCCTTCTTCCGATACGGATTACGCCGGCTGATTCAGTATCGTAGAAATGCAGGTTGACTTCAAGGGAAGGATTATTTTTCAGGAAGGTGTTGAATGTACCGTAATCGGAAAATTCTCTAATGACTTTATATTCTCTGCCTGAATCAATAGAAACAATTGCGCCATAGAGAGGATCTGTGCCAAGCCAAAGCCTTACAGCTATCTCTCTCCAGCTTTTATTTGCTTCTATTTTATTCAGGTATTCATTTCTATCTCCGTAAAAATCCATTTTGCCCAGTTTTACAGGCGGCGTACGTTCTTCCTGGGGCTGTGATTTTTTACCATTTGCTATTTCATTATTTCCTGCTCTATAAATAGAAGCCTTGGTTTTTGGAGATACCTGTTTTCTCTCTTCAGGCCGGGCTATTTGCTTTGTTTTCTTTTCTTCTTTTTTCGTTGCTACGATTGATTTTAAAGTGTTATCCGGTTTATCAGCTTCTTGCGGCAGAGACTTTGCCTTACTTGAATAAATGGCTAACTTCTGTCCGGGATAAATATAGGCAATTATTAAATCTTCTGACTTCTGGACTATTTTTATAGGAAGGTCAGGATTTAGCCTATTCCATTCATCGGCAATTTTTGTCCAGAGATAAGGATCGCCTAAATTATCCTGGGCAATACGCCATAATGTATCGCCTTCTTTTACCACATACTGTTCCAAACCTGGTTTGGAACGGATATCTTGAATTTCTTCAGCCGGAGGCGCGCGTTCTTGCGTCATATCAACTTCTGTTCTTGCGGCATCTACCGTATCGGCAGCGGGAATATCTTCTTCTACCTGCGGCTTGGTTAACTCAACTTCTTCTTTAACCATATCTTTATCTTCTTCTATGGCCTTCTTTCCTAAATCAGCTATCTTTGATAGATCTATGTCTTTAGCTTCTTTCCGGCTAGTTTTTTTCTCGTCGCTTAAAATTTCTTTGCTTAGGCCAAGCTTATCGAATGAATCGTCTATTCTATCTTCAAATTTTAAAGCGCCTTTTACAAAATCATTAGCAGTGCCTTTTAAGCCCAGCATTAAATCTCCGTCAAATTGGAAATAAGGAGAAATGCCGCCAGCGTTAAAGAGGCCTAAATCAGGCTTTTTCTCCGTCTCCATTCCTAATACATTCTTAATCAGCCATACATATTCTTTGTAATTAAATAACGTATCGGCGACTGCCAAAGTTATAATATTGGTTTTTGTCCAGCGGGAATATTTAGTCAAATCAGTCATATCGCCCTGATATAGACTGAATACCGTATCTTTAAGCACATACGTAGGCATATCCAAACGCAACACTAAGGCGGTCAGGGAAAGGAATTGCAGTTCTTCTCTGCTGATATTGCCTTTGGTTATCTCATCCATCAGCTGGTTATACGCAGAACGCGTATTCTTAAGGCCGGCTTTAGTAATTTTAACTTCATCTCCTGTATTCCATTGTTTGCCCCAGCTCCAAATTAAACTTGCGCCAAGCCTATCTTTGCCTGCTGGGAAATATTCGACGCTAAACCCATCGGCATCTGCATATTTCATAGCGGCTAATCCATGGCCATATTCGTGAATGCTTAAAGCGCCGACATAATTTATTACAAATTGTGCTCCAAGCGCGCCTAATTTTAATATGGCAGGGCGTTTTACGATGACATCTCTTGCTAATTTTTGTTCGCCCGCTGTTAGTTTCCCGGATAAACTTTCTAATTCCGCCTTAAATTCGGAATATTTTTCATTTTCTTTACTCACGGCTGAAAGTTCTTCTTTAGTTTTAGCTATCTGAACCTTAATTAATTCAAGTAATTCTTTATTCGGGCCTTCAAACGTTCTGGCGATAGTTGTGCCGATAAACCTTAAACCTTCAAGCATTGCCAAAGGAGGAGCAACAAAATAACTGCTGCTTATATTTATGCTAATCGGGCGCTTATTTTCATTGGCGATTACATATACCACATCCCAATATTCAGTTTCCTTATTAATAATGGAAAGCTTTAATTCCCTCGTTTTGTATTGCGCGTTTATAAGCTCTTCTTTTCCTTCATCGCCGGATAAATCAAGGGTTGCCGGCCTTATCCCCGTAAGAGCGCCATACTCCGCCAATGCGTATGCGGCTCTTTCATTAGCCATAGATTCTTCTTCAGAGGTAACCGCTTTTTCTCTGACATAATAGCTTTCCGCCAACTCAAGGTGCGCTCTTATAATTTTCTCTCTTGTTTCTTCTTCTACTAAAGAGCTATGCAGCTTCTTAAGTTCAAGGTTTACCTGGGCCAGTTTTTCTTCTTCTGAACGGTTGATAAGCGTATACTTTATTTTTCCGGCAGGAAGCGGATCGCCCGTTATAACCTCTGCCCCTACTCCGGCATCTAAAAGTGAATTTTTCTTTGCGATATTTAATTCCTCCTCAGCCCGCTTAACTTCTTCTCGGGAAGCCATAACCTTACCAGATGCTTCAAGCCCTTTAGATAAGCTTGTGCTTAAATCTATCTTACTTACTTCTTTTATGTCGCTGTTTATTTCTTTACCTAAAGCTTTTGCTTTAGAAAGAACAAATTTTCCTTTTACGTATCCTTCTAAAGCTAAAGCTCTATCTGTATTTCCTTTGACGTCTTCATATTTCTCTACGGCGATTTTGGCTTTTTCTGTCTCAAGATTATTTTCTTTTATAAGCGCGTTAAGTTTATGAATTTCTGCCTTAATATAATGCGGAGTTAACTTTTCTTCGCCTTTTCCAATAACTTCACCGCCTACAAAAATTCCGGTGCTTAATCCTTGGGGCGCGCCTTTTGCTATGTCAAAACTAACCACAACTCCTTCTTTGTCCAATTTTACTTTTGCCTCATTAAGCGTCTTTTCAATCACGCTTATATCACTGGGCAACCTATCGATTGCTTCACCCGCTGTTTTTATTAGATAGAGCTCATCTAAATTCTTACTCTCACTTGCTGCTTCTATTGCGGCATATACTAAAGACTTTGTCTTCATTAACTCTTGGGACTTGGCCAGGTATTTTGCCTCGCTATCGGACACATTACCGTCTTCTGCTATGGCAAGTTTTATTGCGTATAAGCTCAATTCTTCATTTAAGCTGTTAAAGAACCCGGTAATGAGTTTTTCTGTGTTTGCTTCGCTGAATTCCGGAGGCTCCGGAATTTCCGCGCCTAAAATTTCACTTAATCCCATCTTTACGGCTTTAAGCCTTGCATCGGCTGCAACAAACGCATCCCCTGCCATATCCTGCGGCAGTGAACTTAATAAATCAACTTGCGCTTGAGCAATATAAAGCTCTAAATAAGCGCTGAATGCCGCGATTCTTATATCAGTAATCTGCTTAAGGATAATTTCTTTGTTTAAGTTTAAGCTCTTCTCAAATATCTCTCCCGCTTTTAAGTCTCTTGCGGATATATCAGCGCCTATGCCTATACCAAGGCCATAATCTGTCTTGGCGCTCTCAGCTTCTAAGATAAAGCCGAATTTCAAGCCTATTTGTTTTAAGAGGCTGGGTTTATTTTTGATAATTTCTTTAAAATCATTTATGGATTTTTGTATTTTTTCATTTCCGACAGATGATATCTTATCATAGGCGCTAAATCCGAAATCTTCTACCTTATCCTCTAACAAGCCTGCTTTAATAGTTAAATCTTTTTCTAATGACTTTATTTGAACCCGTAGTTCTTTCTCTCTCTTCTTGAGTCTATCTCTCTGGGGATTCCATCCGGTATCATATCCGTTTTCTTCAATTGATATACTAAAGAGGTCATTTTCTATGTCTTTCAGTTCTTTTCTGTATTCTATGAGATTATCTATAATGGTAAATATCTGTTTATCGCTTGGATGATATACATTACCTGCTTCTTCTATGGCGGCTGCTTCTTTAACCGCCTCTTCAACTTTAATAACAGGTGCCATATCATCCGGCATGCCGTAGGCAGCATCAACGCTAGGAGCAAAGATAGAGAACAATTGATTTAAAATGATTAGCCCGGCAACAATCGTCTTCTTGGTAAAGCGCGGTATCCAATCGTGAATAGCTAACTTGGCGTATTCATAGGCAAGTTTTGCTGTGCTAATTTTATTGGCGGATTTCTGGGAAGAATTATCAGCATTACCCTCCGGAGGAGAGTTATTTCTGATAATACCCGCTTCGGGACTTGTGATATTTTCGCTAGATATATTATTAACTTTTGCCGGCTCCTTATCTTCATTTGATGCCTTAACTTCGCTATTTACTGCTTCATCTCTGATAGGCTTTACATTTGCATTGCCGCTTTGGGCTTTTGAGCCATTGTTATCTTTGGACTCAGCTTCTCTCTCATTATCTTCCTTTCTTTGTCTATCAAGCTTCAATAAAGAACTTAAAACATCTCTGAGTGCATCTTCATTAATAAATTCGTCAAAGAATTGATCATAAAGGCCTAGATAGGCGTATGAAGACATGCCCAAACCATAAGAAGAATAAGGATTCAGACCAAAATCAATTGTCATTCTGAATATTGTCTCGAAATCTTTTCCGCTATTTACTGCCAGCTGTCTTAATTCTTTATCGTAGTATATCTTTCTTAATGCCTCATGAGAATTTATAAAGTTATTAAATTCCTCTCTATCCTTCTCTTCCTGCCACCAGCCGCTTATATCTTTCTTGCCTCCAAAACTATCGTGTAATACCTGCGATGTAGGGAATCCTAATCTTTGTTCGCCCAAAGCAATCAACTGATGCCCCCAGCCTAACGCTTTTAATTCCAATGCCTCAACAATTCTGTATATAGGCTCTCCGATTATGCCAAATACCGGGTGCTGAGACAAAGCATAGCTTGAATCAACTACTGCGCCTATTTCAGCGCCGATAATGGACATATAACCGAAGCTTGGCCAAAAGCCCACATATCTATAAAGCTCTAAGTATTGATTTTTGAAATAATGCTTGTTGAGAAGCGTGATTATAGGCGATAAATATGAAGTGAATATAACGCTTAAAGCTATTAAATCGTTAAAAAGGTAATATTTAATATCTTCGGATAGCGGAATTCTTGCGCTGCCGGTTACCATCTTTCTCTGTCCCGGCCTGCCCCTTAAGAAACGCGCCATTTCTTTATCGTCTGACGTCAAATTCTCAACTCCATCTCTTTTCTTTATTAAAGCATCTATTGTAAAATTAGCTAAACCGTATTTTATCTTCGCGTCAATATCTTGTTTCATATTTCTATAGTTTCCCAAAGATATCAACTTAAGCCCTATTACAAGCATGGCTATCCCAGCCAAGCCAACCACTGTATACGGTAAGTGTGCAGCGCTTACAATGCTACTTATCGAAGGTAAGCCTATAATTTCAAATATGCTTTTTGAAGCGGTAGCCGGTGAAAACAAGAGCGGGAACGCTGCCTGCCCAAACACTCCGGAAATAACTGCTATACTTAACCTTGAACGCACAAAGCTAAATATACCCGCAAAGACAGGCAGGTTAATCTTTAAGAATATACCGACTGCTCTAGGCAAATAATACGTGTATTTTCTTGTTGCCAGTTCTTTTTCGTATTTATCAGCCAACGCACTTATTTCTTTATTATTATCTATGCCCTCTTTCAATATTTCTTTTGCCTTCTCTGCGTAGAAGATGTTCTGCTTTATCTCTCTGCCAAAGAATTCTTCCGTGACTTTATATAATAACGGAATAAGCAGGCCTATAAACGCGCCTTTAATTACTAGCGGCCAACTAACCGCAAAACTCAAACCTATTAATCCGCCTAATGTTGCAAGATAAAATATTCTTACAGGTTTTTCTTTCAAGTAGCTTAGATAATCATTATATCCATAATGCGAAACTTTAATGTTCTTAGACAGATATTCTTCTAAGGCAAATAATTTTGCTATATTCATTAAAGAATTAGTTTCGGCAAAGCTTAAAGCCGAAGGTATTATCTGGCTTTTTATGAGATGTATAGTGAATAATAGGTACGAAATGCTCACGAACACGAATACTGGATTAACCGCCAAAGAAATTATTACCTTAGCAGTTCCGGCGGCAAATAATCCTGCTGCATAGGGAATACCATAGAGAGTAATTACAAATAATCCTGCGCTCATTAATACATAAGGAATATAGGGAAGTATTATTTTATCTTTGAGATTATTAATTAAAGTGTTGAGATAATTGTTGCTGGCGGATAAATCTAAAGTCACGGCTCCGATTAATAATGACACACCGGCAACAGCGAGCGGAATAAAAGCTGGGTTAATAAAAGATAATGCTGCTAATAGCGCTCCTATCGCCGGCGGGCCGAGGATCAAGCCTTTGTTTGAAATATCCTTGACTCTTTTCTCGTTTTGGGCGTTTTGAGCCAAAGGCGAAGAAGACCCCTTGATTTTACTAACTATCCTGCCTTTCATCGCAGATATGCCGATATTTTCAAATGCCGTGTCAATAACTTCTTCTTTGTTCAGCGCCGCGTGATTGGCTAAAATTACGCCTCTATATTCTCCGGATACTGCTATTGCTTTTATTTTATTTAATAAGCCGTTTTCTCCATGATCGACAATTTTATTTATCAGGCCTTCTGTTTTAGCTATATTCTCCAGTAATTTTATGGCCCGCTGATTTTCGCTTACGAAACGCTTGACTTTCACGTTATGCTCAAGGTCTTTTTCAACAATATCCGTGCTTCTTCTCTTGTCAGCGCCTGCCTTATAAATCTCTATGACATGCCTGTCAAAACCAAGATGCTCTTTATAGAATATTTTCAAATAACTTGCCACCTCTTCCATATTGTTTAAATCCGGCATGCGTAACTGGCTTTCCTGTAAGAGGTAATATACGCCTAACTGTACTAAAAACCAGAGGTTAACATATAACAGGTTATATTCGCTGGCCATCGCCCTTGCCACAGGTTTCAGCTTCATAATATCATCGCCGTAAAGATTAATTATTTCCGCGTTAAAATCATCCTTTCTTGCAATGCCGTATATTTCCATGGCTTTGTTTAATTCATCGGAGGGCAGAAGCGGCAGCGAAAGCGTTACTTTTGTCCATTCGCCGTATTCGCTGTCTATGCTTAAATTACCGCCCACATCCTCAACTATCTTTTTCCAGCTGATAAAGCCCGAACCCGTTCCTTCAATATTCTCGGTCCCCTCGCCTCTGGTCTTTATGCCGTTGTTAAGCATTTTTAAATATTGCGCTTTTACTCCCATGCCTTTATCTTCCACAACCACCACCAGCCTGCCCTGCTCATTAACTGTTATTAAAATTGTAATTTGGGCTGTTTCATTCTTTCTAAATTTTCTGGCATTGAATAATGATTCAAAAATAATGCCTTTTAGATGCTTAATATAGGTAGACAAATCGGCATAGGGCAATTTGTCCACAAATATGCTTATTTCGGCATCCTCGCCTCTAAATTCCCCTGATATATCTTCAATTATTTTGACTATATTTCCGTGCTCCATAGTTTTATCAAACCAATCGCTAAGCACAATTTTAACAAGCCTGCTGATTTCGGTAAAAAGTTCTCTCATCTGTTCGTCGGCAGTATCGTGTATTTCCCCTTCCCATTCGCTTAGCTCTTCGGCGTATTCGGAAATTTGCTTTTTATATTCGCCAAAGGTAATCTTTCCGGGAAGCTTTCCTTTTAATATCTTATAACCCTGCTGTATGGCGAGGGACTTATTAAAAATATTATCAAATAATTCTTTGGTTTTATCATTTACCGCTTCTCTTGCCTTGCGCTTGGCAAAACCGCCGAACGCGGTAAGGCGGTTGCCAAGCTCGTGCATCATAGTATCAACTTCCGGAAATATTTCTTCGGTTTGATAGGCCTCTTCGCCCTGCTCTTTGCGCGCTACTTCATCATTTATCTCTTTTATTCTACGGCCGATTTCCTTAAGCGTTTCCTGATAATCAAAAGTGAATAATGGATTACCGATTATTTTCTTATCGCGTAATATATCAAGCACGGCCCTTGTAGGATGCTTCCTCGCCTGCTCCAGGCTAATCTCTCCTTTATCAAGCGCCTCTTTATATGTTTCTACCGCCTGCTCTATGAACACGTTGAGTATGCCTGTTAAAGATAACGCTTCTTTTAATTCATCACGGACATCCTCATTCTTAGGCAAATCTATATACATCTGAAGCAACTCCATGGATATATCGCCCTTAGCCCTTACGATTTTCATTACTTCGCCGTTTAAGATGCCTTTATCCTTAAAGCTGAATAACTTCAAGATGTTCTTTTCTTTTGTTGTATGAATATCAATTTTGTCATTTACCGCTTTTAAGCCATCGGCAATGTTATAAAGCTCATTGACATCTTTAATATCCCTAAACCCTACAACCCGCGCTTCCAGAATAACCTGGGCTTTGCTCTTTTCATTTATCCCTTTGGTTATTCTGTCTAAGCCATCCGATAAATCATCCCTTAGTCCCGCTACACCCTGCGCCGGCACCCTGGCGATAAAGGAAAACTCATCGACATCTCTTGAGAAGAATCCTTGCGCGATATTATATGCCTTAGCATGCTCTTTTATATCATTAACCAGCTCGCTGTATAGCAAGACGATAAACTGATCGGCTCCAAGATAGCCATAGGCGCCGTTTACGCCTTTAAAACGCACGTAAAGTTTACCGTATTTCTCAAGCACGATTATGTTTTCTCTGTCCTTGCCGAACTTAGAATCTAAATATCTTTGTATGTCTTCATTGCTTTCAAAGTGCGCGGAAACTTGCACCAAGGCATAACCGCCGCCGATATAATGATGCAGGATGCGGCGGAAAGCTTCCGGCTTCACCGCGCCGCCCTCATCCACCTCGTCAAGCCAAAACATATTAAAGCTGTTCATTACCTCTATTTGTTCAGCTGCGAATATATTCAGTAATTCCAAATAATCGCTGGATTTTAATATCGGCTTGCCGTCTTTATGATTATGCTGCGGCACGCCTTTTAAGGTTATCTGGTATGATATATCTTCTGATTTCTTAACTTTATTTAAGGCATCATTAAACCTCTTAACTATCTCGCCATACCAGGCATCTACGCTCATTCCGCCGCGCGCCACCTCATTTGTCTTAATGGCTGCCACCGATACCATCAGCCCTATTTTGCTAAGCCCGGAGCGTATTTCTTTAATAACCTCTCTTATTTTTTCTTCGCTAAACTCTCCCGGTAGAATACCCAGCCATTCATCTCCGGCGTAGAATCTATGCGCCAAACCGCCTCTTTTCCTGATTGCCTCGCTGATCAGGTTAAATCCCTGGCTAAAACGTACATTAACATGCGACTCGCCGCTAAATGCGCCGAATATACTCTTAAATATATCATTGGTGAATCCTGCCTTATCTAGGTCGCCGCCGATTATCCATGCCGGATGATTATCAATATAAGCTTTTGTTATGGCTATACCCGGCTCCCGGGGAAGAAGCTCTGTCTCTATCTGCCACCCGTACTTAGATGATTTTAGGGATAATTTAGATTTCTTGTAGGCGTCTTTAGCCGCGCGGCTAATTGAAACGGAATCTTTCTTTTCATTTTCTCCCATAGGGCTGGAAGACAATAACGCGTATTTTCTATACTTATCTATATCTATAATCTCAGCTTTTTTCGCGTTTATTAAATCAGCGGACAGCTTGTTAAGCTTTTCTACTGTTTGCCCTCTGATAACATCAATAACCGTTTCATCTATGCTGTTCCTGGCGCTTATCTCTGCCCAAATTATCAACGCTGACAATATGGATATCAAGCTGTGCTTTAATTTATTTATATCTGATCCGCGCGCGACGGACAGATAAAACTTCGTCATGTCCTCAAGGGCATAATATTCACGGCTGCCTATGATTTGGATAATATCCCTGCCTAAAACAGCTACATCATATAATTTCGCTTTCTTGAGCCTGTCTTGATTAAGTCTCTTAACCTCTGTAATGCGGCTAGTTAAGTCTTCTGTGTATCTTTTAAGTTCTTCCCCCAGCTGGTTAGCTATTCTTATTATCTCTATTTTCTCTTTTTCATATAACGGCGAGTTGGCAGGCGAAGAAGATGCCGCCCGATCTTTCTTCGCTATAACTTCCGGCACTTCAAATTCATTCAGGAATTTATTAGCTTGCTTCGCCGGTATGGCCGTACCTGTAGTCGGATATCCTTTTGTATTAACATAAACCCCTTCTCCTTCTCCGCCATGACCCGGGACAAATACAATATCACCCAACTCTTCGCCTTTCTTTTCCGCGATGTATTTAACCAGAATATAAATATCATTAAGAAGGCCATTCCAGCGTACTACATCTTTATTATTTAATAGCTCTTTCCCGCCGGGAAATTCCAGAAGAATAACTTCGTTTGCCTCAAAGGCGTTGAAGATATTTGATAGATCGCCTGCTGCGATATGATTCAATGATTTTACCTTACCTTGCTTATCCAAAATGTACTTGCTTACATATCTGACTTGTTTTATAGTAAACTTAGCGGCATCATTCTCTTCTATTTCTTTGAATTCTACTGTCTTGCCTTCCCATGTAAAAAGCATCGGATGAGCAATCTTTATTTTCTTATCGGCGCCGTTTACATGGACTTCCACCAAAATATCTCTTTTTCCGTCAAAACCTTGCTCCATTGCTTTCTGGCGTAATTGATTAAAGTAATCATTGCTTCTATTTTCCGCTGGCTTAATAACGCGGACCCTAAGGTTTGCGTCTCTGCTATTTATGTAGCGCGCTAACATATTAGCAAGAGGGGCGGTTATGTATTTTTCTGATATGCTCTTCTTTCCTTCTTTTCTTGCCCTAAGCAATCCGATATTGAATACTTCCTTTATATCTTTAGCAATATCCACCACCGTATATTCAGTTTTCGGAAGATATTGCTTTATCGGCTTTTCTTCAATATGCCTGGCAACTGCCGGGGGAGCTTTATTGTGGAAAACATTTCTTATGTCAGTAAATTTAATATTTAGCGAACTAATTATAAATGTGGAAATTATCGCTATGATAACAACGGTAGAAGTTATGGCTATGAAAGCTTTGTTCAAGGGTTTCTTTATTTTTACTCCGGGCAGCTCTGTTGTCTTAACAGGCTTTTCTCTGCCTTTAGACTTCTTTTCCTGAGCGGCCTTTTCCTTCCTATATTGCTTAATTGCCTTTCTGGCGGCTTCCGTATCAGCTTTCTGTTTAGCTACCTGCTCCTGCATATAAATATCGATTTCTTTCTGTGTGGCTTCTGCAACAGCGGCTTCTTCCTTGCGGGTAACTTCATTCTCCTGCACCTTTAACGCATTATACTTATTGTTTAAAGATACCCTCTGCTTCTCCTCTTGCGCCGCCTTTTCCTGCGCTCTTTCAATAAACGCATTATTTATCTGTTCTTCTATGCGGCCGGCTTCCTGCTCTGCTTCAGTATCTCTATTGGCATAATAAGATTCCTCAGCCTTATTCATCTTATCTTTTCTCTCTTTTTCTGCAGCATGGCGTACTTCCCAGGCGATGTCTTTTTCTATGGCTATATCTTCATCTGTTTTCTCAGGCTCTACTATTTGTCCATCTATGATAACGGATATTTCTTTCATTTCTTCTTCCATGCCTTTAAGGTGATCCGGATATTCCTGGGCGTACCTTCTTAATCCTTCAAATAATTCTTTGGCTCCGGCAGCATCTCCTTCTGCTAACCTGCGCTTAATCATGATTAAAATAACTACGGGGGTCATGCCTGAAGTTTCACCCGCGGGAATTTCTTGGGCGGATTCCTCAGGCTCTACTATTTGTCCATCTATGATAACGGATATTTCTTTCATTTCTTCTTCCATGCCTTTAACGTGATCCGGATATTCCTGAGCGTACCTTCTTAATCCTTCAAATAATTCTTTGGCTCCGGCAGCATCTCCTTCTGCTAACCTACGCTTAATCATGATTAAAATAACTACGGGGGTCATGTCCGAAGTTTTATCCGCAGGCACTTCTTTGGCTGCTTCTTCGGGCCTGTTTTCATCTTTTATACTCTGTTTTTTAGCCGCCTCTTTTCTGTATTTCAAAATATTTTTGCGGGCGATTTCTGTCTCCTGCTTTTCCTTTCTCTTCTGCTCCTTTAAATACTGGCCAATTTCTTTCTCTGTTTGCTTAGCGGCTTTTCTAGATTCTTTATCAGCGCTTTTTGCCTCTACCTTCTTCATCTTTTCATATTCGCTCTCTAAAGATGCTCTCTGCGCGGCTTCTCTCTCTGACTTTTCTTTTGCCCTTTCGTTGAAGACTTTATCTATTTCGGCTTCAATAGATTCAGCTTCTCTCCCGCCTTCTTGCTTCTTAGGCAGGGCTGTTTTCCCTTTCTTAACGCCTACGCCTAAATCTTTTAGAAGATTATAGAATAATACAAAGAAGCCAACGAACAAAACAACGTAAGGAATATATCTGTTAGCGGGCGCTTTTTCTATAGGCCTTATTTCTTTTGTCTCTAAAGCGGGTTTTTCTTTTAAAGCTTTTTGTGCGTCTTTTATGGGCGGAAGTTCTTTCTTCTCTGTTTTTGTATCTTTTATAAGCGGCTCGACCGGTTTTTCTTTCTTTTCTTGATCTATCTTCTTTATGGGTTCTTTCTCTTTGGGCTTTTCTTCCTTAACAGGCGCGATAGGCTCTGCTTTTTCGCCTGCTATGTAAGAATTCATGTTGATGGGGTATTCTGTATTGGCCTGGATGATATCCGGGGCATTCACTTTAAGCTGTTCGGCCACTTTTTCTACAAGCCCGCCTTTAGCCCAGATAGAAGTTTTCTCTATATCTATGCCTTTAGCCTTTAAATCTCTTAAGGCTTTAATCACGGCATCGCCAAGCGTATTGTCTGCCGGGTAATCCTTGTGCCATTTCCCTGTCTTATAGTTGTAAATAGCTTTGGATATTTCTGTTATGACTGAGGCTTTGTATTCGGATTCCGCTTCTTTAACGACTACCGGCTCAGCCTCAGAAACCTTCTTTCCGATTTCAACCTTGGATATATTTTCTTCCGGCGCCTTTTCTATGGCCACTGGCTGGACTGGCTCTGCCTTATCCGCCGCAACGATTAAAGCCGCGCTGTGATTATTTAACGCGTTATCCACAACTGGCTTTACTATATTACCGATACTGCATCCAAATATGTCCAAAGCCATCAATATACCCATTGTACCCACAGATATTTTCTTAAATATACCCCTGCCTGAATCTTCGCGTTCTTCCATGCTAGAAGAATAACCATGTAGACCGCGTAGGTCTACAGAGGTTAAATCGGCAGCTCTGTATTCTTTCTTTTTAGAATTAGTCAAAGGGGACGAACTTCTTTTTATTGCTATGGTTACATGCTCAGCTTTAATTATCCTAACTAAGTCTTCTCTTAGCTTAATGCTGTTTACCGGATCTTTCTTAGATTCAACCGTAAACTCAAAGATTATCTTATTAGCATCCTTAACAGGCCTCTCCATTTCAGTTATGTTATAATGAAGCTTTGTAAAGGCGGATGTTATATCACTTAATAAGTAATCTCTATCGTTGGCCTTGATAATAACTTTTCTTGTCCTCTCATTGTGAAAATAAGCGCGAAATTTCCCCGCATCAATAATGCCTAACCCTATAGCGGCATAAAGTTCTCCGGAATTTTCCAGGCCTTCTTTTTTCGCAAAGGATACCGCGATCTCTCCGTTTATTTCGCCCGCCAGCGGCCTCATGATATTTCGTCCAACACCGCTCCATCCGTCTGTCTTGCCTTCTTCCATAGCCGCTATAATCAACTTTGCGCGCGGCAGTTTTACCAGAGCTTTAAGCGCGGCATAGGAATCTTTTGGCAAAGGGTCGGCTTTCACGTTTAGCGCAACAATCATGCCTGTTTCGAGCGCGCTATATTCATCCAATGGCTCGCGGGAAACCTCTCTAATCCCCACGTCTCCTTCTTTTGCGGCTTTCACGCGCAGTAATCCTGGGTATTGAGGATTGAGCTGATTTATTTCAGGCAGAGCAGCCAAATCTGCGGGATATGCGCCGGCCGGTAATTCAATTATCTGCATGATTATCCCAATCCATTTTTTTTCTAAATACATCGCATATATCTTATCTTTAAGCGATTGTTTGATTTGATAAAAGTTATTCCCAAAATCATACCCGAGCTTAATTCCATCGGATTTAAACACTTGATCATCCGCCAAGCCCAACAGGGCGTACAATCCTTTTATCTTATAGGCGGCATGGCTTAAAGGAGCAGGCAAATGTTCATCAACAGAGTATCCGGAAACATACTTCGCGTAATCCCCCTCTTTCATAACCATTATTTCATATGGAAGGGCTGTTTTACTGCCTGGGAATCCTTTATTAAATCTTAAATGATAGGCCTTGTAGCCTTTTTTATCTTCATTAATCGGTTTTATCGGCATAGGCAATATATTCTTAATGAAAAGCCAAGAATTTATTGCGCCTACCACATCCTCTAACGCCCGATCGGTATTTTTAGTAATAATCCTAAAACCAATGACATCGTTTAAGGCCATTAGCTTCTTATCTAACACCTCTTTATCTTCCAGTGATTCCGGCATCGCGAAATATTCTTCTCTTCTGCCAGAGGATATCTTTTCGAATATGCTAAACGTCGTCTTTACCCTAGATGCGATATCATCCCAGTTTATCTCGACGCCCCTTTCATTTAAATATTGAAGCAGATCTTCCAACATGGCTTCCATCTCTACCTTCATTTCACGATAAGAAAGCCCCCACACTCTCTTACGAGCTGCCCTTGCCATATCAAACTTGTTCTTATCTGGGTTCTTACTGCGTTCATAAATCTCAAATGCCTGATTTCTTACATCTTCAAATAATGACGGATTATTCAGGCGGTTAGCCAGGTGGGCATAAACCTTCATCTCTTCATAACGGTATTCTCTCTCTTTGTCTCCGCTTCTTGCCAAAATCTCAAAACCGTATAATTTATCGGAAATTATAAGCAATAATGTAGACGGATCGCCCGCTAATTGTATAATCCTGTTTTGAAAATGCTGCAGGGTGTTTTCTCCTTTCATGTATCTGATATATTCACCAAGATACGGCCAGCTATTGTGGCTCATATTTAAGCGCCTTATCATTTCTGCTATTTTAACGGCATTAGTTTCATCTAGATTTGCCCTTGCGATTAAATCTCCCTTAACCAGCAAATCTAGTTGCTTATCATCCAGCTTATGAAATATGGCCGCAATTATGGGTAGAATATCATGCCCTTCGGCAAGAATATCCGACTCAGACAAGAAAGATGCTATTTCTAAAGCATGCTGCAGATAGCTTTCTTCGGGCGAAAACATCTTGCCGTTATATAATTTTATTGCTTCATTAATTGTCTTTAATACTAACTCTATTGCTTCTTTTGAATAATGCTGGCTGTCAAGCTCTGCTTCTATTTTACCCCGGAGGTAAATTTCCTTTTGGGAGAGCGCTGAGCTGCTGGAATTTTTAAGCGGTGAATTAGATTTTCCGCCTTCGCCAAGCCATGCTTTATAATGCATAGCGGCGACATCATCAGTAAGCAATAAGTAAGCGACTCTGTTTTTTCTCCTAAATAAGGTAGTTTTCTCGTTAAAGGCATGCGCCCCTTCTGCTCCCTTATGCCTCATTGCTTCCTTGCTTTCCATAACTTTCAGGTAACGCCTCTGAATCTGTTCCCTGGACGCGTCTTTAGAAATCCCCAAGATTTTGTATGGGCTTGGATTTAATATCTCTTCATACAACTCTTTAAAAGACGCGTACTTTGGTAACTTAACTTTTCCTAGCTCGTAATTTATTTTTTCAAAAACATATACTGCCGGGGTCTTCTGCTTGCCGTTTATTTCTTTGATATCTTTATTGCCGAGGCCGACATAATAGTAAAGGTATAATTTTTCTCCTATCTTATTAATCCTCGCCTGCAGCAATTCATAGCTTAGGTCTTCGCCGGCCTTTTTATCTAAATTATCTATGCCGCCTTTTACCTGGCCAAAAGAAGGATTGACCACGCCGGCGTCAACAAGCTCGTTTACCACATAGATAATATAGAAGCTTAACGGATCTATTTCTAATCTTTCGTGGAGCGCGATAGTAACTAAATTTGGATATTTTTCATTAACCAGCTCCACGATATTGTTGATGAATCTCTTATAACTGCCTTTTGATTCCTTTGCCGCCGCAACAGCAATCACCCTAATGTCTTCTTCTATCGCATCCATTGATGGAGCTTTCTCATTTCGCTCGGCAGCGCTAGAAGAAGAATTAACTGGTGAATTTACCGCAGGAAGAGCCTCTCCCTTGTTAATTGTGAAGAGGCCCTTCGTTGTGTTCTCCGTTAAGGATGTAGATGGGTACTCTTTGCCTTGCGGCATTGATGCGGTATTTGATATCGTCGGCGAGTTCGCCTTCAACGCGTTCCCAACTGTCCGCGCGTCCGTTTCTTGAATAGACGCGGCCTTTCCCGTCTTCAAATACGAGAAATATACGGGTGTGGCCGTTGCCGTTGACTTTTGCGCAGGCAAATATTGTCCTGTCGTACTTAAATTCAACGATGTGGTCAAAGCTAAGTTCGTTAAGCTGCGCTCTTGTAACCATAATACACCTCCATAGTTAATGGACACTTGCGTCATGCCATTTAGCGTAATGTGCCCATAAGTTAAAATGAGGGCCGCAGGAAGAAGGGTCAGTCCCCGGAGGTCAGGGGATCTTCCCGCGGTCCGCTCATTTTTAGCTGCAGATATAACTCCTGCCACGGAAGGAATACCTTGCAGCTGGGTTAAATTTATAGCTGGAATTAAAAGCTGATTATTAGTTGTAATGAGGGCCTCATGGACAGGTATCCAGCCATAGAGGATAGCGGCTCCTCTTTCAAGGCCCTCATTAACAACAATAGTTGCAGGTAGTATTCCTGCCACGGAAGGACTACCATACAACGGGGTCAAATATATTTTGATTAATTTAAATGGTTTTTCGTAGGATTTTAAAGGAGAATTAACAACAGAAAGGGCCTTAGCTGGCCGCGGAGGAGCCCTTCCTAAATAGACGAATAGAACCTCAAGAATTTTCGCGGATTTCGCTCTTTCGTTTATATAAGCGAAGAATTCAGGGATTCTATATTTCAGGCTCTTGCCAACAACAGCTGTAAAACTATGCTTATTGTATTTATTACTGCCGGAAGTATTACCTTCTTTTGTTTCTTTTACCGGTATTGCCGGGATCTTTCTGGCCGCACCCCGGGAATCTTCCTTATTTTCATCTTTTCCAGCTGACGCACTCTTAGAACCTGCCTTATTGAGCAAAACTATGCTAAGAATGCTTAGATAAGGAACATTTATACCTGCAATACTTCTCGTGCTTCTGCCGGTCGTAGGCAAGTATCTTGGGGTATTTCCTGCTACACCCCGGGCACCTGCCGTAACTTTCTCGGCTTCTTTTCCGGTTCTCTTTGATACACCTCGGGAACCTGCCTTAACTGTCGGTATCCCCGCTTTGGATACTTCCACCGCTGCCGGAATATTCGTCCAGCCAAGGGCCATGCTTACATTTCTTCCAAATTGTATTACTTTTTCGCTCGTGTATTTCGCTGCGCGACTGGCAATTGAGCGAATTGCCGCCGCGATCTTTATAGGCCCGGCGCGCGCAGCCAATTCATTTCCGGCTGCTTGCGTAATAGATACCATCGGGCTTATAAAGTACTCATTAGTAGAAGCGTTGGCCGCTTTAGAAAATGCCTGCTGAGGCATGAGCATATCCGCTAGAGCCAATTGCTGCCCAGGCACCCGCGGTGTCTGAGCCGGCGAATTTGTTGCTGTGCCGGCAGCCGCGGCCGGTAGAGCGGCTGGATTACTATCAGCCCTTTCATCCGGCTTAGTAGATTGCTTATCTTCATTGGCCTGCTTTATAGGCATCAAAGAACCAAATAATAACCTTTCAACAGACGGAAGGTGAAATATTTGTAAGCCGGGTAGGCGAGGCATTAGCTTCGGATCTACAATATCAATCACTTGTTTACTATTGCTTAATACCGGAACATTCGACGCTCCAGGAGCATTACCCATGCCATGCGCGTTTCCGGATGTGCCAATAGTACCGCTTCCCGCGCTATCTCTTCCTATTGCCTCTGATGACTCTACGCCATCAACTCTGTCTTCTTTTGAAGCTAAAACAGGGCTTTCTACAATTTTCTTATCTTCTTCTTTCTTGGCTATAGCAGAAGGCGGTTCAGGCGGCCGCTGGTTAGTGCCTACAGCGCCGGTATCTACTTTTGCTAATTCAGTATAATAATCGTTGCGCGCTAATTCTTCCTTGCCATTGCCGATTATTTTGGCGGCTATTTGCTTAACTTTTCCGGACAAAGCGGCTGCGGCCTTAACCACGCCTGTTTTAAGCTTATCTATCATGCCCGTCTCTATAGGCGAAGACATAACTTTAAGCGCAACACCCGGCTTTGCGGCTACGGAAGCATCGCTTCTCGGCTCATAACCAGCTATAGAGCCGTTAATTTCATTGTTATTGCCTATTATCTGACTATTAGGCAGGCGGGAAAGCTCAGGAGCTTTCACAGCCATAGACATATAATTAGAGGTATCTGCCATCCTGGATACGCCCGGTAATTGATTCATGCTTGGTAGATATGCAGCACCGGTTAATCCATAATTAGATTCAGGCAGCTGGGCATTGCCTAAAATAATTAACGGCGAAGAGCCTTGCCCGAAGTATTTCTCCTCCTTAAATAACTGCTCCGCGTTTCTTGTCTGCTGCAGATAATAAGTAATATCTTTTCTAAGTTTTTTCGTACTATCATCTAGAGGTATAAGATCCAATGACCCCTTAATCTCGCCGCCTGCGCTTATGAATTTCTTAACTTTGCCCAATCCGGCGTTATGCACGGCGGGGCCATACTTGGCATAATCGTTACCTAAAACCTGCTTTGCTTCAAATTGTATAGCAGAAACGATTCTTGCCGTAAAAAGCCTGCCCTTTTCATTCTCCGTCTTAAGCAAGCCTGCTATTTCATTCATGGCGGATTTTCTATCTAAAGTTAATAAATAATTATAATCTGTAAGCCGGCTATCTTTATATGTTTTTATTATGTTATACGCGGTCAAAGGAGCTGTCTGGGAATCACCTATTGTCGTCAGATAAGCGGCCTCATTTCTATTTAATAAACTTAAAGACTTATACTTTAGGCTGTCAATTAAATCTTCCCCTACTATCTTATGCCTGGTTTCTCTGTCAAAAATTGCCGCCACCCGCTCCGGGGCTATATTAAATTCCCGCGAGGCCTGCTTTATAGCGGATCCGTATTCGGCAACTATTGTTTCGGGGATGGCATTTTGGGTTTTATTATAATAACCAACGCCGGCATACAACAACGCGGCAAGCGAAGCTGTAACTGCCAGCGTAGTTAAAACGGTCTTTAAATTGCTGCTTGAAGGAGAAGACGCGCCGATCTTAGAATAATTATTACGCCCTAAAGGAGAATTAGCTGCTGCCGGAATTTCACTAACCGTTGATTTGAATTTATCTAATGATGGATACGCGCCTTCCGGGATAGGGACAAAATTATTAGCGGCAACTTCATTAAAATCAACTCTAATTTCTGAATCTCCGGAATGTATAACGCTAACCGTAACTCTCCCGGAGCTGGTTAAATTATGAAATATATTATTTACTTCCTTATAATCATTGCTATTGATAACAACTGTTTTTGTTATAGTGGGCAGATTTTCACTATCACCGATGTTAATTTTTTGCAAGCCCCCGATCTTGCCTGCTTCCGGCTGAGGCGAGGCATAAAATGTATTCTTAGCAGAATTAATGATATCCGTTAGCCTGTCCAATAAAGGGTTAGCTTCTATTAGGTTATTTAATTTGCTTTCGTTTAATCCATAGTGTATAGCCCTGGCAAAGCTCTCGGTAGCATCTGAATATTTTCCCGCCGATAAATTCGCTATACCAAGCCTGGCGTAAAGATCAGGATAAACCGCATGAGAAATACCTGCCGGAGTGTTATTTATCGCCAAGTGGTAACTTTCGCCGCTGGCATCAAAATCTCCGCGCTTGTAATCTATGTCGCCTTCATTCATAACCTTAGCAACGCTTCCCGCTTCTACCTCTAAACTGGCAGCGCCTGCAGAAACCACAGAGTTTAAAGTAAAGGTTAAGAGCGCGGCGGGAATTATTACTCCGCTTGCGAGGAAATTCTTTATTTTCGCCGCCAGAGGCGAATTTACAGCCGGCGAAGAAGCGCCGCGCTTTGCAAACATAGCTGGTTCTTCCTGCCCGCTGGCAAATTTATTATAATATTTCTTGAATCTATTGTTGTGAATCTTGGTTTCAGGCACACCTAAGCTGGAAAGCCATTTTTCAGGGCCATGTTTTTGTAATGCTTTTATGATGGGTGCGCGGCCACGGTTATACATGGCAACCGCCGCCTGTTCAAACCTATAATTATGGCTCGCATCTTCAAAGAAATGAAGCGGCTTCTTAACTAAAGAGAATCTACCTTCGCTCTTGGCCACCAGCTGCTGGCTGCGGGCAAAATTCCAGTCAAGGTAAAGCTTGGCTGTGCCGACATTAACATTGTATTCCCATGAATCTTTGACTCTCTTGCGGTCAACTTTATTGCCCACCAATTTACGCAAAACAGAAGCATTAGGCGTATTCTTTTTTATCTGCCTGTCAATCTCATCCATAGCTATCGGCATAACCTGCATCATGCCCACGGCTCCGTCTTCGGATAAATTTAAAGAGCCATCTACATCAAAATGATGGAAATCGCTCTCTGCTCCGGCAACGGCAAGTATATACCGCGTATCCATGCCGCTAATCTTCGCCGCGTTTTCAAAAACAGAATATCTTATGCCTGCTTGTTTAACTTTTGGCTGGCTTTTTTCTATTGAAACATTAGGAACAATAAAGGCGCTATCAACTATTTTCTGGGTTTCTAAACTCAGGGTTTTTACCTTTGCTTTTGTCTCTGGCAGGTCCGCGTCAATGATGACACGGGTGAATTTCTTGCCATCTTTCCTATATCCAGAAAGATAAATATCATATCCTTGCTTATTTAATTTCTCGGCAAAAGCTAAGGCATTATTTTTGTTGGCAAAGGAGCCGGCGACAATATCATAGCCCGGCTGCTGCTGAGTTTTAGATGCCGCGGCCGCAAAAGAAGGAGACAAGAAAGATAAAGACATAACGCCCAATAAACCCAATGTTATTATTTTATTCTTTAGCGCGGCAGGAATGCTGTTGGTTATTATTTGCTTGGGAGAATATCCAAATATATCTGAGAAATAATCTGTACGCATGGCAGGAGAATTCGCGGAAGAAATCTTAATCGGCTCAGGCGGAGCTAAGTCTGTCGCCTTTAGAATGTCAATCTGGCTGCTTCTCAACCCCGGATTCATCGCGGGAACGGGACTGACCACGGCGGAAGAAGAATCTTTCTCAACTTGCGGCAATGAATCAGCTAATGTTCCTGCTAGAGATTGCCTGCCTTTTTCAGAAAGTTTTTCTACTTTAATACGCTTATCCAATTCCTCATCTTTCTGCTGAGAGGCAAGCGCGAAAGACTGTATCTTATAATAGCTGTCCACGAAATTATAAGGATGGGATAAATCCAGCTCTAATGAGGAATATTTTCCTTTTCCTCTCCTTAGCGCTTCTGTAGCATCTTCAAAACCGGTCCGTTCATTCGTAAATTTATCCTTAAACCAGTTATATCCCAATATATTCATATCGGCCTTGCCCGATATGTTCTTGGCGATAATTTCTTTTGCTCTGTCTGTGGCGAAATCATAATTGGCGCCGTGCAAATATTGCTTATCTTGTATAGTGCTTAATATCTTAATCAGGGTGGTGTTTAAAGTATGCTTGAGCTCCTTGGCGCGGTAGGTAATTTCTTCCACATCGCCTGATACAGCCAGGCGCTCGGCTAACGGCGTGGGATTGCTCGGGCCGCTTTCGGCGTTGGGCACACCCAGAAACAGATGAAGCCCATGTTTCATTTCATGGCCAAGCTCCTGCAGGCCGGCATGATTTAATTCAGGCGTTACCAGGTAGCCATTTTCCCCGATTACAGGATTTTTAAACCTGTCTTCCGGGAATCTTATCTCAAGAATTCCTGAGTTTGTATCAAAACTTAAATTGGCAGACGGCCTGTGATGAATGTCTAATCTTATCTTGCCTTGTTCTATTTTCTTGCTGTATTGGGTAAGCGCTTTTTGCAGTATCGCCTGTTTTCCGCTCTGGGCCTGGAATTTCATAAATAGCGATGCGGGGCTTTCTCCTTTTTCCAGCATGCTTGCCAGCATGCTATGCTCCATAGAAAAACCGTACGGCTCTAAGATTTTCATCTGCGTTGCGTTAGGCAGGCGCCTTATCTTGCTTAATAACCCGTAGATATCCTTGACATTGCTTATATCAATATTCGGCGTATTAAAATCCAGTATAGCCAGCTGCGTGGAAAGAGCTTCTATTTTAGCCATGTCATTTGTCTCAAAAGCGTTCTTTATCTCTTTCTTAAGCATGGCCTGCGCCAAGGTTCTCGTACCCTTAGGCGCCTGAAGGCTGATAACTTCCGCTATCTGCGAAGACAGGTTATCTGTATCCACATTCCTGCCGCTCATTAGGGTATCCAGGTCCCGGAAAATATTTTTAATGCTTTCTCTCTTTCTTATATTAATATCAAGATTCTCCAATACCTTCTTAAAAATCTTGGGGTCTTCAAGATTAAGGCCCACATTATCAACCACTTTACTAAAGCCCTGCAAAGTCGGGCCGAATACCTCAAAGGCACGGCTGGTTTTATCTATACCGTAGAAAATATCTCTCTTGTTCTTTAAGTTGTTGCCTACCGCGTCCAGAATACTTTTTAATCCGTCTTGGTCATAAATTAACTGATAAGTATTGTGCAGGCCTAAGGCGTAATTTTCTATATTTGTTTCGGTTATGGGTAAAAATACGCCGCCCATCGTAGAAAGCCGCTCAAATTCTGTGGCGTTTGTGCTGTTAAAGGCCGCCTTTAACGAAGGTGGGCGTCCCGGGTCTTTTTCGGAAACATTCGGCACTATTCTATTTTTAAGTATGCGTAGACGAGCCACTTCTTTTAACTCCGAAGGAGCTTCCATGCTATCTAATAGAGATTTCTTGCTCCTAAGATAACTATCTTTTATTAGCCTATCAGTGAGCCTGTCTATCTCTTTATCTACATCGGGCATGGCATCAAAAATATTGCCTGCCATGCTATAGGCCGCTGGATTCACTTTATACAGATTATTGATATTCATTGATTCATTATAAAAAGATAATGTATTTATAATTTGCGCGCGGCCGGAAATGTCCGCCTTAAGCATTTCTTTTTCATCCAACAACGACGCATCAAATAATTTATGATAATTAAACATCTCTGCCGCTCTTTCCTTATATTGATAAGAACGCCTCGCCAGCTCATTCCAGTCCAGTTTGCTCATTTTCCAGCCTTCTTTTAATAAATGCCAGTCAAGGCCAATATATTTCTGCGCGGCTATCTTGGACATAGAGTATAAGACGCGCGGAGCAAATGAAATGATATTGCCGATAAGCTTAGCTTTGTTATTCTTCCAATTATCCTGTATAGATCTGGCGGCATCCCGGGCCGGCTGCAACAGACTGGGATAATTAGCGCGGAAGGCGGCGAATTGCCCGGAGAACTGGCTTCCTCTGTATTTTCTTGCCTGTCTAAGGCGCTCAATCCAATTTGCGCTATCTAGGCCGGCAATATACTCTGTGTTTAATAAATTATTTTTTTCTTTCTTTAAATTATCTATTTCTGCTTCCTGGCCAAGCTTTATGTTTGCTATCCTTGTTTGCGCTTCTTTACGCAAGTTCGCGATTTGATTCTGGATATTTGTATTATTGCGGTTTTTGACAAGCCTTTGGCGAAGATTGTTTACCTTGTTCTTCCATGAGTCATCTTCCAGCACTTTTATAATTAGATTATCTTTTTCCGTTTTTAGGTTCTCTATATTTTCGGTCAATGATTTAAACTGGGCCTTCCTTCTGTTCTTTTTATTCTTGCCTATATTATCTCTTTGTTTTCCAAGGCTATCTATTCTATTATTCAACTCTTCTATTTTCTTAATATCCGATAATTTACTTCCGTCTCCGGAAAGCTTTGTAATCTGAAGGTTTTTCTCGGCAATCGCCCGTTCTTTCATCAGCGTATTCAGCTCTCTGCCTTTTAAAGATATTTCTCTTGCTTCGTTGCCTATAAATGGTATCCTGCTGAAGATATTTCCTCTTCCCACGAAATTATCTTCTAAGAATCGGCTCTTTACATAGTCCTTCTTCGCGTCCATATAATGCGAATATCCGCCTGAGAAAAGCCCCTGCGTAAAATGATCCGTGGAATTAAGCGCGGCAGCTCCGGCAAAGATAAAATTAATCCTTGAATAATCCTGCCTTGCCTTCTCAAAATTCGTCTGCCTTATGCGCCTTCCCATGCTAAAAGAAGGCATAACACCAAAATCCTTCAATAGCCATGGATAGCTTGCGTCCAGGAAAGTATTTTCAAGCGGACTTAATCCTGCAGGCGAGGCATTCTTTCCGAATAAACCTTTCATCTTATTATAACCCCACGGTAATAACCCGCCCTGTGCATCTATGGACTTAAACTTATTATCAAACCACGCCTGCATGCCGCCCAGGCCTGAGCCGAGGTATACGCTGCCGCCGGGGCCTTTACGGGAAGATCTATTCTGCGAAGACGTGCTGTTTACAAGCTTTAACTCAGGCGGCAAGGCGGGTAGGTCAAATTCTAAGCCATTTCCTAAATCAGCAGTAATTCTCTCTGAAGAATCTACAATAATTTCTGTAGGCAAGGAAGGTAGTGAGCCTTGCGTGTTTATTTCATTTGAACTCTGCGTTATTTGCGTAGAGCTGATATCTCTATTATCATCCATCCGCTTTCTAGCCCAATCAGCATAAAGCGTTTTATATTTTTCAATTATTGCCTTGTTATTCTTAGCAAATTCTGCATTAGACCCGAGCAATCCTTCTAATTTATTTTTGAGCTCATTATATTTATTTTTTGATACGCCCGTAAGGTTTAAATTCAATCCTTCTAAAGCATAATTTGATAAAAGGTCAGCGGTGGTTTGGTTATTAATTCCCGGTATCGTACCATCTAATAATGCGTGGCCTATTTCATGGAATAAAATATCAGCTATTTCCGTAAAATCTTTTCTAGACATAGCTTGATCATCTACGGAAACTATCCTATTTTTGTATGCCCCAAATTTATCGTGGGTTCCATCCGCTAAAGCTATTTGCCTTATTCTATCTTTAAATTTATTTTGAAATTTAGGAGGTAAGTGTGAAAATAGAGCGGTGGTTAACTCATTAACAAAATTTATGTAAATTTCTGCTTCTCCGTCACGATAGAAATTCATATAATCTTTTATCTCAACCGGATTCGATACCAAAGTAGATATTTTTCTATTTCTCCAACTATTAATCTTACCTTTTACCTTATTGTAGCCCCACGGCAATAACCCGCCCTGCGCCTCTATAGATTTAAACTTGTTATCAAACCATGCTTGCATTCCGCCCAGGCCTGAGCCGAGGTATACGCTGCCGCCTGGTATTTTTTGGAAAGGTATGTTTTGAGAGCTAGAAGGCGAAGAGATACTGGAAGTATTTAATCTATCTCCTCTTCTTGCGCTTTCGGTTAAAGCCGCCATATCAAGGCTGGATGCCATTCTTCCCATCAAGGCAAAATCAAGATTTAGAGATGAAGAATTAAGCGTCAGCCTGTTAAGCGTTACGTTTTTTAAAGTTTTCTTCCTTTTAAGCTGGGATAGCTGTTCGGAAGTCAAATTATCCTGCAGGAATTTATTCGCCTCGTCATTTTTAAGCTCTCTTCTCTGGTTATTCGCGAATGTTACTGTGCTGATTATGTCTTTGCCGTTATCTTTATAGGTTATTCTATTGATCGTAAGGGGCTTTATGCCTTTTGAGCCCGCCGGTAAATCTATAGTGGTTATGCCTGTTGAGACCAAATCCTGTGCTTTATTTTGAGGTAATATATTAACCAATAAATCTAAGGCCGCCTGCCCTCTGGCATTGGTATTGCCGGCGCCGTTAAGCATCGCTTCCTTATAAAGATAAACGGCGTTATCATAAGAATAATGCTGGTCATTTGATATATCAGACATATCTATGCCTAACTGATTTGCCATATTTATCTTATGCATCTGGGTCTCAGCCGCCATGGAAAGCTCCTTATTGGTCGTGCTGAATACCCTGCCGTCGGTAAGTTTTATCTCTATCTTTGTTTCCTGCGGAAAGTTTTCTTTGTTGGCCAGGAAAGAAAGCGTGGCGTTATTCGGCATGTTATTATTGGGAGCGAATAGCGTCTCAATGGCGGAGACGGTATTTTCTAAATCGCTCTGGCCGAAACTTACGGCGTCTTTTCCGATAAATTCCATGTCGCTTATTTTTACGCCCTGTTTAAATGCCAGAGAAAGGCTGGAATTTAAAAATACGCTTCTTTTACCAATAAAGTCGGTAAGTATTTCCTGCATAGACTCGTTAAAGGCATTTGCCTGGACGGAATTTCCGCCGAACATACCTGTTGCCTTTAAAAGCCCGTCGGCAAAGATGGCTTCTTTAAAGAATTCTTCGCCCATGAACGTATGCACCCTGCCTAAGACAGGCGTCTTATTAAAGAACCTGCCTCCGATAATGCTGTCTCCGGCTACCTCGTCTAAATACTTCATTGATTTGCTGAATACCGGTATACGGTGGAATACCGGCTCAAGCAGGGGCCTTACAAAGTGCAGGGAGAAACCAAACGCCGCGCCGGTAAGCGCGCCATATTTGGCTTGTCTAGCGGCATTGCGGGCGAATAAATTCCAGGTGAAATCAGCGGCGTTTCCGTTATCGTCATAGATCATGGACATCTGGTTCAGGCTTGATGCCGCGCCAGCCAAACCCTTATTCGCGCGCATACCAAATACATATGTAAGCACTGACTTTGTCGCGCTATCTAACGCGCCAAGTTCCTGCCCTTTAGCGGCATATAAATCTTTCATGTAAGGAACCAGCCCATTATAATAGCCTGCCTGGATGCTATACATTACCGGCTGGAATACCGCCAATATTTTTGCTACGGATGCCGACTGCTGAATGCCGCTTTGCAATATACTGCCAAAGCTATAACTGGTATTATAATAATTCTTAAGACGGGAAACGGAACTGCTCAAAGACATATCTGTTGCGATACCAGACGCTATGCCTTTTGGCTGACGCGCAATCCGCCCGTATAAAGACACCGGCTCATAAACAATTTTACCTGCCGGGGTTACTGTTCTTGTCCGCCACGCCTTAACCGCGCCTAATGTTCCGATAATGTGGGCGATATTTATACCGGTATTAATTTTACTGTAAGTACCATATGAAATGTCTCCGTCCAATAATGCTTTGTTATTATAAACTTTAGCGCCGACAGCCAATCCCTGTACAAAAACCTGGGTAGGTATCTTGCCTATGCCCCGGCCTAAGCCGCGGGCAAGAGAACCGACAACTGGAACTTTGCTGATATAGCCTGCTGCCCTGCTTAATGCTGCAGAACGCGGCATAACATCTCTCACGCGGTCTCTGAACAACTCGCGAATTATACTGCTCTTTCCTAATTCCGGCCTGCCACCCCTGCCCAATGAAACCATAATCATAATCGGGATCATTTCTTTGGCTATTATGGAGAGGGTTTTAATTGTCTCTGATTTGCCGGAGAAATGATCCAATCCTTTGTATACGGCATATGTAGCGCCTACGCGCGGTATCGCCCTTACCACGCTGTCTTTGGCATATTTTAGGAAAAGGTGTGTCCCCATGCGCGAGGATATCGGATTGCCCGGGAAAACACGCCTAAAGGCCACGCCTAATACAAAACTTTCCAGCATGGATGAGGAAGAAGGCAAGTTATGATTCATCATAAATTGAATACTGGCATTAGCCATTGTCGCGGTAGCGCCGGGGATAATAATCTTCTCCATTGCCTCAAATCCTGCCTGTGAAAGGAATACCCTGGCTTTAAATAATCTGGAAGAGGGCAGTAAATTACCCATACGCATATCGTTCATGCGCAGGCGGGATAATGCGTTCTTATTTACATAGGAAACCTTAGTCCCGAAATTATTCACCACCGGCACATATCTTCCGCCGGAAATCGCTTTATATATATGGCCTTCCGACGCAAAAGTCCCGAAAAATCTCTCGGCGTTTCTGCCCGCGGTATTTAAAGCCGTGTATGCCGCTTCTGACTTTATGCCTCCGGCAAATAAACTTCTTACGGCAGTAGAAAATCCTTTTTGATTTGCGATTACCTTAAAGGCAAGCGCGCGCGATGAAAAAATACCGCCGCTCTCTATCCTGTTTACAACATTGCTGATTATCTTCATCTGGGCGGCATCATCCAGGATACCGGTAATTCCTTTTGCCGCCTGCGCCACTCTGCGCGGAAGATTTTTAACAGAAAGAACAAATCCGTTTTCAACCGCCTTTCCTATAGTCATGCCGGAAGTCACGCCGCCCGCCGCCCTGAACGCGCTTCTTACGATACCGGCGCCCGTCATAGCTAAAGGAATGGATTCAAAAGCAATGGCGGCTCCCTCTCCCAATGTATAATCGTCCATTGCCTTCTGGTTCCTTAATTCCATAGCATAATATGCCTTCTGCGAAGGATTAGAAGCATCCAATGCTAATTTATTTAAAACATAGTTTGCCTGCGAATCATCAAGATAGCCAATCTTAACATCCCCTGAATCGTCCGTGTATATAACCGGCCTGTCGTTAATGCCTAAACGCAATAAGCCGTCGCCTTTTTCCGAAAGAAGATGAATGGTATTCCCTTCTATTGCACCATCTTCCTTTCCTGTTAAAGAATACCAGCCATCGGCAATTTCCCTGCCTCTGGCAAGCTTTGCGGCTACAGCGTAAGCTTTATTCATATTTTCATTTCCATAATATCCGCCCACGAGAGCGCTTAACGCCATCACTGCCAATGCCGTGCCTGCCCCAATATTCACCCCCGGGATTAACATCGCTGTTCCAAGCCCTGTGAGCGCGATCCCCGCTCCTTTTGTAGCGCCTCCAACCGTATCATTTAATGAACCCAGGCCGCCAGCCGCGCCTACATGAAAATAATCTGCCATCCTTGAATCAAAATTATCCGCGGTTAGGCTCTTGCCACCGGCAAACCTCATATCATCTAATTTAGTAAGGCCGTAGTCGGAAAGATGCAATTTCCTATCCTTTAATTGGCTAATAATCAGCTCTTTATTTCTGCGGCTATCGCCTACTATAACCTCGCCTTTTTTAGTTATTAAAGCGAATATATCACTATTATCCTGCAGGCTCTTTATATGTATAATAGAGCCGCCTTTCATCACATCAATCATGCCCTGCTTTACCCCGTTAATTTTTCCGGAAGGAGTCAATATAAACTGCTCGCCTTTATCGGTAATAATATCCGGTAAGCCCGTGCCGTCGTTTCTTCTTAACCCGTAGACGGGTTTTCTATCTTTAAAATCAACGATGGCAAAATGATAATCGCGCTCGCCGAAGGCATGCGTATATGCCTGTCCGCCAATACCAAATCCTTTATAATTAAAGCTTAAATGCTGGCCTTCTTTTAACATCCCCGCGCCGTCCTGTGAAAGAAGTTTTTCCGCGGCGGATAAATCGCCGGTGGATTCGGCTAAATTATAGGCAGCATTAATGTAAATCTGATTAACCGGGTTGCCACCAACGGTTAGCGGCTGTTTGTTGTATAAATTATCCTGCATCCAGGAAAGAGAAGCTACCGGCACGTTTTTCTTGGCAAAATCAAGGCCGATAATTTTATTATAATCTTTATTTTCTTTTCCGCGCTCGGATGAATCTGTATATACTGCATTAAACATATGATAAGGTGCCGAGGCCGTGGTAAAGAAATTTTCTACGCCTGTTAACGCTTTATCATCTGAGGCGAAAGATTTTGCCCATCTGTCAAAGCCTAAAGTCTGCACGACACAGTTGCCGCCCACAAGGCTTATCTTAAACTTATCGGAACTTGAATCGGCAGGCAGCACCTGTGGCATCACGTCTTCTGTGGGGAAACTTACCATCTTATATAAGGCCGCCATCAGATAAATAAACTTCTTGTCGCTATCATTTATTACTTTTTTATTTTGAAGGGAATTAAGCATACTGCCTATTTTATTATCCATGTCTTCTACTTTTGTAATGCCTAATTCTTTCATGTAGTTCTTTAAGGTAGTCCTTTCTAAGACCTTCATTGTCTGGGCGTCATGGAAAATTATCTCGCTGTTTGCTATTTTATCCTGCATGTCTTTTAATCCGCCGGCATCTTTGGCATAAAGCAGGCCTACCAGATTGCTTATCGCTTCTTTTACCGGGGCGGTCTTAATCCAGGTATCTATAGCAGTGTATATTTCCTGGGGCGCTGCCGGGGAGTTAAGGCTTATTTCTTTTCCGCCCGGAGCGGTGATCGTAGTCGGTATTTCTTTTAAGGCAACGCCTTCAAGGCCGATAGATATCGCCTGCCTGCGCTGGGTACCTTCGGTGCGGAATAAAATCATGCTCATCTTGTCATTGCCCATTACCACGTTCCAGTCCTTATTATCAAGGGGTATCCATTGACCTATTTTTCCGGCATTGTTGGTGATGTTGCCGTTTTTATCTATCTTGGCAAATTTTACGGTATTGCCAAGGTCGTTATGCACGCGTTCATCAAAAGCGGAATAGCTTGTATTTAAATGGGAAATTTCCAATATTTCACCCGTGCCCGTACGCTTATTGAAGTTTATAAATTGTGCTCCGTCTACTCCGCTTGCACCTAAAATAACAGGGGTGTCCTGGAAGTATCTTAGATTTACACCGGCACCGGCATAAGGCATAGTCGCGTTAACTACGCGGTTTTTGCTGTAAGGAAGGGTAAAAAAAGTATTATCCGTGATTGAATTTAAATTAATATTGCCTAATTTATCAAAATTGAGGTTGCCTAAGCTAAGTGTACCGTTATTATTTCTGGATAAAGCGATTTCATATGAGCCTTGTGGTAGCTGCACTCTGTCCCTATGGACTATGTATGCATCCGTCTGCTTATCGGCAATATTTTTTGCTTCACCTGAGCCTCTGTATGCGCCTGTTCCCTTTATAATATGCACGCCTAAGGTGTCTAAATCTTTTTTACCGTCATCCCCTGGCAAAGATGCATAAGGCAGCGAATATATAAAGCCGTCTTTTAAGGCGTCAATTTGCACCGATGAGGCAACATATCTGTCGTCTATCTTACTGATTAAGGTAAACGGGGCCATGGCTCCAAGTTCTAATTTATTTGATTCTATTGGAACGGCACTGTCATGATAGCCTTTTGAGTCGCGCGCCAACTGCTGGATAAGATTAGATGTTCTGGCATCTTTCTTTTCGTAATGTTTGCGCAAGCTGTCAACTCCTGCCCAGCCCAAGAACCTGCCCATACCTTCTATGGGGTCAACATATTTATCGATAAAATTCAAGAGACCGTTGCTAACAGTGGACTGGGCAAATTGCGCAGACCACTGCTCCAGCTTATTTAGCTCTCTCCTGCTCATGGCCATAGCTGAATCCGGCGCGCCGCCTAAGCTTTCTAATAAATGTTTTTCATTGTGATTCACATTTAAATACCCGCCTATCTCTTTATCTTCAAGAAGGAACCTGTCAAACGAAGCCATTCCTTTTAAGCCGCCGGAATTAGCCACAAATTCATCCATGGTCATAGCAGTCTTTAAAAGCATATCGGAAACCTTGCCGCCGATGATCTCGGCTGATTTCATATTCACGTCTTTATAGGCTAAAACCTTGGAAATAATATTTCCGCTGTATCTATCCACTATCGGCTTATAGCTTACTTTATCGCCTGCTCTGGTAAGCGGGGTAGTTTCATTGCGGAAAGGAATAACATCAAGGAAGTAACCTCTATTTATCGCTAATCCTTGCCTGCCGTCGGAGAGTGCCCCGAATGTGCCCTTATTTACAAAAAGATTATTATTTAAACGCACGCCGGAAAGCCGCGTTGAGTCAATTACCATATCTTGATGTATTGTTTGGCGTATTTTATTATCTTCTGTCGTAGCGGCGGATATCTTTCCCGGAAGGTCAAATTTAACCCCCTGAAGCTCAGGGAATGTCCTATAGGCAAAATCAGCAAACTGCGGCAGTCCGTCTTTTACAGAAAGGGCTATTTTGACATTTTCTCCCTGCTTAACTATACCTGCCTCATACGATAGTTTATCGCCGTCTATTGTCGGAATGGCTCCGCCATCAAAAGTAATATATGATTTGGATATAAAATTAGGTAATTCCTGCTTAGGCGTCTCCTGCGCTTGAAGAGTTTGAGCAACCGCGCCTTCTATCGGCTGAGGAGTTATTTTCTTTGCGTTATCTGTATAATATTTAGGATCAAGCTTTAGCGTGCTAGTACCTTGAAGGCCGGAAGAATTTAGCTTGTCTAAATCTATGCTGCCAGTTTCAAGGGCTGGTGCTGATTTTGTATCGGCAAGTGCTTCGGTCTTAAATAAATCAGCTGCTGGTGATTTCTTGCCGATGTCTTTAGGATCCACCTTTAAAGTGCTGGCGCCTTGAAGGCCGGAAGAATTTAGCTTGTCTAAATCGCTGATATCTGCATCAAGCGCAGGCATTGATTTTTTAGCACCAGAGTTATCCTCGGAAGTAGAAAGCCTCATCATCTCATCCACATAGTTACGCGCAGCAGCCAATTCCTTATTTTGCGCCTCAATTTCATTCTTTAATGCCGTATAAGAATGCGTATTAGCAGGATGAGACATATCTACGATAGACTTTGGCGGGCTGGTTTTAGCCGGGGTTCCTGCACCTGCTCCGCTATATTTATTATTGGCAAAAACCATGGCCAATTGATCGCGGTCGGCTTTTATATTAATGATTCTGGCGCTCTTATGCCAGTCCAATATATCGCCTTCTCCCAGCTTGGAAATCGTCTGCGCCGGGGCTTTTCTTATGTCTTTTATTTTCCATCCGTCAACAACAGCTCCCGTATCAAATATTTCATATGTTTTCTGGACCTCTATGCCGCCTTTTTCAATGATGGAAAAATTAATGCCTTCAAGCAGTTTGGAATTTATTTTATTATCTTCAATAAGGGGAAGCTGGCTCGCTGTTTTACCTAATGCCAAATCAGAGGTCTTTGCCGCTATATTAATCTGGAGTTTTACCAAATCAGCCGCCGGATTATTATTTACCTGCGGATTCTCTTTGTTTATCCCGGAAATAAGGGTCTTTGTAGCATCGGTCTTATTAATATCAAGCCCGAAGGCATAACTGGTATTTTTAGCCAATGCTATCTTTCCTTCAATATCAAAAAGCATGCTGCCCTTTCCGATATATGTATCTATGGCTGTGGGCGCGGATAAAATTTCAAGTGAATTATCTTTTACATAAGAAACTTTCTTGCTGCTATCCATCTTTGCGATTTTATCTTTATCGCTTTCAAACCCTTTAATATCCCATATGGCGTTTTGTTTTAAAAATGCCTGGCCGGAGGTAAAGTCAGAATCAAACGCATCCCATAATCTTCCGGTAGCTGAGGCGTATTTTCCGGCGCCTGTTGTATCTACGTTTAACTTTGTAATCACTCCGTCTATAAAACCGGCATCATTAGCCACTGGCTTAAGAACATCCTGCAGGGACCTGCCGCCGGCCTGCTCCTGCGGATTATTCGGAGAGATGAATTTTTCCTCAATACTTAAAGGATTGGCTTCATTAAAATCCCACCCCAGGAATACATTATTGTTCTTAATCGCCAAATTCTTATCTTGCGCGCTGAACCTCTTGGAATACATCTTATTGTCTTGCCTGAAGAAATCTCCTTCCACGTAACTTTCCTGTTGAGAGGCACCCGTAAGAATAGTCTCTTTCCAGCCAATACCGCTCTTTGTGCCCTCGCCTACTAGGCGGGCAAAAGTCAACGCCCGGGAATTATCAGTCCCGGATATTTCGCCTGTATATATGTACTTATTATTATTAATACCTCTTATGGTCTTCTCGTATTTGTTGCCTTCGCCTGACCAGCCTCTGGCGGTGTTAAATAAAGCGAATTCCTTGCCCGCATCTCTGTTATCGGTAAAGGCGGATATACCGGTCAGGCGCTCGGTATTCATAAATGCATCAACCAATACTTTTGAGAAACCCGTGTATCTGGCGATAGCGCCCTCGGTCTTTGCGAGCTTAACCGCGCTATCTTTAAGCATGCCTTCCTTGCCGAAATAAAGCGGCTTAAACACCGTGCCTTTTATGCTCTTTTTATCAACATTGAGTGTAGCGGGAACTCGATAGCCCCAATCCAGGCCTTTTGCCTCACCTACGAAAGGAATACGGCCGGCGAAGCCTGAAGGTGTCGCGCTAAATACGGCAACCGGTGATTGGGCAGGCCCGGAAATACTTAACATTTTATTTTCAGTGTCGTACTTATGGGTCTCTGGCGTCAGCAATGCTTTATATTTTCCTAACTCAAAACCGCTTCCGAAGCTAAGCCATTCTTCCTGGGCTGTACCTGCCTTGCCTGAGTTATCGGGTATGTTTTTGGCGCTTTCGCCGTAAATAAACTTGCCTTCCGGCATACCGCTTACAAAAATAGTGGACATATCCCAGAGGCCGCCTTTGGCGCCTTTTAACGCGCTGACCTGTGAATGGGTATCTCCGGCAAAATGTTTTCTGTCATAAGTATCAAAAGCGTTATTAATGAATGTTTCTTTTACGCCTTCTCCGGCCTTGCCACTTGATGGCCTGCTTAAAGTTTCTACTACTGTTGCAAGGTGCTCATTGGGTGTCCATCCGCCATCAGCAACCTTGAAATTACCGTCTTTGCCGGTGAACTTGGTGGATATAAATTTTGCCGTATCTATCAAATTGTCTACTTTTGTTTTACCCTGTTTATCCAGCACTATCATTTCCAAAGGAGACTCTTTGGATGCATAATAGAACATTTTCGGCGCGCTATCCATAAGGCCCTTGTCCTTTAACACCCTCTCGGCATCTACGCTACCCGCTTGTTTTCCTGTCGGCCCATATGATAGCTTCAGATAATTATCAAATTTACTGCCTGAGATGGCAGTCGCATCTTTTATTACTTCATTCTTATCATTAATGGTGCTTGTAACTAATGCTTGGTCAAAACCTACGCGTGAGTCATAAGGAGAAGCGCCGCCATATACTTCAAATTTACTTATATCCGATATATTTTGCCAACCGGTATTTTCCGAGAATAAAAATCCTAAGTTTCCTTCAAATATCGCGCTTGCTTTATTGTAATCTAGGGCATGATCATATTCAATCAGGCGGCCTTCTGTACCCTTGCCTAAAACTTCTAAAGCCCGGCTCAAGCCAAGGTGTTCAGCGCCTGCCGCTAATTCTATTTGATTAGGCGTTTTTAGCTTGCTATCCGCGCCAGCCGTATATTTCGTATTCCAAGGCGTGTTTACATCGGTAACTTTACCGACCATCGCTGGAAATAACCCGCTTCCTTTGGTATCCAGCCCTAAATCAATAGCATACCTCTTGCCTGTTTCTGTAACTCCCGTAATAACCTTCTCGCCCGTTAAACTATGCTGGCCCAAATTTATCTTTGTATCTAATCCTTTCTCGCTGCCTAATATGCCTACCATAATTTCCGCGTCTAATTTAGACAGCTTATTATCTGCCCATTCTCTTCCTATATAAAAATCTCCTCCATGATCAACGCCTAAGACAGATACGCTGGACAGATGGCCTTTTCTCGGGCCGATATCCGCGTAATTTCCTTCGTATTTGGCTAAATAAGGATAATTATTGTCGCTTGCGCCCTGCGCCTTAAGTTCTGAAAGCAACGGGCTGTAAAAAGTAGAGGTCATTTCTTTAGTATTCATACCAGAAATAGCATTGGTTGCATCTTCAAGCATATTTTTTACCACCGGATTTATTAAGCCATCCAGTTTTGGATTAGAGGTATTTGCCTCAATGCCTAAAGCGGTATCGCGTGATACAGGAGCTGTCCAATATTGCTTTTCAATTTTTAACAACTCTGACGTTTTCCCGTCAAAAATATCCCTTCTTTCACCCGCGGTAGCCATCGGTGCCACATCATTTAGTTCTCCATAGCCCACCACGCGGTTTATTGTCTTTGCGCTTCCGTCTTTAAACTCCTGCATATAAGTACCTTTTGTCTTCGTAACACCGCCTCCGGCATTTTCCGTAAATTCTTTAAAGGACACGGACTTCATATTATCTTTTAACCCGCTTAAAAGATCCGAAGGCATGGCAAGCTTTAATTCCCTGTCTTGCGGATTAACATTGAACGCCAGGATGCTGTGCGTGTTAACATTTAATCCGGTAATTTTACCGATATTCATAAAGCCTCTTTCAGGTAAAGAAGTGTATTGTTGACGCGGAGAATCAGGCAGCGAAACAGCATAGGACATTTTATTGTTATATATAGCAACCTGTGGCTTATTGCCGACGAGCGCGCCAAGGCCGTAACCCACCAGACTTCCGCTGGATGCGTCATACACCTTGGCATTTGCGGCAAGAAAACCTATTAATACGGGATTTAACTTATCTCTTACGTCAGTAATCTGCCAGTAGCTGGCTTTTTCCTTTATACTGTCTCCTCCGAATTGCAATCCGTTATATGTATAATCTACACCGATTTTCTCACCTATTCCCTTGGTTGAGTCAAATTTCCACGGGCGGTCTTTTCTTAACCTAAAGAAGCTGTCTTTATCCCCGAATATTGACCAACGGAAGGTATCCGCGTGTGTCGCCTCAACACTATCCAAGGTGGTATAAAGCGTGAGCCCTGCCTGCTTATGATATCCCGCGGGTTTAAAGTTATCGTCTGTTAACTTGTTCTGTAGCAGTATCTCGCTTGTCCCATCCTTTAAAATTAATGAGCCGTCTTTGGTTATCTCAAGCTTTCCGATTTCCTTTCCTGCTTTATCTAAAAGAAGCGCGCCGTCTTTTATTGGTTCTGTAGCGTTTAGTTTATCTTGGATATATTTCGGCAATTGATTACCTAAAGAAATTTCTGTATTGCGGTCTATCCCCGGCTTTCTCGCAAACCTTATTACATTCAGCGCGTTAGTGGCTATGTCATTCCAGTTCTCAACTGCTCCATAATGAAAACTATCGGCAAAATGCTGGCCAAGCGCGCTGACTACGCCGATATTTGAATTGGCAGCATTGGTGCCTACCTTTACAATGCTCGCGATATGATTGTAGTAATTAATGCTGTCGCTGGGGTCAACCGGCCCGCCGAAAGATAAAGCATTCTTTGTGACATCCCCCACTCTGTCAAACGTGTTTTGCCAGAATGATTTATCGTTGTCCGTAACAAAAGCCGCCTGCGCTGCTGAAGATGTCCACAGGGTCGCGTTGGACGCCGTAACCGGATCCCAGCTTTTCTCGTTGACAAGGTAGTTTCTCAAATAGGCATTGCCTAAAGAAATCGCGCCCTGTTTAATGCCCTCAAAAAGATAATTCGGCAGTTCTGACGCCTTAAACGGCCCGGATAAAAATGTACTGCCCAGCGTTTCAACCGCAGTACCCAAGCCGGAGTAATATATCTCATAGCGCGCCATCTTTGAACTGACGTATTCGTCAAAATCATCGTCATCTCTATCTTTGTTATCTGTAAGTCCTCTATCCCTAGCTTCTTGTCTAAATTTTTCTTCTTTGCGGCTGCGGTAATGTTCTTCTATTAAGATAGCCGGAGCCTTGATGGCAATTTGTTTCAATACTTTCCCGTAGCTGGAATTAAACACGGGATCCAATGCCCCCGCGCCTGCCAGGCCGCCGATACCCGCGCCGATGGCGGCGTAAGTCCAGCGGTTTTTCTTACTGGCTGAAGCATATCCGATACCCGCGCCGATAACTCCGCCGGCCAAAGCCCTGCCAGATGTGCTGCTAAAAAAGTTAGAAGACGACGCGGGGGAGCTGGAAGCTATCGCACCTGACACATCTTCGTATTTAAGATAATCGGCGTCTATTTGGGCCATTAATTTATCAGCGGAGCTAGGGCCTAACTTACTTAATAGATACCCCACGCCCGCGCCGCCCACAGCGCCCAAAGCCGCGTATTCCGCGCCGTGTTTCTTGCCGCCTATAGCGTAACCTGCGCCCGCGCCGATTAAAGCGCCGGTCAAAGTCTTATTTTGAGAGAGATAATTTAGTGCTGCATTACCCAGATTGGATAATGAGCCTGTTTTATATATTCCGTATCCAAGGCCGGCACCACCTACTGCGCCGATAGTTGCGTAAGTTACGCCGTGCTTCTTGCCGCCGATGGCATAGCCAAGGCTACCGCCGACCAAGGCGCCGGTTAGTGTTTTATTCTGGGATAGATAATTTAAAGCTGAACTGCCGAGGTTGGATAACTTATCATAATTATACCCTGCTAATCCGCCTGCGCCCGCGCCGATGGCGGCGTATTCTGTGCCATGTTTCTTGCCGCCTATAGCGTAACCTGCGCCTGCGCCGATTAAAACGCCGGTTAGTGTTTTGCCATATGTACTATTTAAGAAATTATCCAGGGCTGAAGTCTTATTTACAGAATTACCTAAATTACTGAGATTTGACGAATTATTGGCCAAAGTTATATTTGTGGGAGTCTTAAACATTAAATCCTGCGCGCCGTGCTGCAATGTCAGCCCGACTGCCATAGAGGCTACCTGCGCCCGGCCCCTTGAGCCCGGTTTATCCGCGTCATACAAAGACAAATATACCCGTGTGGCAGCTGCTTGAGCAATACCGCTTGCCAACGGCTGTAATATTATTCCGTTAAAAATAGCGCGAGTAGGAGATATGCCATTGCTCATATTGTAAGAGATAGACCCTTGTTCGGATAAGCCGCCCAAAGATCCAACCGCGCTTGCTGCTATACCGCCCCAAAAGGCGCCTGCCAACTGTGCCCTCTGTTGAGACCAGCCATCACTCATAGCCTTACCTTGAAAATAAGTCTGGACGGCATACTGCGCAGTGAATTGTCGCAAACCCGTTGTAATAGATGAGCCAAAATTGCTTACAAACGCGCTTGGTAGAGCGCTCAACGTATTGCCGATGTTAGTGGTAAGGCTGGCGTTTTTCTGCCATGCTGAACTATACGCGCTCGACACCGCGGATGAAAGCAAGTTTATTCCTATGTTCATCAACAAAGCGGTGCCCATCTGCTTTTCCCACTGCTTCCAGTTGGCGGCATTGGAATAGTGCGCGCGCCTTCTTTCCCGGCCCTTGATTTCTTTAGCCTCGCTATCATTTATAAATTGGATTTTATCTGTTGGGTATTGGCTATCGGCTATGAGGGTGTAACCGCTGAATTCTTCAATGAATTTTTCCCGCGGCAGGAACGTATCGCCTTTATCAAAGAAATAATGCACTTCTTCCTTGTCAATGCTGGTAACTAAAACAAAGTGCCCGGAGGTTTTGCTCCCCGAGGCGGAAAGATGGGCGATAAAAGGAGCTTTGAGCTTTGAGTTATGAGCTATGAGTTCTGAGTCAACTTTAACCGGATGAAGCCTCAGGCCAAAATACCCGGCTGTCTTCTGCAAAGCGTATAAAGAATTATCAAATTTAAACACGCCATTCTTTAACGCCTTACTGCCTATAGGAACGCTGTCAACAGGCACTTCAAACGATTTAAATAATTTTAATAAAAACGAAGAAAATTTAGGGGATATTTTAGTATTTATATCTTTCCAGTAGGAAGAATTTATATTTCCGGCTAAAATGTCAATGGCGATAAGCAGAGTGGACAATTCATATACGTTAACCTCTTTATTATTAGCAAGTAACAAATTATATAATGTGTAGGCGGAGCAAGGCAAAGTCTCTGTTTCCGGCTGACTTAGCCAACGATATGCCTGTTTTAGATCCAGGGTTTTCAACTGGGAATCCGGGGTAACATCAATAATTAAGCCGGGTTTAAGCTGTATCTGGCTTAACGGCTTATCAGCGTAGGGTAAGAGTAATTTATATGCTGCCTTGGCAATTGCCTTGTTAAATAAAGCCGGGTCGTTGCTTATATTGCCTTGCCCTGGATAAGGCAGAGAAATCCCTCCGCCCTGCCAGAGTATCGCAGGGTTGTATTCAATCGCCCAAGCGACCTGCTCAGGCACAAAAACAGCCACTATCAGCAAGGCCACTATTTTAACCCATAAATGCCCGCGCCAGTTACTTAGCATAGTCTACGTTCGCTAATCCGCTCAACTATCACATACTACGTTCGCCATTTAACTTTACATTTTAGTCAATGACTAAAATGTAAAGTTAAGCCCTTTGGGTAAATTTTGCTTGTTTTCACAGGCAAAATTTGAGCAGCTACTCCTCCTTTCCTTGAGATTTTTAATCTGTGCCATCTGCTTCCTTAATCTGTGTAATCTGTGTTTCAAATGCTTATCCCTCCCCGCATAAACTGCAGCATTATCGGCCCGGCGATAATCACCAAAACTACGGGCATAATAAATAACATCAAAGGAATTAAAAGCTTAATCGGCGCTTTTGCCGCCTGCGCTTCTCCATGCTGAAACCTGCGTACGCGTATCTCTTCTGCCTGTATGCGCAACGCCTCTCCCATGGGGGCCCCCATTTTATCTGTCTGTATAAGTGTCCTGACAAAAGAAGTCACCTCTGCTAAATTAACCCTCCAGGCAAGGCCGCGCAGCGCCTCGCGCCGGCTTCTTCCAATTTGCGACTCGCGCCATACTTCGGATAACTCATCGCGCAGAGGGCATGGTTTAAATTCTTTTATAACCTTATGTACCGCGAGCATAAAATCCACGCCCGCGTTTACGCAAAGATTAAGCAAGTCTATAACATTAGGCAAATCCTGCCGTATTAAACTGTGCCTGGCCGATATTTTCTGCTTTAGCCAGAAATCCGGGTACATAAACCCGCAGAAAACAAAAAACGTAATATACATCGGCTCGCGCGAAGAAATAATCGCTCCGCAAACAAAGCCAAAAAAAGTAGTCAGTATTTTAAAGGCTACAAATTCCGGCACCGTCAACCACGACCCCCCTGATTTAAGAGCGCGCTCTGTCTTCTTCTGCTTTATATAAGGCAGGAGTTTTTTACCCAAAGGCGAGAGCACCTTTAATATCTTCGCCGCTTCCCTCTGCTTATCTTTTTTCTTTCTCTGGGCCACTTCATCAAGCGGCAGCCTTAAAAACAACTCCTGCTTTTGGCTTACTATCTGGTTTATAACCAAAAAGACGCTGCCGAATACTAATGTTAAAAACATATAATATAAAATCATATTCTGCATATTCATGGCCCCCGTCCTTTATACCTTTATGCGGCTCAATACTTTAATAAGAATCAAGCCGATTATCTCTGAAATAATTCCATAGCATAATAATGCCTGCCCAAGCTGCTCTTTAAGCATTATGTCAAAATAATGCCTGTCCATGCTATAGACGCCTATAGCGAATACAATAGGTAAAAAACCCATAATAATGCCCTGTAATTTTGCCTGCACGCATAATGATTTAACCCTGCCATGCAATTTTTTCTTTTCGCGTATAGTAAAGGTCAGCTGAGTAAATGTTTGGGTTAAATCGCCCCCGGTTTCTCTTGCAACAAGAATCGCGGTAATAACCAGGTTTAATTCCTCCAGCTTAAGCCGTTCTTTAAGATGTACCAATGTATCTTCCAGCGGAACGCCCATGCGGTTTTCCCGCAAAACCAGGCTGAGTTCCTGAGAGGTAGGCGGAGGAAGCTCTGTTACAACTTCTTCTATCGCCTGTATTAAACTTAAGCCCGCCTTTAAAGAGCTGGATAAAATCATCAGCATATCTACCAGCTGCTCATTGAATTTATTTTTATGTTTGTTCTCCAGCTGCGTGACTAATATTCCCGGCAGAATAGAGGCAACGCCGCAGCCTAAAATCAAACCGATAACGCTTCTTGTCAGTATTAAACCTAAGAGCCCCAAGACAGCATAAGATAACAGATACATCTTTAACAGCTTCTTCGAAGGCACGGTGATAAATATGGCGCTTAATCTTTTAGAGACTTTATTTATTGCCGGTATTTCCATCTCTTTATCACTGTCTTTTATAGCAGGGATTAAGGATAAAGCGGCGGCGCCCGCCTTACTCATCCTTTCCCTGATGAGTATGCCGGCTTCATAACCTAATAAGCCCATGCTTACAAACATAAGGCCGCTTGCCGCTATTACCGCCATTTTTTCTCTCCTTTTTAATAATTCTTATATACCTTCGTCGCGCTGCCCTGAGGAAACGGTTCGCTGGAGCCAAACTCATACTGCCTGCCCTCGCCAAAAACATCCGCCGCGTCTCTACAGCTTCCCTCTATGTGGTTTCTTAGATAGATAGCCATGCTTAACAAAGCCATAGTAACCAATATAGTTACCATAGCGTATTCTAATGTTGATTGGCCTTTAAGTTTAAGCACCTGGCTTAAACTGCCCCCTAAACTTTTGTTCAAAATTTTCATCATAATCCTCAAAATAAGTAATGCTCAACATTGTGCCGCCCCCTGGAAATACCGGTATTAAATTGAGCGTGCACCGCAATTTTTTATTGGATGGATTAATAAAAACTATGTTCTTTGCGCCCCGCAAGCTCTTTAATGAAGACTTATTTTCTAAAGCAATCTTGGGGGGTAAATTATCCCCTAAATCCATTTCATTATCTAGGGCCCATCCACTTTTCTGCATTTGTATTTTATAGAAATTTGCCACATCCTCTGTCCCCACAGATACCGCATATCGGGCTATATGTGCTTTACGCATCTTAGCATACATCGAATCTATGCATTCTGCCCCCGGATAAACCGCAATGCCGGGAATTTCCGTACATTTTGTTTCTTTTTTTTGCTGCTGGTTTTTAAGATCAAGCTTTCCGCTTGTCAAAACTAAACTGGTCTTGCCTTTATTTTCCGGAGAGATAGTAATCAGAAACATATCATCGCCTTTTGAATACAGCGCCATGCCTTCAAGCTGAATCACAACGCTGTAGCCCTTAGATTGCAGCTCCTTACGGTAAAATTCTTTTATGCTTTCTTGGGCCATGCTGGTTTCAGCAAAAATAACTTTTTTATCTCCTTGCGCAGTTTCTAATTCCTCCTGGTTTAAAATATGAGTGTTGGGCGGCATAGGCATATACTCAGCTAAAGCATAATCATTTATTAAGAACGAAAGGCACAGGAACATAAAAATTATTTTTGAGTTTATTTTAAAAACCATGGTTCATTCCTCCTTATTTCACGCTCATAATATTTGGCCAGTAATCCTGTACGGGAGGAAATAATCTCGATCCTCCTGTGCCATCTACCGAAACTTTACTGTAACTAGCTATATCAGGATAATTCATTGACCAAAGCCCGTAATCCAAATCATCCAAAGCTGTTGTGCTGCGTCTAATCTCAGCGTTTACTGTCATATCGTTATTTGCTGAGCCATACATAAAAGCAGGTATTCCGTCTGGATCCACCCCTAAAACTAATACCTCCGCTGCAATTGCCGCAGCAAGTTCTGCGGCTAGCCAAATTATGCTCTGTATTATAGCTGGAAGCAGCCAAGTGCAATAATAAGGCATAAGAACGGGGCAGCAAACAGCAGCTGTATAAGGAACAGCGCAACAAGCTGTATAAACTATGCAAGCCGCCGTATAGATATACCACATTATTGCTGAGATCACTAAATAAACGCCTATAATAACTATTAAAAGAGCCATTAAGACCCACATTATATCAAGCATGCTATATGTAACGGGCGCCATAGTTATCCCTAGCTGCACCCATGTTTTATATGCCCAATTTAAACCTACATCGCCAAGCGCGCTTTTTATTTCATCTCTTAAGCCGCTATCATTGCTTAGATTTTTAAAATCTTTCTCTTCTAAGGAGAGCGGCTTCATCGGCCATGTAGCAACTGCAACTTTGTTTGTAACACGGCGTATCTTTTGTCCTGTCTGTACTTTACCCGAAGAATTTACACCCGTCATCTCTTGAGTCCTGCGCTCATCTGACCAGCTAAAAGAAAGTTTATTGCCGTCTAAAAAATCTCCGTCTGACTTATTCGTATTAGTCAGCGTGCGCATAAACGCGCCAAATGTGCTTTCTTCATCCAAATACTGCTGCCAGACAGCATCCGAATCGCTAAGCCCGTTACTTGCCAGCCAGTCATCATACTCCTCTTTCGGCTCATTAATGCCGGCATTCATAAAACCATACTGCCTAGCAACATTTCTTGTAGTTTCAGGCATCTTAGGATTTAGGTCATTTATTCTATCCTCCAAAGAATTCCCTATATTGGTAGCGCCATCTATCATGAGTATCATTATTTCTGCGCCTAGGCCTAAACTTGCTATGCTATCTAAAGCTTTATATGCATAGCCCGGAACCGATCCAGAGCCGCCATAATGCGATAAATATGTACCTGCTACCCAATTAATAGCTAAAGCAAAATCTACTATCCAGACTGTTATCATTAATACCAGCTGTGAGGCAAGCCCGGAAATATTAAGCAACATCATCTCATTATACCCTGCCATGTAATTAAGCAGCTGGCTTGCCGCCGAACCAGCGGCCAAAGCCGCGGCATCAGCGGCATTAGAAGTTTTAGTGCGGTTTACAGCAAGCTTACCTAAGTTAACCGAAACAAAGGCAAAAATAAGGAAAATCACTAAAATAAACACCAGAAAAGTGGCGAGTTGGCCGCGTTTACCGGTTTTTATCTTGTAAAATAAAGTTAACATCAAATCACCCCTTTACAGCATGAAAACAGCGCCTTAAAAGCCTTTATCTGATTATCCACGTCTTTTTTTTCGCTAACCATCGCGTCTAATTCCGCCTGATTCGCATCAAGTTCTGCTTGCAATTGAGCAATAGCCGCCTCTATATCTAGCCTTTGCTGAGTATGCTCATCGCTGGGATTAGGCCTTATGTCAAGGCATTGCTTTTTAACATCATCTCCGGAACAATATAAATTACAGCTTGTCCACCAACCGGTGCTTTTACAGCATAATGTGCAAGGATTGCTCTTTGTTCCGCGGCAGCCCACCCAATTATAAGTATAAGTCCACTGTATGCAATTGCCGTCAAAATCATTTTTAACGCATTTTTTTCCGCATTCTATCTTACATTCACAACAGTTGGGGCACCATGGCACCTGCTTCCATGCCGCCCAAAGGGTATCTATAGATTTTTCAATGCTTGCAATCGCCTCTTCATACGAATCAATTGTTTCTTCTAACTCAATTTGCCTCATATATAAATCAACGAATTGGTTTTTTAAATCTTCATCGCTAATGCAGTCGCATTGCAAGATATTCGCCACTGTTTTCATAGTTTTACTTTGTGCTGTTGTAATCCTGGCTTTAAATGCATATTTTGACAAGACTACCGGATCTCCCTGCCCCGCGGCAATGCGCTCGGCCTGGTAATTAGTAGTGTCCGCCACAAAATCATTATTCAGCTCAGACCAGACGCTGAAGCCGCCGATAAATAAAAGCAGAATAATAATAAAGGCGAAAACAAACTCTAAAACAACCTGGGCGTGTTTTATTTTTTTGTAGTCCATGTCTGCCTCAATAATGATTTATTTCCAGCATCTTGCGTGCTATAACCGCTATACCCTTTCTGCACGGCTAAGCCTTGATTAAGGTTTTGATCGCTTAATAATTCGTAAGTATGTAAAGCCAAATCTATGCTTGAATCGGGCGCGGTTATATCATAGCGTAATTTAAAGTTACGCCTGACCGTGTCTGCCACGTCAATAGAGCGCGTGATAGAGCTTCTGGATTTATTAGCAGAGCTGGTTTCTTTATAGTCGTAGTCTGTATCCGCGCCAAAAGTCGTATCATATACTTCCGGAAAGATTTCCTTTACATAATACTTGCCTGCTTCAATACCGTCCGCGGCATCTTTATCTTCTGTGGCAACGCGCCAGCCCCAATCACTAAACTGATCATCCTGGTCTTCAAGAAAATCCCAGCGCTTCTCGACTTCTTTTAACTTATCTTCCATCTCATCATATTTAGAATAAAAATAGGCAAGCTGCCCTACCTTTGCGGCCCAGCCTAATGCACCAGCATAAGATCCAAACCAATTAGTATAACTGCCTATAGCGGAGATCATCACAGGCGCTATAACAGCAATATAATCCATCGTGGTCATTTTTAACTCTAAATCTGGGGTTTCGGACGCATCAGGATCACGTAAATAAGTAAGCTTCTTCATGGGTGTTGAAACCGTATCGCTATTTACAAAATAAGAATTTAAATCCGAAGGTGATTCGGCATTTGACCAGAAAATATTATAATTACTGGCATAAGTCCTGCGCCCGACATTGAAAGGCACATTGGCAAACCTATCTTCTATCATGCTATAACTGGCTGTAGCGCCATAATCAGTGGTATCATTACCATTGATATCTTTTACCTTAACTTGTGTATTGTAAGCGTCGCTTAACGCCTTACGGAAGACGAGCTGGTCCATTTCCTGCTGTTCGCGCATGGAGCGGGTGTAGCTTAAGAGCACACCCACAACCAAAAGCAATAAAGCCCCAAACATGGCAATCTCCGCTATCGCCTGCCCCGGTTTGCTATTTATATTTTTAAATAATTGTTTTAACATAATAAATAATTTTAATTACTTCTGACTAAGTAGATTGCAGTCTCTGCCATTTCTTGTGCGCAGATTAGGCGCAATCTCTAATTTGTGCCTACTGTTGTTTCAGAGCCGGTGCGCGTAGTTGTTTCGTCGTTGATAACGCGCGTGGTGGTTCCGCGCTTTTCATTTTCGGTTATATTGCCTGTCCTGCTGGTAATATACGAAGAGGTTGTATTCATGTATTCATACTGCACGGGGCTGATCTGGTTGGCCAAATCTTTCAGGCGCCCCTGCATGCCTCTTTTTATATACACCTGCATGGAAATAAGCGCCGTAGCCACTATCGCGATGACTATCGCGTATTCCGCTAAATTCTGCGCCCGGCTCTGCCTCAACATACAACACCTCCCTAAACTAACCGCAACATCAAATTATTTAGGCCAATACTCACTGGCTTCGGCTGCCACACTCATCTTGCCTGTACGCTTAGTTTGGTCCTTGCTTATGGTCGTGGTCTGCACGCCTGCTTTATTTGTTTCAGCGCCGGAATAATCGGTCGTAACCGTAATTGAACCGGTTGTTTGCCCGGGAGAAAAAGCTTCTCCTATATCATCAGCCGATTCTTTATACTTGCCTTGCAGGCCTCTTTTTAAATACGCGGCCATGGCCAAAAGCGCGGCGATAACTACCGAAATAAGTATTGCGTATTCCAAAGTGCTTTGACCCCTTCTCCTGTTAAGTTTTATAAACACCTCGATTCACCTCCTTAAGAATAATCAATTATAATTTTATTATGGATATGTTATTTTGTGCGTTCCTGCCCTGTCGCTGTCATCTTTGGTAATAGTACGATCAACCGCGCCGCCTGCCTTAACTGCGTCGGTGATAGTGCTTGCTCTGGTTACCTTGCTGAAGTTGGTATCAACGTAATCAGGCTCGTACTGCTGTGTGGTGCCGAGCTTATAGCTGCCGACGACTGTATCAGTTACACTTGTCATAACATCCGTACCGTCCTTGATTTTCGCGTTGATGCCTCTTTTTACATAGGTCTGCATGGCGATTGCCGCGGCGATAACTAAACCGATAACTATAGCGTACTCTGCTGCGTTTTGTCCCTTTCTATTCTTTAGTAAACGTAACATTAGATTTTCACCTCCTTAAGATGATTTATGTTACTTCGCGAACGGTTGAGTTGAGATTTTCTTTGCCGCGTTTGTCATCGCGGTGCCTGCCTGTTTATAGCCCTCTTCTACCGCCGGTTTAATACTAAGTTTTGCTATGGCTAGAATAGCTGCTATAATTACGGCAAATACGATCACATACTCCAATATACTCTGACCCCTTCTAGCTCTTATCATCACCCCTCACCTCCTTTTTAGATTTTTATTATTGCGCTTGCGGATTGTACTCCTGGCGCAAATCTTCAAGCCGGGCGTTTATCGCGCGCTTGAAATAAACAAACATCGCAGTAAAGGCGGCCGCAAGCACCGCGATTAACACCGCGTATTCAATTATAGACTGCGCCAAATTTTTCTTTCTTAAATGTCTTAACATATTAATTCCCCAGAATCTCCTGGCTCTTCGTATTGAAATAATCCTGCGCGATGCTGACAACGCGCCCCTGCGGGACGGCATTTTTTCCTGAGCCGCTCCAGTTAAACCAAACCAAATTTATCATGCCCATCGTGGCAATACAAAATAACACAAAGTATTCCAATGATACCTGGCCTCTGGATTTCGCCGGCTTTTTGAAAATCTTTTCAAAACTACTTGCTAACATCACAAAAAAAATCCGGATCACTTATTCACCTCACCATTTTTGGCGGCTTTCGGTAACCCGGTTAACAAAACAAGAATTCAGAAAATATCTAAAATTGCCTGGCAATTTTAAAACTTTTTCTGTAATTCCGCATATCCAATTTGTCCCGTGGCTTTGCTTACCCTGATGCAACAACAGGGCTTGCCTTTATCGTTGCCGCTATTTCAGTTGCATTACAACTATAACATACAAAGGTACTAATTGTCAATAATAAATTTGTGTGCAAAGAAAGCGTTTTCAACGCTATATATGCTTGCTAAGCTTTACTTGTAAAACAAGCCTTTTCCCAAAAAAATCAAGATCCGCCTCATTTAACTTAACGGCGGCATGCGATAAATCTTGAAAGTTTATTTTGTGTGAACGCGTTAACAACAACTCAATAAGCACCTTGCCCATGCTTATGTTAAAACGTCCACTTAAAGCGTATACGGCTTCTTTCATGTCACTAAGGCTTGATTTAGCACTGGCGGGAGAGAAAAAACGCGCCTTGTTATAAAAATTTAATGTTTCTAAAACCGCATCTAAAAAATTATCTAATGTATTGTAAATATTATAGTTATATAAGGTAATTTCTTCATTTATTTCAGCCTTGCGGATAGGCGCATTTATGTCGCGAAACGATTGCTCCGGTTCGGGCCAGCGGTTGAGATACATCAATGCTATATCTTCTATGGATTTTTCTTCTCTCGGGATGTTAGTAAGCATAAGTATCCCTGACCTATCTTTATGATGGTTCTTAAGCAATCCGGCCCTTAACGTAATATCTTGCTGTATAAGATGTTGTGATAATATAATCCTGCCATCCTGGATAAAATATTCTTTCTTATCGCTAGAAAATCCCTTCACGCTGCGTACCAGGCGCTCTAAATGAATCCGATGCTTAGCTTGTTGCTGAGGAAATAATCCAAAAATAAATTTGCGTTTTTGCACCGGGATATAGGAAAATTTAGCCAATTCTTTTATGCCGCCATGCAGTAAAATTCTTGAAATATTCTTCAATTCTACTCCCTGGCAAGATAGAATAAAATTACAAACTTCTTTGGTTATATCCTTCCCGGGACAGAGCAAAATAATCGGCATCCGTGATTTTAAAAACATTGATTTAATATAACTATTTGAAATATAAGAAGTTGTAATTAGATTATCCGGCATATCTGGCGAAGGCCATATGCATTTAAATTGGGCATCAATATAAAAAACACTACCATCGATTAATCCAAAATGCGCGTATCGAACTAAATCAGCCTTTAATTTCTTAAGATCAAGGCCGGGCAAAAGTTCGGAAATTTTTACCGAAAACCGGGATATTATAGGTTGATTTATCCTTTGGCCTAAAATCATCCAAAGAGCATTATTTATGTAAGTGTTTGTATTATCTGATGTTATATTAAATAATCTTATCAATAGCAGAGCGCGAAAATATAATATTTTCTTTACTATTATCCTATCTGATTTTTCAGGAAAAAGCGCTCGCACGATACGCTCGCTTAACTTTAATTCATCATCTGCCGCAAGTAAAAAAACACAGCCAGCCATGTCTACAAGCTCCTGGTTTTTATCAATAAGTTGCAGCCCCTCATCTTTGCGCGGCCGCCTGCCGATCTTACTAGTCAGTTCAGCCTGCTGAAGTACCTTATTAACCGCTGATTTAGAAACATTAACTCTAAATTTTTTAGATACTAACAGAGCTATCTTACGACAACTAAACTCAGATGTTCGCTTCTTAACCCTAACGATATAACTTATAATCCTTGGCGTTATCTTATATTTTATCCCCATGACAAAATTTTATATAAATTGGACATTTTTTATTTATAATATTTTTAATTTAAAAATGTTATGAACTTTTAAAAAATAAAATTTGGACACTTTTGGACACAAAAAATGCAACTCCCAACAACTTCGACAAATCCCCACTCGCACCTAAATCATATACTCCTAATGTATCTACTCATTATCACTATGGCCATCGGTTTAATATCTTAACTTTACATTTTAGTCTACATTTTAGTCAATGACTAAAATGTAAAGTTAAGCCTTTGAATTAAGTGTATTGCTTATTGCCTGCCTTGACAGAGTAAGTATTTCTGCAATTTCGCTTACCTTATATCCTCTTGCCTTAAGCTGCCTGATTAAGAATTTACGCGCTTCTCTCCCTTCTGAGCTTCGAAGGCGTTTTTTCGTTTTCAGCTCATTTATTTTGTTTTCTATTTCCCTATCCGAAAGCATGCCTTGAGAAAACTGATTATCCTTTTTAAATTTGCCAAAACCCTCTACTATTCTTAACGCCTTTTGTTTAAAAGCAGCCGAAAGAAAATTTTTATCTTCTGTTATGCCTATATCGCTATTTGCCATTACATTCAACAATTCAGCATAGATCTCTTGGGCTTTTGATATATCATCGTCTAAGAAGGCCAATATATACCTATAATTCATAAACGTCTCTTTAATCTGGGTGGTATAGAGAGAGCAGGAAGACCATCTATAGGCCTGAAAATCGTCAGTTATCCCTGCTCTATATGGATTGAGGTGTATGTATGCTGATGCCGCGATAAAATACCTTTCATCCAAACAAATAGCTTGCCTATATGCCCCGGAAAAAACATGCCCTTTCCTTTTATATTTCTTATTAAAATATATGGCATAAGCTTGGAATATAGATCCCATTGCCCGCGGTAAATTGTCTTTAGTCGCTTGCAGCAACAAATGCAGATGATTGGGCATTAAACAGAAAGCAAATAGTTCTAACCCATAATGCTGGGAGGAGCTTTTAAGTAGATTTAAAAAATAAAGGCGGTCGCCTTCTTCGATAAAAAGAGGTTCGCTGCCACAGGCATGCTGGGTAATATGACATGCAATGCCTGCCTGATTCAGCTTGTTTCTTGTCAGAAAAACTCGTTTTAATCTGCCCTGTTCAGCTAAATCTAGAATATCCATAGAAAATAATTCTATTATAACTTTACATTTTAGTCAATGACTAAAATGTAAAGTTAACTCTGGATAGCTAGGATATCGCCTATTTCCGTATTGCTGGCTTTTAGGGTTCCACTGGGGAGCTCTATGGTTATCTTCGCGCCCAAAGGACAGGAAATAAATCGAAACGGCATAACTCCATGCTTAATCTTTAGAATTTTATTATTCTTATCCAGAAATGCTATGTCTATAGGAAATTTCATAAAAAAGGTGTGTATTGAGCTGGTGGGCTTAATGATAAGGGCGCAGGACTTATTAAGTAGTTTACGCCCCAACAAACCTTTCATGCGCGAAAAAGCATTTTCCGCGATTTCCGCGCGTTCCGCGACAGGCGTGTTTTTGGCGATATTGATTATTCTATAAGTCTTCACTATTTCTTGGGGGTGAATATTTCTTTGGAAAGATTAATGCCTCTAATAATAAGCTGGTCATAATAAGAAGGTATATATCCCGTGGGCTTAAATTCTCCGATAACCTTATGATTCTCATCCAACCCGGTCTGTTCATATATAAAAATATCATTCAGGCCTATGTGGTTTTCATCAATCATGCCGGTTATCTCGCTAATGCAGGTTATTTTACGGGCGCCGTCTGAAAGGCGCGCGGAATGTATTATTATATCGACGGCTGAGGCAATCATCTCTCTTATAGCGCGCACCGGAAGCTCTGCGCCGCTCATCAAAATTAAAGAATCCAAACGAGCTAAAACGTCGCGCGATGAATTGGCGTGTATCGTCGTCATGGAGCCGTCATGGCCGGTATTCATAGCCTGAAGCATATCCAAGCTTTCCGCGCCGCGGCACTCGCCGATTACAATGCGATCAGGCCTCATTCTCAATGTATTACGGAATAAATCACGTATTGTAACGGCTCCCTTGCCTTCTATGTTTGGGGGGCGCGATTCAAGGCGCGCCCAGTGCTCCTGATGCAATTTAAGTTCAGCGGCGTCTTCTATGGTTATAATGCGTTCATCCGTAGGGATGAAAGACGACAACACGTTTAATACGGTAGTTTTACCGGAGCCGGTTCCCCCGGAAACTATCATATTTTTACGCATGATTACGCTTGCTCTTATGAAATCAGCCATATCCTGGTCTAATGTGCCGAATTTTATCAAATCAGATACTTCATACCTCTCCCTGGCAAACTTTCTTATGGTAAGCATGGGCCCGCTCAAAGAAAGCGGAGGTATTATAGCGTTAACACGGGAGCCATCCATAAGCCGGGCATCTACCATGGGCACGGACTCATCTATGCGCCTGCCTAAAGGCGCGATAATCCTTTCTATAACCTGCCTTACCTGATCATTTGATATAAATTTTTTGTTGGTCTTTACCAGCTTACCGAAACGCTCCGCGTAAACCTCATCTTTGTTGTTTACCATAATATCCGTTACCGCGGCATCCGCCATCAATTCCTCTAAAGGGCCCAACCCCAGCGCTTCATCCATTAATTCTTTAATCAAGCGCTCGCGCATTTGAGACGTGGCAACCAGCGCCCCAGATTCTTTAGCCAAGGCGTTAACAATGGCTTTCGTTGTCTTCTTTTTAAGCTCTGCCGCTTTATCGGGATCCATAAGATCAACCTCCATGCGCTTTAAATCCAGCTCATTTATCAGGCGTTGATGCACCCTGCGCTTTAAATCTATGACCTCATCGCTTATTAAAACGCTGGAAGAAGCCAGCGGATCGTGCAGGCCGTACTTTCCCAGGAATTCCGACTGGGCAGCCGTATCCATGCCGGCAGGAGACACTTTTTGCGGTAATTCAGCGGGCGCGATACTTATAAAGTCTAAAAATAAATTCTTGTCGTTAACAAGTCTTTCGCCTAATCTTTGTATCGCCAGGCTTGCTCTCGCGCGAGGGCTATCCAAGACCAAAGGCATCCTTCTATTTAAGGACATCCCTACCGCCCTGCCCTCGCTGGGAATGCGGCATACAAGCTCGCACGGCAAAACCAGTTTTACCTCCTGGAACGGGACCCCCCCCATACTGTCGGCACGATTCAATACCGCCCTGATCATCTTCAGTGGATAGTGCAGTGACTGCAGCATTTCTATGGCCCATTTAGCCTGATAAATCGCCAAGATGTCGGGCGTGGTCATAACAAGGATAAGATTGGCGTGGTTTAGGCCCGCTACCAAAGTATCAGTGAAAGTTCTTCCTCCGTCAACAACGATGTAATCATATTCAAACTTCAATTCATTGAATATTTTATCTATTAAGGTTTGGTCGACATATATCGCCTGGGTGGGTTTTAAAATAATCGGCAGGAAATCTACCCCTGAAGGAGCATGGTTTTTAAGGTATTCTTTTATTTTCTTCTTTTGCCTTTCTTCCGGCTTAAAAGAAGCCAATTCTACAACCGCGTTGGCAGTGGAAATATTAATATAACGGCACATATCTCCTGCCGCCTCAAGGTCCAAATCGACCAAAGCTATTTTTTTATTTTTATCCTGCGCCAAAGCGACAGCAAGATTTGTGGCAAAAAAAGTCCTGCCCGTGCCGCCCTTTGTGCTAAAAATAACGATCGTCTTTGCGGGAGGTTTCATTTAATCAAAACGTATGAACCCCCTGCTGTTAAGCCGGGGGTGAATGCGTGAAGATTATACATAATTAATTATTCCTAAACACTATGGGAACATCTATCCACATATCGCCCAGGCCGCTTGTGGCTGGGATAGGAGGGAAAGGTGCCTGGGCCTTTACAATATTTACAGCCGTCTCATCCAATAAGCTGTTGCCGGAAGATTTATTTATTAAAACGTTAAGCAGGCGGCCATCGGCAAGAATGTGCATGCTCACCGACACCTCTCCCTGGCTATTATATTTCTGCGCCATGTCAGGATAAATTATTGCCCTTACAATCTTCTCCTGGATATGCCTGACGTAATTTGTGAGGGTTCTCGGCGAAGATGAGTCTAGACCTGTTATGTTATAATTTGTGATTTTATCATTTCCCTCTTCCTGCCTGATTATTTTTGGAGTTAATGAAATAACCAATTCTGTCTCTCCGGCCTCAAATTTTTTGGAACGAAATAACGCGCCCAATATTGGTATATCCGCCAAAGCAGGGAGCTTGGCAATATTTTTGCTATCATCATTTGAGATCAACCCGGCCAGAAATACTGTCTGATTATCTTTTAAATAAAGCTCTGTCTTAGCGCTTCTTTTACTGAAAGCTGGTATATCTATTCCGGAAGCCGTAACAGCGTTGCCTTTGTCTATATCGCTTATCTCGGTATTAAGAGTCGCTTGAACAAACTTATCGGATTTAACCGTGGGGCTTATCTCTAATAAAATTCCGTACTCCTTGTATTCTACACTGACGGAAACGCCTCCGCTTACGGTTGAAGTAGTAACAACGGGTATTTCTCCTCCGACCAGGAAACTGGCTTCCTTGCCGCTTAAACACACTAACTTCGGCCTGGATAATACCCTGCCATAGCCCTGCGTTATAATTAAATTAAGCTTGGAGCTAATCGCGCCCCTCTCCCATATACGGCTTATTTGGCCCAAATGATAAATATCGTTGCTTAAATTATCGCTGGTTTCCGTCCATTGTATGCCCGTAGAAGCAGCCCCGTCATCACCAAGGGCAGACGTCCATTTAAACCCTAAGTCTTCCAGCGCGCTTTTGGAAACCTCCAGAATTTCCACATCTATCTGGACAAGCTGGCTTTGTGATTTAATCTCCACCATATCAATAATTTTTCCTATCAGCCCGCCGACAGCGCTGCCTTCTTCTCCTCCGCCCAGCACGCTAATTAATCTGTCTTTATGTTCCTGGCTGGCAACGCTTCCCAACAACAATATCTTGTTCTCTTCGTTGCTTACCTTGGTATAAATATTAAGATAACCCAGTTCATTTATCAGCTTATCTATGCGTTTTTTTATTTCCTGCAGGTCCTCAACCAATACTCTTATGGGATATGTTGTTTTTTGGTCGGTAGAATCCCAAACCACTAAACTCGTCTTGCCGACAGATTTAGGATTAATTATAAGCTCGCTCGCGGATACCGAGGATATGTCTATTATTTCAGGATTGGTTATTGCTATTCTTTTAGGCGGAGAAGAGAGGGAAATGGTTTTTACTTCGGGGATGACCAGGGCTATCTCTTCCTGCTCGGATTGTACTTTTAGAGGCAGGCTGATAAAGAAAATAGCTAAAATCAAGACAAGTCTTTTCAATGTTTTTTTCATCTACTTTTAGCCTTATGCGGCAAACAAGTCTTTAGGCTATACTTACAAGCCCAATCGCTCAAAAGCCTAATACAGCAGCGGCACCACTTCTTTTTTTGTTCCCCGGTATATTTCCACTTCGGGAGCACTGTCAATTTTAATTTGCGCCTCTTCCTTTTTATCATCTTCCAGTTTAAGCGGCTGAGCTTGTAATTGCCGTATCATATCAGGGAAAAGAAGGTTAAATAAAGCATTCCAGTCTGCCGGCTGGACAGCAACAATTTCTTTGTCCGCAGGTGAGCGCAAAGTAAAACGCAGCCTGCCTTGTTCTTGGACAAAAGCAACTATTATAGCCTCCTGGGGAAACAGCGCTACGGTGATACTATTAACTTCTCCCGCGCTCTTGGAACCGGTCCTTGTTGATTCCGTTTCCTGCCCAACGGCTAAAACTAAAACATTTTGGAAGAGCGGCACGGTTATGTTCTGTGTAACCGTCTGCCCTTCTACTTCCTGTGTTTGCGGTATTACCCCCAGTATATCCACGTGGTCGCTTGGCTTTATCATGCCGCCTACCGAGGAAATATTGTCCACAGGAATGAGTATCGCGCGCTTACCCGGGGGAGTACGAAAAGAAAGAGAGCCCGTATCCCTTATTTCTTCGGGGACACCAAGCTTATTAAGCAATATCTGCTCTCCTCTGGCTATAGGCGCCAGAGTTATTTTATCTACGATACGCTCTGTGGAATCTGTCGCGCGCGGCTGTATATAATCTACGGGAATCTCAGCATACTCAACCATATTCGCCTCAATACGCGCGCCTTTATCAATGTCTTGACTTGCAACTAATACTTTTTCTATCGCCAGCTGTTTCTCAGCCTGCCGGCGGGCTATTTCTATTAATTCCTGCTCTCTCTGCCTTATATAAGAATTGGCTATAATCACAGATACAAAAGCAAGCACTACTCCGATAATTATAGGCAATCTTTTTTGCAGGTCTATATTTGGCAGGTTTATCATTTTATTTTAGCTGTTTCTATGTCTATTTTCGCCTCTGGCCTTAATTTTCCAATAAGCGCGTCTATAGAATCTTTCTGTTCTTTTTGTTCTAAAGCGAGCTTTATGTCATCCCAAAGCTCGGAAAGCGGCTTTTCCTTCCCTCCCTTTTTACCTTCGACCTTTAAAATATAATATTCTTCCGCGTCGGGATTTTTTACCACAGAGCTTACCTTGCCGATTTCCAAAGAATATATCGCTATGTCAAACTGCGGAAAATTAGGGCCTTTTACTCCCGGGCCGATAAAGCCTAAATCCCCCCCGCTTGAGGCGCTTTTAGCTATAGAATAACGCTGGGCAACGCTGCCGAAATCACCGCCCTGCAAAACCTCTATAAGCGCGGCATTGGCGTCCGATTCTTTTTTAGTCATTATTTCACGTACCCGTCTTTCTTCCGGCTCCCGTAAGAAATCTTTATTGTCTTCGTAATACTTCTTTATATCTTCGCTCGTTATGTTGATTTTATCTGTTTCCTCTTGAATTAAATTAGCAATCAAAAGGCTCATTTTAAACTCTTTTAAAGCCGTGCTTACATCCTCTTTCTTATCAATCCCTCTATCCAGCGCCTCCTGATAAAGCAGCCTCTGACGTATTAAATCGTCATTAAGCAAAGCTACTTTCTGCTCGGCTGTTATGACTTTTTCTAAAGGCACCTCCTGATCGGGATACATCTCTTTAAAATCATCTATCTGTTGATTGTAGGTGTCTACATAGCGGTTTAATTCTTCCAGAGTAATAACCATGTTATTAACCTTTGCTATGACTGTTCCGTGGACTTCCGGAATATCGTTCTTTTTGGCAGGCGTTTTCTTTGTTAAAACTTTGTTTATCTGCTCACATCCGGACATAAAAAACAATATACTAATAAAAACTACTACTGCAAATAAAGCCCTTTTAACCATGCCTTCCTCCCATTTCTATCGTGTTTTTGCGGGCATAACTGCCTGCGCCCGGCTATATTAGAGATAATCCCGACAGTGCGTCGGGATATTTAATATTTTAATTACGCGATTTTTACGGTTATGCTATACATCATAACGTATTTTAACTGGTATATTCAGCAGGGTCAAGCAAAATTTTATTTTTGGTAGCCCCAACCGGATTTGAACCGGTGTTTGATGGCTGAGAACCATCCGTCCTGGACCAGGCTAGACGATGGGGCCGTAAAATTATAATTTATAATAGCATAATTTAATATCTGGTCAATAATTTTATTGACCGCTTTTAAAATTATGTTAAGCTATTAGAAAGAATAACCATTATTCTCGCTGCAGTTTTATTTTTTCTAAAAGGCCATGTTAAAAGCTATCGGATTAAGCAAGAATAAAGACCCTTATATCGCGGGTAAAGAGGCCGTACACCTGGCCTACAAAAATATCAAACCCCTTTCCACCAAAAACGTAAAAGAAATCTCTATCGCTTTTGTTTTTGCGACAGCGCAGCTTTCGCGAGAGAGCTTATTAAAAGGCATAAAAGAAGAATTGCCCAATACCCCCGTAGTCGGCTGCAGCGGAGCGGGAATAATAAGCCCTTCGGGAATAGACCTAAATGCCGTAGCTGTTTTACTGGTTAGCTCTGAAAAGATAAAGTTTGCCTGCGCCCAGGAAATAAATTTAGATAAAAAAGACCCGCGGCTGGCCGGGCAGACACTGGCAAAAAATACCCTGCGTAAACTCGGCCCCTATCCCCGGGAAGCGTTTATAATATTTATGGATGGGCTGATTAAAAACCCTTCTCGTTTTATTTCGGGGATAAAAGAAATGCTCGGCACCAGCCTACCTATAATCGGAGGGGCATCGGCCGACGATTTAAAATTTGAAAAAACTTATCAGTTTTTTGATAATAAAATTTCTTCCAACTGCGCGGTAGGCGTTTTAATCGGCGAAAGCGCTGTAGTAAAATTTGGCATAAGGCATGGCTGGAAACCTCTGGGCAAATCCAGGATAGTAACGGAATCTTCCGGAAACCTGATAAAGACCATTGAAAATAAGCCGGCCACAAGCATGTATGACGAATATTTCGGTAAGGATAGCAAAAAAATAGAGGCGGAAAAAATCATTTATCTTTCCGTGCGCTATCCCTTAGGCATATACGTGGAAGGGGAAAAGGAGTACCTCCTAAGAAACGCTGTGGGCGTGGAAAAAGACGGTTCAATCGTTTGCCAGGGCGACGTACCGCAAGGCGCAAGCATTAAACTAATGATGGGCACAAAAGAATCCGTGCTTCAAGCAGCCCAGGAAGCCGCAGGAGCATTAAAAAAAAGTATCGGCATATACAATAAACCCGTGGAATTCGCGCTGGTTTTTGACTCATTTTCCAGAAACAGGTTATTAGGCAGGGCCGCCAAAAACGAGGTAGAGGCGATAAAAACATCGCTGGGGGAAGATATGCCGTTTTTGGGTTTTTATACCTACGGCGAACAGGCCCCTTTAAGCGCGCTGAATTACCGCGGCCAATCACATTTTCATAATGAATCGGTGGCTATAATAGGCATAGGCGAACAATGATATTAGATAAAATAGATATTGGCGTGCTTGTAAATATTCTCGGCATAGGCGCCTTTATCGCGGCATTTTGCCTGGGAATAGTCCTGCTGTTCAAAACGGACGAAGGCAGAAAATTAAAAGCATACATAAAACAACTGCAAAAATCTCTTGATGAACTGGATGAGCAGGCAAAGCTAATCGTAAAAACCGACCTCGAGCTTAATAAAACACAGGAAGAATTAGATAAAAAAATCTCCGGGCTTTATACGCTTCAACGCCTTTCCCGCGCCATTAGCACGACACTTGATGAAAACCAGATATTTACCAGAATAGAAGAATCCCTTGTAAAAGAACTCGGTTTCGAAAAAGCCTTTGCCCTGGCTTTTGATAATACCAAAGAGGGTCTGCCAAATTTAATTTTAAAAATGCATGCCGGCTATGACGAAGATGAGGCGGAAAGATTCTGCCAGAAGCTTAAAGAAAAAAATATAATGGCCGCGTTAATAAAACACGGCTCTTTATTTTCCTCCCTGCTTCCGGAAGGAACGAATAATTATAAGCGCGCGGAATTTAAACAAGCGATTGAAGAGATAAAAACTATTTGCGGCCTAAGCTCATTTTCCGGCTCTTTGATTTCTACAAAGGACGGCTATTACGGCCTGATCATAATGGGCAACGAATCCGCGCTCTCCGTGCTTACCGAGGGAGACGAGGAAATGCTGGGGATACTCGCGACGCAGCTCGGGCAAACGATAGAAAACGCGAAATTGTTCGAAGAAACTTTCCGCTCCCACCAGGAGCTCGAGCGCCGCGTAAAAGAAAGAACCCAGGAATTAAGCAGCGCGCTTTCTGCGATACAGCAAATAAGCAAGCGTAAATCCGAATTCGTTTCCGCCGTCTCCCATGAATTAAGGACGCCGCTTACTTCTATTAAAGGATATGCTTCCATACTTGCCGGCGGGCAACTAGGGGAATTACCGAAGCCTGCCAAAGAACGCATAGAAAAAATAAACCGCCACTCTAACGAATTAACCGAATTAATAAACAATCTCCTGGATATCTCCCGCATAGAATCCGGCAGGGTGGAGCTAAAAATCGAGCCTCAGGATATACGCCAGATCATCGAGGGTATTTCCGATATATTCATGCCGCATTTCAAGGAAAAAAACATTGCCTTCTCTTCGGATATTCCTGAAAAATTGCCCGGCGTGCTTGCCGACGCCAATCAAATACGGCGCGTATTCATAAATTTAGTCGGCAATGCCATAAAGTATACGCCGGCGGGTGGAAAAATATCCATATCAGCCAGAAAAGATAACGGCTCTATTTCCGTTTCCGTATCCGATAGCGGATGCGGGATACCCGAAGAAGATTTAGAAAAAATATTTGATGAATTTTATCGCGTATCTTCACAGGACAACCAGACAATCAAAGGCACAGGCTTGGGCCTAAGCCTGGTAAAATATATCGTAGAAGCGCATAAGGGTAAAATATGGGCAAGCAGCAAAGCGGGGGCCGGCAGTACCTTTACGTTCTCTCTTCCGGCAGCCTAAAAATAACCAGAAAAGGATAGTTTGTAATATGCATCAGGCAAGAATATTAATCGTAGATGACGATCCGGACATAAGGGACGTTTTAAATATCACTCTCTCGGCGGAAGGATATGAAGTAATAGAGGCCTGCGACGGAGAAGAAGGGCTTAAATTAATAAATGAAAAGCCTCCCTCGCTCATTATCCTGGATTATATGATGCCTAAAATGGACGGCAGGGCGTTATGCCGTAAAATCAAAGAAGATATTTTACTCGCGCACCTTCCCGTATTAATGCTTACCGGTAAGGGCGAAGTCACGGATAAAATAGGCGGCATAGAAGCCGGAGCCGATGATTATATCGTAAAACCTTTTGAACCGCAGGAACTCCTCGCGCGCATAAAGATGATTTTACGAAGAAGCGAGCGCGACCTGGAGGCCAACCCGCTGACGCGCCTTCCCGGCAATATCGCCATAATCAACGAATTGCAAAACCGTATCGATTCCAAAAAGCCGTTCGCGGTATGTTACCTTGACCTTAATAAATTCAAAGCCTATAACGATAAATACGGTTTTGAACACGGCGATAATATCATTAAAGAAACCGCGCGCATAATCATAACAACGGTCAAAGAGGAAGGAAACAAATTTGACTTTATCGGCCATATCGGCGGGGATGATTTTGTGCTTGTAACAACCCCGGAAATCTCGGATAAAATAGTAAAAACAATAATCGCCGAGTTTGATAAAAAAGCTCCGGAATTTTACAATGAAAGAGACCGGGATGCCGGCTTTATAGTAGCTCCCGACAGAAAAGGCAAGGAGAAAAGAATCCCGCTTATATCCATATCGGTAGGCATAGTCACAAACACCAGCCGCAAACTTACCCACGTAGCCCAAGTAAGCCAAATCGGGGCGGAATTAAAATCTTATGCCAAGAAAAATGAAGGCAGTAGTTACGTAAAAGATAAACGCCAGGAATAAGCGGGCTTTATTTGAATATTTTTCGAAGCTGCCTGAGCGGATCAAGCACCGCGGGGCTAAGCTTGGGATCTCTTATTGTACCGGTAAGTTTTAGGCTGACAAATTGCCTGGCCTTGTCTAAAAAAGATGATAAAACCTGCATAAAATCAGCTGAATGCCGAAGAAACTCTTCATTAAAGTCTGAACGTATAACATAATCCAGGTTTCCTTTAAAATCCATTTTCCCCTGTCCGGATATGGTAACTTGCGGGCTCTTCATGATTATGTAATCGCTAAAAATATATCCGTTTTCTATGATCAGGTCCGCCTCCGCTTCATTAAATACAATTTTTTCAAAAGAGGGGATAAATAAAAATTGCGCCAACTTTTTAAAAGGGGCAAATTCCCAGAGATTTCCGTCTTTTATTAAAATCCCTCCTTCGCCAGCCAAGGTATCCGTTCCCCGCGTATTGCCGCTTACGCTGACATCAGCGCTCATAAGCCCGGACAAGGCCTTGTCTTTAAAAGAAGTATCTTTCTTCAAGCGCGCCAGATTTATATTTGACAACAGCAGATTAAACGAAAACAGCGGATTGTCATATTCCAAATTGAAGCCGCCTTTTATGTTTATTTTACCTTCATAGGAATCGGCAAATATTTCGGCAACGGGAATGCGCCTGTCTTTTTGCCGAAGGCGCGATTTAATATTATTTAAAGCAAAGCGTTGCATGCCGGCCCCTAAAGAAATGGCCTCGGCATTTAAATCAACGCTTAAATCCAAGCCTCTGATATCCCGGAGATTACCACTTGCCATAGCATTAATGGCGCATTCGCCTTCGGGAGATATTTTTTCCAATATACCCCGATATCGCGGCAGATACTTTCCGGATATTGTTTTTAGATCTGCCAGTTCCAGAGAAATCAAAGATGCCAGATTAAACGAGTAATTTTTTTCCTGAAAATATACGTCTCCTTTTATGTCAAAGCCGGAATGTAATAAGCGGCCTTTCAGTTTTGTTATTATTAAATTTTTATTTTCTAACCGTACCGCAGCATCCAACGCGGCTTCCGGAGACTTCAAATTAAAATCGGCCCTGGGAGCGGTAAAGCCGGATAACTTTCCTGACGAAGCATAACTTTCCCCATCAAGCATAAAAGACAGGTCATGCCAAATTACGTTTTCTTTATCAAAATTTAATTTGGCGGCTATGCCGGTTATTTCTTTACCGCGCTGGTTAAGAATAAGCTTGCTGTCGGCTAATACCGCCTCCCCTTCCATTTTAAAGTTTTTCGCGTCAGAAAAAAACATCTCTACGTCCAGGCCTAAACTGCCTCTACCCTCTAAAGCTATATCGAAATTATTAAACCTGTCCTTTAACAATGAATCATATAATGTTGAAACCGTTAAATCGCCGGAATAAACCCTGGCTTTAAGATAAGGGTCTTTAAAATTACTGAGCTCTGCTTCAATATCAAACGGGCTTCCAAATAAGCGCGCCTTTAAATCTTTGGTGTTAACGCTGTCTTTTGAAAACGCGACTGTCGCGGATACGTCTTTGGCGCCGCCTAAATAAGGGATGCCTTCGATTTGCGCGTTTTTTACGTCTGCCTTGCCGGAATAATCAACTGCCCTGTTTTGCAAATCATAAATTATCCGCGCGGACAGCCCGCCATCTGCTTGAAAGACAATATTATTTTTCTTGATCTTGAGCGAATCCAGCTGCGAGCTGAAGTCAACATCCAATGTGGAATTTTCATAAAACCGCGCCCGCCCCTTTAGCTGCTTTATTAAACAACCCGTTAAATCGAAGGGCGGATTCATGTAATAACGCGTAAGTAAATTCTTGGGATCAAGGTTATTAATATCAAACTCAGAGGTGATTTCACCCGTAGATAAGCCATAAGACCCCTTTGAATCAAAACTAGCGCCATCGTCCAACAAAAGAGCAAAAGAAAATTTTATATTCTGGGGCAGAGATAACGCGCACTCCGCGTTAAATCCGGCACTCTCTGTATACTCAGGATTTATAAATTCGTCTTTAAAATCAATTTTCCCGTTTTCGATTTTTATTCTATAAACAACCGGTTTAATGGCTGTTTTTTTGCCTGTTCTTTCTTTTTTTATGTTAGGCAGGTTGAATACGCCTTCTTTTGTTCTTTTAATGGATATATGCGGGGATTCTATATTGACGAAAGGTATGACAAACTCTCCCTTTTTAAAAAGCGGCAGGAACAACCAGCCCAAAGATACACGCTCTGTGCTAAGAAATAAGCCCTTGCCATCTTCATCATAGATATTAAGATTTTTAATAATTAACCCTTTCAAGAGGTTTAGCTTTATTGAGCCAAGCTCAACCCTGCGCCCTAAATTATCTCCGATAGCCGTAGCTATCAACAGCCTTGCCTTGCGCGGCAGATAGACGGTATTTAAATATGCGGCGAAAGAGACGAAAATTAAAATAAGTACTGCTAAAATAATGATAATTTTTCTCACAAATATATTATATAGCAAGCCATGCCGCCATGCAAGCTGGGACAAGCGCGCGTATAGACAAAGAATATCTTACATGCTATAATTACACCCTGTATTAAGCAAGAATATAGGTTGCCTGATATACTGAACTAAAACCAAACAAATTTACAGCGGGGCGTGGCTCAGTTTGGCTAGAGCGCTTGCTTTGGGAGCAAGATGTCGACAGTTCGAGTCTGTCCGCCCCGACTTTTGATATTTGCGCCTGTAGCTCAGTTGGATAGAGCAACTGCCTTCTAAGCAGTGGGCCGCCTGTTCGAATCAGGCCAGGCGCATTAAGCAAAATCTGACTACCGACGCCTAGATTTTACTTAATGCCGCGCAAGCTCGCGCGGCAGAAGAAAAATCCGTTGAGCGGATTTTATGTAAAGATGAAAATTCTTAGAAAGATTTTAGTTATTCACCTTATAATATTCGCCGTTATTTTTTGCTCCGGCTATATATTTGTAGCTTTTTTTGCCAAGCCGGTAATTGAAGCGCAGATAGAAAAACAGCTTGGGATCGAAGCCGAAATCTCTTCTGTTTCCTTGACTTTACCCTTAGCTATAGAAATAAATAATTTTATTTTGAAAGATATAGCCGCTATCAAAAAAATCAGGATTTCTCCCAGCATAATAGGGTTTCTGGCCGGTAAAATCGTCTTAAATAATGTTTCCGTGATAAAGCCGGAATTAACTATTGAGCGTAAAAAGGACGGCACTTTTAATATTCCCCAAATCAAACAAACAGGAAAAAGCCAGGTTATAGCCGCGGGCATAAGCATAAAAGACGGGCGCATTTTAGTACGCGATAAAAAGGTATCCGAAGAAGTTTTTTCCTTTGAAGTAAAAAACTTAAATGCGTATATCAGAAAAGCCTCTCTCCTGCCCTATCCATTAAAAATCGAATATGACATTTCGGCGGACATACTCTCAAGGCCGGGGATAGAAAACGCCGTCATCGCCGGCAAAGGATGGATTGACTGGACCAACAAAGACATGCTTGGCGATTTAAATATATCCGGCATAGACGCGATGCTCTTTGCGCCTTACTTCCGTAACTTTGTCGCTAAACCGGAGCAATTAGGCCAGGCAAAGGCTTCCTTTGGCGCCGATCTATCCGCCGAAAACAACGATCTCTTGGTAAAATGCCGCTTGCTTATAAATAATTTATCCGCCAAAAAAGAAACTGGGGAGCAAGCAGCAGAAAAATCAATCGCTGAATCTTTACAGACGGCGGCGTTAGAGCTTCTAAAAACACCTGCGGATGAAATCGTAATTGATTTTGAGATACGCACAAAATTGGACCGGCCGAGGATGGATAAAATGGCATTGAAAGGCGCGGTGTTTCAGCCTATAATACAAAAGGCGATAGAAAAACCCGAAGAGCTTAAAGATACTATCGAAGGCCTCGGCGAGCAGATTAAAGAAAAGATTAAAAACATCGACAAAGAAGACATGCAAGAACTTAAAGAAAAAGGCAAGGAAATAGAAGACGCCTTTAAAGCAATTTTTAAAAAGAAATCTCAGTAATAGCCAGAAATCTTATCTTTTTACTGTAGGCTGCCAGCTGTGAACACTAAACTAAATAATGGTGGGTGTAGCTCAGCCTGGTAGAGCGCTTGACTGTGGCTCAAGCTGTCGCGGGTTCAAATCCCGTCACCCACCCCATATTTAACCCTCATGCGAACCGCGGCTCTTCTGAGCCACAGACGCGTGAGGGTTTTTCTTTTTCTGGCGGGGGATTGAATGATGATGCCGTATTGATAAAAGCATAGGGGGGGCATGGCCTCAACAGTAATTTTACTTGACAAATATCTATAATATGATATATTTGTTGTATGAATATAATCACTTATTGCAGGCAACGGCGCCAATATAACAACCTGACACAGCTACAGTTAGCGCAAAAAAGCGGGATAAGCCAAGGAGCTATCTCCGATATAGAAAATGGCCATAGGGAAGTAACCACAAAAACAATTTTAAGGCTGTCTAATGCCCTGGGCCTATCCCCAGCTGATATGTTTACTCCTCCGCCATTTAATATAGTTAAATTAGACCGCCACCAGATAGATGCCCTGGCCAAAAATATCATTAGCGGCAATACCTCTATCGGCATGGCGCAAAACCAGCTGTGCCAGGATATCGCCTCTCTCTTAGTAAACAAACTAAAAGCACACAAGGTAAAAGGCGCCAAACGCAACACTGCCATACGTTGGAATACAGCATCGCGATATCTTAAGGCGAAGGAAAAATACCCCCCGGAAATCCTGGCGCAAATACTTCATCGCGTGGATAAACTTCTATCTTAGGAGAAAATAGATGAAACCCAAAGACATAGATTTATTTTTTAATCGGCTATCAGAAAATTTTTCTGGGAATGTGAAAATAATCATACTTGGAGGAGCGGGATCTCTTCTCATGGGAGGAAAAAGGCCCACGCTGGATATCGACTTTGAAGTACGATTCAACGATGGAGAAAATATTGATAGGGTTAAATTTCAGGAGGCTATAAAAAAAACAACGCAAACCACGGGGATCAGCGCGCAATTTAGCGAAGATGCCGAACGCTGGTCTGAAATTTCTTTATCTGACTACTCTGAACATTTAAAAACATATAAGGCCTTTAAAAATATTGCGGTATATTTCCTCGAGCCTGAATACTGGAGCATCGGTAAGATTTCCCGATACTGGGACCAAGATATCCAGGATATGATCGCTGTGTTTAAGCATGAAAATATTGGCCCTATAAATCTGCTGGCTGTATGGACAACTGCCATCTCCCAAAGCCCTCTTTCTTCGCAGCTTTTCTCCGCCAAAAAACATATCTTCCATTTTTTTAAAACCTTCGGCAGAAAAATCTGGGACAAGGATTACCCGGAAGAAAAAATATTGGAAATACTAGAAAAACAATTTTGAAATAACCATCCGGCGGCGCAGCTGCCGGGATGATTCAGTTGGATACACAGTCCCGCGGCACAGATTACTTCGCAATCCATTGCGAAGTAATCGGCTGCAAGGAGTGCCCCGATTTTACTTAGATTTTATAAACTGATTAGCTGCAGGATGCCTTTCCTGATGAGCATTACGGCTATCGCGGCTAAAAGAAGGCTGGTTACTTTAGATAAGGCTCTCGCCCCGGAATTACCAATAATTCTTATGAGTGCTCCTGATAAAGAAAAAATCACCCCCGCCAGTAATACATTTATTATCAGCGAAATCAAGGTAAGATAAAGCCCGTATTCTGTAATAATAATTAACGAGGTGGTAAGCACTGCCGGGCCGACTATTAAAGGCGTCCCCAGCGGAACAGCCCCTAATTCATTAGACGGGATACGGCGCTTCTTTCCCGGGCTAACTATATCTATAATGGCAATAGAAAACAAGATAGCCCCGCCAGCCACCATAAAATCCGCCATTGTAATGCCTAGAAATTTGAAAATCGCCTTGCTCAAAAATATGAAGGCGATAGATAAAAATAGCCCGGTAAGCATCGACTGAAAGACAATGCGGTTTATTTCTTTCCTCTCTAAACCGCTGGTGAGGGAGATAAAAATAGGAAGCACGCCCAAGGCGTCTACAGCCACAAAGATAGGGATAAAAGCCAAAAATATATTTTTAAGCATTTAATCGAGCCGCATTATCCCGCGGTTCTCAAACCAAAGGCTAATGCGGCGAAGATTATCCCGCGAAGTATCGGAAAAATATTGAAGAAATTTTCCCGATATCTTGCGAAGCGGGAACATCCATTCTATTCGTACTTTATATCATCAAGATAGAAAACAAGCCCTTCCGGATTTACGTCTATATTGGTAGACCAGACAAAACCGCCTATCACGTGCGATAAATCTTTCCCGGTTAAATCTATTGTGTATTGCTTCCATTCGGTGGTCAATGTGATGGGGCCGACTCCAGCGGTATCCGAATCAGAATATTCTCCAAAGATCCCGCCCATTTTTACTTCCTGAATAGTCTCGCCGCCCTTATCCCCTCTTATCCAGAAGGTTAACTTGCTGGCCCCAGTCAAATCATAATACTGAGGAGCCCCTCCCCAGTTATTCGCCGGATACTGCCAGTAAATACCGGCCCAGCGGGCTCCGCCTGTCGCGTTGCTATTGTAGGTAATTTTTATACAAGTGGCGCCCCCATGCGGGTTTTCCTGATAAGCATCTTCAAATTTTACATCCATATAATCCCCCATCCATCCGGAAGGGATAAAGTGGTTATCCGGCGAACGCTTATCGCTATAGACCGGAAAAATCTTAAATTCTTTTTCTTCCTGCTCCTGGCCCATGACTTTTATAACAGCATCTTCTTTGGGCTTCATTGCTTCGGGTAAAACGCTTTTTTCTTCCATCACGGCTTCTTTAGAAACAGTCACTTCTTCTTTTTTCGCGCAGCCAACCGCGATAAAACAACTCACTGCTAAAACAATAAAAAATTTCATCTTCTCCATGCCTCCTCCTTCATAGTTAATGAACACTTACGTAATAGCTTATAAACGTAAGGTATTTTCACGGTTAGTGAACGCTTACGATTTCTGGTGCGAGGGGAGGGACTTGAACCCTCACAGCCTTGCGGCCAACAGCCCCTCAAACTGTCGCGTCTGCCATTCCGCCACCCTCGCGATAATCCAGCTTTTTATTTACTTAAGCAGCCTAAACGTTCGTCGCTTGCTCGGGATGATTCGACCAGACGAACCTCATATCCTCAAGAGGTTCACTTAGTTGTGAAAATGACCGTCCGCCATCACAAACACGGTTTTATCTATTTGGGCAATCGCCCGCATTAAAATCATCAACCTAATCATCAACCTAATCATCAACTCCGCCTTCGGCGAGACCTCGCCCGCCAGCAAAACAGGCGAGGCGGGCAATTGACAGCCACTTTTCGCCTATAACAAAACGTAACGCAACGCCCTGCCTTCACCGATAGATTTGACAACCTTAAGCTCTACTAATTTGACTAATTCTTTATGAACGGCTTGGGCAGAGATTTTGAATAGGCTTTGCAAATCCCTATTCGTTACCTTACCATTAACATTGATGAATTCGACTATCTTCATCTGCTTTGACGTAAGAGCAATTTGCGCCTGGCCGCTTTTCCTTTTGGAACCTACTTTCAAAACGGCGTCCTTTGCTTCTGTAACTGAGTAGAGTATGCCATTGGTGAAATACTCCAGCCAACGAGTAATATCTCCATCAGTAATTTGAGCCGTCTTTAAGGCTGCGTAATATGCCTGTCTATCCCTGTCATAATAATCGTCCAGAGCAAAAATTCTTCTGTGATCGAAATCGCTCAAGTATAGAATTACCATGGCAAACAATCTGGCTGTTCGACCATTCCCATCAATAAATGGATGAATTCTTGCTATCTCATAGTGAACAATTCCTGCCAAAAGAACAGAATTCATTCCCCATGTTTTATCCAGATTAAGCCAATCTATAAATTCTTGAACAAGCTGCGGCACTTCTTCTGTCTTAGGCGGCATATATTCTACGACTTCCTTGAAAGTTGTGCCATCAAAAACTCTCTTGCCTATAAAAACTTGCCTGTTTCTAAATACACCTGAATCAGTGCTATTTTGCATTACATCTCTAGTTATCATCCTATGAATGTTCAGCAAGTCAGCGATTTTAAATTTCCCTTTTTCAGTAAAACTAGGAATATTTTCTAATGCCTCTAAATAATTCAATGCTTCTTTTTTATCTTTACTAGTAGCGACAACGTCTTTTCCTTCAGCTAACGCCTCAACTTGTTCGAGAGTTAATTTATTGCCCTCTATAGCCGTAGATGAATGAGTATTGCGAAGCAATGCCTGCCTTCTTAATTTCGCCTCCCATTTCGGCACTAAATGCGCCTGCTCAATAACCTCACGCGCTACCGCAATGGCCGTAAGGTTATTTAAGATTTTGTCGCTAATTGTGTATTTTGGTTTGAATGCCATAACATCGCTCCAACAAATGACAACCTATTATTATTTCTTTGGTTTCTTATCCTTTCCGAAAGTGGCGTATCCTATCAAGCCAACCAAAGCCCCCATCACAATTAAACCAATCAGTGCCGCTATATCAAAAGTTTGCCCTTATAGATTTGTTAACTTTGTTAAGGCAACCAGAATAATTCCCCCTATTATGAATTTATCTCGTTTTTCCATAGCGACTCCTTTCGTATACCTACCAATAAACTACCTTACAACATCCCCTTTGTTCGCCTGAGCGTCAAGGTTGGCCATAAACCCAACGTGGTTTAGGGTTGTCCTCAACATTTGCTTTAATGTTGACTTACCTTTTGTTGTCTTAAAATACACTTCGCGGCGAAGCGCATCCTCTTTACTAAAATGTGCTTCGTAGTAAATAAGCTCAAAAGGTCTCCTTGACTTAGTACTCGTATTACGTCCGGCATTATGATCTGCTAAACGTTTCTTAACATCTTCACTAAAGCCGATGTAGAACTTGTGATCCTTTAAGCTTAATAGGACGTAAACGTAATTCATCTATACTTAAAGTAGGGTTGGGCTGTGCACCGCGTTGGGTGCACAGCGCTGAACCCTACGTGGTTCAGCGCTGCCCGAACTGGACGCCAGACGAACTTCACAACTCCATATAGTGCATATGGTTGTGAAAATTTACACCCGTAGGAGCAGGAAACAATTGATCCGTTTTGGCGATCCTTTACCTGAGAAACCTCAGCGGGCAAAGCGAATTATTCAAAATGCTGTCTACGAGGGCCTCAAGATTCAGGCATTTATCAATAACGGCCCAGACCGTATAACCTGGGCAAGAACCCGTAAAGAGCTCAATATATCGGAATCCAAGTTAGCACACTTGCTCAAAATAGTCAATAATCTGCCCCCGGACTTCGTCGAAACCATGAAATCTTGCACAGATGAAAACATGCTAAAAATCTTCCACGGCAGACGGCTTCTGAAGATTTCCCGCCTTAAAACCGACAAAGAACGCCGAAATGAGATTGAACGCCTATTGCCAAAGGCCTAACCCTCTTTGCGCCGTTGACACCCCTTTGTTACCCGTTTTGCCCAATTGCTACCATAAACCACAATCGCCAACTAATTGCCACAATCGCGCCAATAATGGCACCTTTGGCATGTTTATGGCGTGATTGTGACTTATTTGAGAAGGGTCTTAAAAAGACTTTCCATAGCTGCAAAGAAGTCATTAGCAGACTTCAGGGCGTTTTCTGCATCTTCTTTGGTTGAAAAGAAGCTAAGGTCATATTGGTCGTTATGCCTGATTTCCCGGTTATGATCCAACAGTTCTACCCACTTCTTGTCTAATTTGCCGGTTTTAACATACTTCTCTTCAAGATACCTTGCCACGCAGGCATGGCTTTTTTCCCGGAAGCCATCAAGAAACAAAATAGTCCTGGCTGCATGAAACATCACCATATAAGAAGCCAGAATTGATGAATTGAACGCATCGCCTTTTAAGGAATTCTCCGCTTCTTTCAACCACTCCCGGGCCTTCTTTAAAGACTGCGTAGCCTTATCTTTTGATGGCGGAATCTTCCTAAGCAACCCTTCCCTCATGCAATCGTTATAATTGAATGGCATCTTTTTCTCCGTAAATGACGATTGAGCCGAATGACAATGAGTGGTAGAAAAGCTCATCGTCTTTCCTCATCTTCTCAATCTTTCTGGTAGTTAAAAATAGGGGTTTAACATTCCTTATCTTCTTATTCATTTGAGCGGTTAAGGAAGCAACTTTCTCATCACTTACATCTTTGATTTTTATCCAGAGATCTACATCAGATTCATCCGTGTTATCGCCTTTAGCACAACTCCCATAAAGGCCCGCAGCCTCTACAAAGTCAAACTTCTTAAAAACCCACACATCAATGCCTGTTATGTTCAATAGAATTTTTGCGCCTTTTGTAATAGGAGAGTCAACTATAAGGTATTTACCGTTTGATTTTTTAGTGATGCCTTCTTTTAGCAAAACGTCAAGATACTTAGAAACCAACCCCTTGCTGATCTTAAGCTTAACGGCAATGACATTAACACTAATAGGCTGATCGCTAAAAATAACGGCTTTCAGGATTTTTATTCGCTCTTTTGTGGAAAAGATGCTTTCCATTCCTGCCTCCTGACAAGTGTTCACGCATCGTGAACGATTAGTTCACATTTTATGAACATTCGAGGAGTTTGTCAAGCACAAAAAGAGAAAAAGAGAATATAAGCTGTGTTATAAACAAGTATTGTGTTAAAATTTTTGAATAAATAACAACAGGTGGGTTATAATCTGGGATGGGCTAGGTGGGCACCCAGGGATATGTAAAGAAACGGGTACAATATTCTGCACCCCTTTGCAGGTATAATAAGAATCTTTAAACATGCCTCCTAAGGAAGCACACTCACCCATTGTAATCACAAACTTTGGTTCAGGCATGGCTTCATATGTTTTTTTAAGCGCGAGTGCCATGTTTTTGGAAACCGGCCCTGTAACCAACAACGCATCCGCGTGCCTTGGCGAAGCAACGAAGTCTATCCCGAAACGTTGTATATCATACATCGGATTTGAGCAGGCGATAATTTCGGATTCACAGGCACCACAAGAACCGGTATCAACTTCCCGGATATGAAACGACCTGCCGAATTTAGCGTGAATCAATTTCTTAAGCTCCCTGCCCATCTTTTCTATCTCAGGCGGACACACCAATCCAGAAGTATCCAA